>PDWI01008614.1_pt1 | contig 12074 bp, 10 predicted proteins | sample 1430891 | NCBI WGS metagenome assembly PDWI01 (sample SAMN01162508, study PRJNA174530) | Oral metagenome, whole genome shotgun sequencing project. | biome: Marine environment; feature: Marine mammal; material: Swab sample of the gingival sulcus; isolation source: swab sample of gingival sulcus...
CAGTTGCGTTGCCCGTGCTTTCACCTCTGCTTCATCACCCAGCAGCGTCAGCTGTACCACATTCCGCAGCGACAGAATTTCCGCTGCCCGCAATACCCGTTCATCGCTACTCTCCGGCAGGACAATGTGCATACGTTGCTGCTTGGCCCGCTGGATTAGTTCATATTCAAACATCAGCGGTGTCATGCGCCGACTGTTGTTCTGCACAATCAGCTGGCGTAACTGCTGCATATCGACACAGGATTCCATCAGCCCCAGTGCCACTGCAATCTTGACAGGATTCCATCAACCCCAGTGCCACTGCAATCTTGCGGTCATCCGAAGGCAGAATCATGCCTTCCACTTCATTGACCTTCAGCGCAGTCTCAAAGGTATCCCATGGCGACAACAGAATCGGCAACCGCAGCGGATCAAGCCCTTCCAGAAGCTTCCTGACCTCCGGTGATGGCTGCTGTCCACCGGAGAGAATCATCCCTGACACCATCGGATAAGCTCCAGAAACATCTGCCGCCAGTGTGCCCAGAATGATATCGGAACGGTCACCGGGCGTGATCACCATGCTACAGTTCTTTAAGTGGACGAGAAAATCCTGCACCTGCATTGCGGCGACCTTGTAATGCGACACCTCATGTGTCAGCGACTGTGGTGTGCTGTACAGCACATCAAAGCGAAGTTCACGGGCAATTTCACCGACAGTAGGTCGCTCCAGTGAGAAACGCTCCGGCAGGGAGAAAAACGGCCAGCGTGTTTCTTTCATCAAGCCGTTCAGGGTATCAATCTGATCGGGTGGCACACGATTGGCAAATGCCGCCAGTAATTCACAATGCTGGGAGGTTTCCAGATAGGCTTCCAGCATCTGTACCGCATCGGCAATTTCTTCCGCCGTGCGCCCGCAGCCCTTGACCACCGGCAACAGCAGGCTGTCAAAGTGATTGGCTAGTTCCGCATTGAAATCCAGCTCCAGCGCCGAACTGGCACCGGTGAAATCCGTACCGGCACACAGCACAATATCGCTGTTTTCCTGGACAGCGCGATATTTACCCAGAATCAGCTTCATCAGTTCATCATAACGACCTTCGGCCACCATATGCCGCGCTGTTTCCTGTGTACAGCCATACAGCTGACTGCTGTCCAGCTCCAGATTATAACGTCTGGAAATTAGGTGGATGAGCGGATCATGGCCGTTATTCTCGCCGATGACCGGCCGGAAGAAATTTGTTTTGGGCGTAATGGCACGCAGCATTTCCATCATACCCAGAACAACAATCGACTTGCCACTACCGGGTTCCGCACCGGCTATATATATGCTATGAAACATGTTTTTCCTTATCCGCCAGAGTAATCATGCACAGGTTGCAGATCACATTGTTTTAATGATTGAAAACTACCAGGCTACTTTTTTGTGCACTGCAACAATATAATAGCGAAGACTGTGGCGGCATACCAATGAAATTTTTTATAACCACAACGGACAGCTCGGTTCAGAAATGGTTAATCAACGTTTCGTCACCCGGTGGCAAGCACTCATCCATCGGGCATGTTTTCAACATGCACTGACAACTGCGGGAAAGGAATATTCAGGCCATGACGGTTACAGACCCTTACACAGGCCTGCTGTAGAATACGCTCCAGTTTATTCACCGACCCCGCTAACTCACTGTCAAAGCGGGCCCAGACCAGTACATCCAGTGAGGAGGCACTTGCCATCTTGAAATCTGCACCGAGAGCCAGACAAAGTGACGGATTAAAACCGGCATCCTGCAATGCTGACGGAACTTCAGCACTAATCAGCTGCGGATAATCATCGAGAATTTTATCCTGGTAACGGTAATCCAGCCCGAATACGGTGTTAATACCAAATACACCGTTGCGGGTGAGATTTTCCACGTTCAGATCGTAAAAACTGGCAGTATCATACTGAAACTGGGTACCGCGTTGCGCTCTCAGTGTTACCTGCTCCACAGTCTGCTGCTCCACACTGACCAGTGTACCATCCGGCATCCGCAACACATCCCCCACATCGGTCGGAAACCAGCTTTCATCTTCCAGCTCCGGACGCGAATTCAGCCCGCCCACCTGCTCCAGTGGCAACCGCTGAATACCTGACAGTGCCGGATTTTCCAGTATGGTAAACACATTCAGTGACTGCACCCGGTAAGGCACACCGTTATAAATCACCCGCTCACCTTCACGGGCCGAACCCAGATTCAGTAGCAAGTTTACTTCGCGGAGAAAACGAGGCAAGGTACGCTGCAAACCGACCAGCACCCCCAGCAGCATAATCACCCCCAGCCCGAGTAACAGAATATCGTCATGCAGGTAAAACACGGCGAACATGGTCATGACGATAGAAATCGTGCTGAAGACATGGAAGGAATACATCAGAAAACGGTACAATGGCGAACTGCGTAAGCCGGGCCGACGCGTCCAGATACGGCGATTAAGCAGCCGGAACAGTAGCCACATAGCGACTGCGGCAATAATGGCGATGAACAACGTCAGCGCATGGCCGGTAAAAAAATTATTCAACGTCTGGCTCAGGGCTTCCCGCCAGTTCACCTGATCTTCATCCAGTGCCAGTAACTGTTCCTCGGTCACCGTTTTTTCGCGGGTCAGATCCGCCAGTTGCTGCTGCCATTGCTGCTGCATGGCTTTCATCACCTTTTGCAGCTGTGGATCGCTGACTGCTTCGGTTTCACGGTCAATGGACAGCAAACCTTTCTGCAATAATTGCTGTTGTGACTCAATACGCTGCACCGTAGTGCGTAACTCTGCCCGTTCACGCGGCTTATTGGTCAGACTTTTCAGCGATTCAATGACCGGCTGTGTAATACCGACCATTTCCTGTTGCCAGTCAAACGGCGGCTCCTCGGCATTAATCGCTTTCATGGTTAAACCACCGCTGGCCGTTTTCTCCAGCAAGCGCTCCAGCTTCGCCACTTCCTCACTTTGCTTCGCCATATCCGCGAATAAATCCGGTTCCTGCTCCTGATTGGTCTTGGCAGTAGCGGTTTTCAGTGTTTTTAAACGGCTACGGGCAGCCTTCAGTACGCTCTGGATTTCCAGTAGCTGTTCCGTTTTCAGCTTCGGTGGTTCGGGTGCGTCATCTTCAGCCATTGCCCCTGGCATCAGGGTAAACAGCAACAGTATCAGCAGTGCAGAAAAATAGTTAGACATTGGGTACTCCATTACGCCATCACACAATACTAAACCCACCCCATCACTATCCTGCGGGGGCTTCAAAAAAACCAGATAACACGATTGAACACATGAACACGCCTTCAGTGCCAAACTTTGCCTGTTTCCATTTTAGCCAGAGTTTAACAACTTGCACCACAGTCTGTACATCGGTTTTCACAAGGGGTCGGATCCTGTCAGCAAATGATATCCAGCAGAGCTTGCTGCCCAGGATCACCTCAGACGAAATTAATTGATCCTGGTAAGTTTAAAAAGCAATCATAAATTTAATAAATATAACAATAATAAATATTTTTCATTTTTTTTGAACTAACCCTGAGTAAATAGTCTACATATATAAATATAATATCAAAATTCAACCAATAAAGGGCAGTCAATATGGTTCAAGGGGTTTCTTTACATATTGGATTAAATAGCTTTAATCCAGATCATTATGGATCAAAGGGTACATTAAAAGGCTGTGAAAATGATGCACATGATATGCAGGCCATTGCAGACTCACAGGGTTTTAAATCACAGGTACTTTTGACTAAAAACGCAACCCGTCACAATGTTCTCAAGGCTTTCCATGAAGCATCTAAACTGGATACGGGTGATATATTTCTGGTGTCTTATTCAGGGCACGGTGGACGTATTCCGGATCGGAATCACGATGAAGATGATTCACTGGACGAAACATGGTGCCTGTATGACGCTCAGCTTATTGATGATGAACTAAAAAGTTTATGGACAAGCTTCAAACGAGGCGTACGGATACTGATTATTTCCGATAGTTGTCATAGCGGAACCATTTTAAAACCCGGAGTTGAATTAAAAATACCTCCTGAAACTGGTGCTCCACGTTTCCTACCTTACCAACAGGCTGAAAGTGTTTTTCGTAATCACCGTGATTTCTATGAGAGCATTCAGCATCCACGGGCATTTAATGACAAGGCAGAGATTGTGGCCAGTGTTCGATTGTTATCGGGTTGCCAAGATAATCAATACTCTTATGATGGTGTGAACAATGGAGCTTTCACTGCAGCGTTAAAGCATACCTGGAATAACGGTCAGTTTAAGGGTAACTATAATCACTTTCATCGGCATATTTTGGCACAAATGCCATACTACCAGTCGCCGAATCATTGGGTAATTGGGGCTTGGGATCGGGAATTTGAGCAACAGAGACCGTTTACAATCTGATAGACAAACTTAATAACTTATTTAGCCAGGGTTGGCTGATTGCACTCAGGGGACGAGTGCGTTGATATGGGGCTTTTTTTATGAGTACTCGGAAACATGGGTACAGTTACGATTTCTTTATCTCATATGCTGAAGCAGATGAAGAGTGGGTTGATAGCTATCTTGTACCGGCATTGACCGCAGCTGAAAAAACGGTCATAACTTATAAAAAAGCACTTAAACCCGGCCACCCAAAAATCAGTAGCTATGAAGAAGCCGTTATTCTAAGCAAAAAAGTGCTGCTTGTAGTTACCCCTGAATATCAACTAAAAATTGATGATAAGGATTTTGGCTATCGCAAAATAATCGAATTAATGAAACAGCATCACGGTTCAGTACAAAAAAACTGGCCTGTGGTGCCCCTGATTTTTAAAGACACTCCCCTTCCTCTCCGACTAGACTTTCTCATTTCACTGGACTTTACCAATGATCATTTATGGGAAAAACAAGTTAAGCGATTGCTTGATTCTAATAATGACTTTACCGAAGAAGTATTTGAAATACCTTCATCACCTTATCCTGGTTTGGCGTCATTCGAAGAGTCTCAAAGTAAATACTTCTATGGCAGAGAGCGCGTTATTGAAGAGCTGATGCTGAGAAGGTCAACCAAAAGTTTCACCACAATTTTGGGCTCATCAGGTTGCGGAAAATCTTCTCTGGTAAAAGCAGGGCTCATCCCGAGAACAAAACAACAAGACAGGGACAAGACCTGCCGGGTACATATCGTAACACCTGGTGACAAGCCACTGGAGAACCTATCAAAGCTATTTGAAGATCAGGACTTTAAATTCAATCGTGAAAATGTAAAAGGCTTTATCCAGGAAAAAGCCTATTCCAGGTTATTAGTTTTTATTGACCAATTTGAAGAGGTTTTTACGTTATCCGACACTAACCATCAACATTTTTACAAGGCTGTCGGACAATTGATTGATACAAAAAATTGTGAAGTAATCATTAGCTGTCGGAGTGAATTCTATAACTCACTGACAGAAACATTGTTGTGGAAGTACATTAATGGAAATATTTATACTTTGCTTGGACTTTCTGAAGAGGAATTAAAAGAAGCTATTGTAAGACCTGCAAGGAAAGTTGGTGTAAGTATTGATCAAATATTGGTCGAAAGAATGGTAAACGATGCGGGGACTGATTCCAGTATTCTACCGTTTATACAAGCGACAATGAACCTGTTATGGCAAAAATTAAAAATCAGATACTTGCCACTATCCTCTTATAATGAACTACAAATTTCTGACTCTAGAGGTAAACCCATTAAGGGTATTAAAGCTGCCATTGCCTTGAGAGCACAGGCTGCACTTGATGGCCTGGAAGAACATGAGTTGTCTACTGCACGCTGCGTACTATTGCGTCTGGTTAATATAGGTGAAAAGGGACTGCCAAATACCAAACAGCCACAGGAAATAGAGTCACTGCAAATTTGTGGGAAGAACACCCAGTGTTTAATCCAGAAACTTGCGTCCAAAGAACATCGTATTTTAAAAACTTATAATGATAATAAAGTTAACAAGGTCAGTATTTCCCATGATTCGATTATTGATGGCTGGCCAAAACTTTTGGAGTGGATTGATAAATACCGAGATGCTATAAAGCAACGCAATAAATTTGAATTCAAATTAAATGAGTGGGTGCGATTAGGTAAAAAAGATGCTGGTTTATTAAGTAAGCCTGAGCTAAAAGAAGCAGAAAAATGGTTAACTGAAGGATATCATGAGACATTAGGAATAAGAGAAATATTTAGTGATTATATAAACAAAAGCAAAAATTTTATTAATCCAGGTTATAGCAGGAGTGGGTTATTTCTACTTGCTACCTTCATTGCCAATACATCCTTACTTTTTGGATATTTTTACTTTATAAATCGCGAAATTTCATTTCTTAACTTTCTTATTATAAGCATCTACTTATCAACAGGAATATATATATACCAGCTAATAAAAAAAAGCTCAAAAGACTATCAAGTCCAAAAAATATCAAGGGAGCTAAGTGCTTCAAAATTTTTTATTATTTCAAGTATTCTTCTATTTTTACTGGATATAACACTAATTTTCTCCGAAATATCGAGTAATATTATTATTGAGAAATACTGTAAAAGTAAATATAAATTTGGTAGCAACTATAATTTAGCCATATATTCTGAAACCCAAGATTCCTACCTTGAAGGGCTAGATGAAATCCTTGAAAAAAATAATATAATAAATCACTTCTTTATAAAAAATTATGATGATCTTAATAAATGCCAAGACTACTTCTCCCATACATTTATTTTAAAAAAACAAATTTCTATAAACAATAAAGCAGAAATAATCAAACATGGAATATTAAAAAGCAACAAATATAAAAACTCAAAAAATATTAAATATATAGTAAAAAAAACCAACTATGAAGAATGTTCATCGATGAGTGGCTTGGGTATTTTACTTATTGAGAATATAACACAAAATAGTTTGAAAATTGTTAGAAACTCCGGCCTAAGACCTTCAAACTCTTGTTTAATATTTGAAAAATTTAAAGAGGGCATGTCTTACTATAAAAATGGGGATTTAAATCGAGCAGAAGAAATTCTTAGAGATGTTGTAGACCAGGATAGTAACTTTAGCACGGCTTACTATATGATTGGAGATATTTTATTAAAAAAAATGAAATATAAAGAAGCTGTCATTTTTTTAAAATCTGCGGAAGACAATCAAAAAACAAATTCTTCTTTTTTCTCAATGGGAATAGCTACTGCATGCTTACGTAATAATCAAACTAGCTGTGCAAAAACATATTTTGAGAAAGCTATACAATACAAATTAAGTGAGCCAGCACTTAGACCAATGATCTACAATGGCTTATCAGTAGCTTATAGAATAGAAGACAACCTCAGAGAGTCTCAGAAAAATTTGTCGATAGCTTTCGAATTAAATAGCCAGCTGCAAGACAAGAAAGAAAAAGACTACAATGAAAGTATTTTGGTGAAAAATCAAGCAATATTAGATTACAAGTCAAAAAAATTTAAGGAATCAATAAGTAACTTTAAGAAAAGCAATAATAATTTTTACAAAAAAGAAAAGTATTACTACTTAAGCAAAATATATGAGAAGATTGGAAATAAAGAGGCATCTTGTTTTTTTTCTAAGAAATTCAAGTCATTAGGCAATAATTTTTACTTTAATCCACATGAGGCAAATGAGCCCTTGCTAATTTGCTAAATAAATATAGAGGGAATATTCTATGAGCAAAGCTAAATCTAAAAAGAAAATCAATAAAAATTCTATGAATGTCGATTACTGGCTTGAGGTAATCGAGTTTAATAGAGAAAACAGAAAATTCTGGAAAAATAATAATCTCCCATGGCAAATAATAACTATTATTGAATTAGTTCCAGAAAAATATAACCTTATGGCATCAGATACCCTCCCCATGGCGGCATATTTTTTCAATAACTGCATGAGGTTCTGTACCCTCAGGGATGGCACAAGGGTCTGCTGTGACTGGAGTCAGACTAAACGTGCTGATTTTTCCGAAAAAAACTTTGGGAAATTTCTGAGGAGATTATTTAAATTAGAAGAAATAAACCCTATAAGAGCTTACCTTTTTTCAAAATATTTAAGTAGAAAAAAGATGTTAGGTAAGTCATTAGAATTATTAAAGATAATACCTAGCGTAGTTGATGTCTCCGACAGAAGACATCGCAAAATTCTAGAAAGATCTCTTAATGATCAGATAAAGTCTTTATATATTTTAGGAAATATAAAAGAAGCGGAAAAACTACTAAATATTAGCCGCAGTATAACTGTGTTAAATACACTGATAGATAGTAGTAATAATCACAGTAATAAACAAGAAGATATCCTTATTGAACAATAAATAACAAAACAAAAAATAGGGAAAACCATTTAAATAGATAAGAGTATATTTATGAAAATTAACGAAATTAAAACCGGAAGCCAAATCAACTCAGAAACACTGGTAACCGGCAGTAACAATGCTGTTGTTAATGACCCCCGTCCCCCCCCATCGGGGGGGAGCATTAACTTCACCCTAACCATCAACGCCAACAACGTCACCCTGCGCAATCTGAAATTCACTGGCAAACACGCCATCTCCCTGCGCATCAACGGTGATAACTGCACACTGGAAAACCTGGTGTTTGAGGATGTAATGATGGCCTTCGTCGCCTCCGGCAAAAACCTGCGCTTCAAAAACATCACCATCCGCCGCTTCCACGAAGACGGCCTGCGCCTGGCCAGCGACGGCTTCCACGGTGAAAACATCCGCATTGAGGATCTTTACGCTGCCAACAAGGAAGCACATCACGACGGAATCCAGCTTTATGCCGGTGATCCGAATACACCGTTACGCTCCGGTGACCGCTATGAGGGGCGCTACGCCATCAATAAAGGTACACTGAAAAACGTCAGAATCCGTTCGACCACCAACCCGAAACGGGATCATATCGGCCAGCTACAGGGTATCTTTTCTGCCGATGGTTTTATGGATGGCCTGCATCTGGAAAATATTTATGTGGAAACACACAACTGCATTCATGGCGTGAGTATCCGCGGCTTGCGCAGCGCCAAAGATGGTACACCCGCCCTGTTACGCAATATCGCTGTCAGACAGACACCAGGAACCACGGGTAATCGGCCCTGTATATACTTGTTGCCTGCCCGCCGTCTGGCTGCCAGCAGAATACCCGGTACACGTACAGACAACCTGGATTTCATCACTAAATTGCAGGCGGATGAAAGTAATTTACAGGATGTTCTGTTCCCGCCCGATATTTTTCGTACAGAAGAACCACTGCCTGCTCCGGGCCAGCGTCCGGCCCCTTCAATGTGGCAGGAACTGGCGAATAATGCCTTCGATGAAGTACAGCAGCGCCCGGTGGTCTATGATCCGCAACTGGAGCTGACTTCATCACCTTTAATTCAGCGCCTCAATGTTTGTTAGGGCAAGGAGAAGAGTCATGACTATGAAACGCCGCACTTTTTATCAGCATATCCGTCAATCACTGTTTGATGGTCGCTTGATGCAAAGCCAGGTGGATGGTCTGGAAATCATTCTCAATGAATGGAACACGATGGAACTGGCTGATACCCGCTGGCTGGCCTATATCATGGCAACCACCTTCCACGAAACCGCCCATACCATGCAACCCATTGCTGAGTACGGTTCTGGTCGCGGGCGTCCTTATGGCCGACCTGACCCGAATACCGGTCAGGTCTACTACGGGCGTGGTTATGTACAATTGACCTGGGCGGATAATTACAAACGTTTTGGTCAACGCCTACAGATTGACCTACTGACTCAGCCTGACCGTGCCATGGAGCCGGAAATTGCCACCCGCATCCTGTTTGAGGGTATGATCCACGGCCTGTTTACCGGCCGCAGTCTGCGCCATTATTTCCGTGAAGAAAGCGACTGGTATAATGCCCGCCGTATTATTAATGGACTTGATCGTGCAGAAAAAATTGGTCGCTATGCCCGCAAATTCTGGTACGCAACCCTGATGGCTGAAGGCAAGGTGGAGCAGGCTCTACAGATACCACGTAACCCGGATGACAGTGCAAAAACCGACCCGGCAAGAGATGAAATTGCAGAACTGGCACGTGAATTTACCCGCCCTGAACCAGCTGCTTTTGATGACTAAACACCAGCGAAAAACCAGATATGCAAGCCAATCATCACTATGCACTGATTATCAGTGTCGCCGCTTACCAATACATCAATCCATTAAGTGAGGCCGTCAGCCGTGATGCCCTAGCAATAAAAGACCTGCTGCTGAGTCCTGATTATTGCGCCTACCCGGAAAGAAATGTCCGCCTGTTGCAGGATCAGGAGGCAACCGCAAAAGCCATTCGTGACTCATTCCACTGGCTGGCAGAAAATACCGATAAAAACAGCGTGATCACCATTTATTTCTCCGGACATGGCGGACGTTTGGCAGAAGGCGGTCAACAGCAAACCTATTTGTTACCCGTTGATGCCCAAATGAGTTCACAACAGGCAACCATACACAATGCGATATCAGGCAAAGAGTTCAGCCGCTTGCTACGCAATATTCCGGCACGAAAACTGCTGGTCATCTTTGACTGCTGCCATTCCGGCGGTATCGGCCAGCCTAAATCAGCGCCATTACCTGAATTAAAACAGGGCTTCAGCGAAAACTATTATCAACAACTGAGCAGTGGCGAAGGGCGGGCCATTGTTGCCTCTTCGCTGGAAAGTGAAACCTCTGCGATTTTATTTGGCGAAGATCACAGTCTGTTCACCAAACACCTGCTGGCTGGTTTGCAAGGAGCTATTCCCAGTACCGATGGCTTCATTCGTGTCTTTGAGTTATTCAACTATGTCCAGCAGCAGGTAAAACAGGAAGCTGAACAAAATAATATCCAACAATCTCCTTTTTTTCAGTGTGCAATCCAGGAAAATTTTCCTGTTGCCCTGTACAAATCTGGTAGAAAAGAAACTTACACGGCGACCCCACTGCAAAAGGATGACAGTGGAACACCATTGTATGACTTTGACGTTTATGTCAGCTATCTGCTGCAACCAGCTGATAATGACGACCTGATCTGGGTGGAGGACAAACTGATTCCTGAGCTGGTACAAAATGATCTGAGGGTGGCTTCACAGCGCGATGTTCAGGTTGCCGGAGTCGCCAAACTTGATGCTGAAGGCACCGGAATGAACCACGCTCGCCGTACCATCGTCATTGTTTCCCGACAATCATTGGGAAATGAATTGTCTAACTTTGAGAGCATGATGGCACAGTACATGGGCTTGCGGGAAAGCCGGTACCGGGTCATTCCTGTCTATCGGGAAACCATTAATGAAATGGACATTCCCCTGCGACTGGGTATGCTCAATGGTGTTAATCTGGCCTCCCGGCGAACTGAGCAGGAAATGCAACGGCTGATTAAGGCGCTGAAGGAGCCTTTACCGTAAATTCACTTTTAATATTTCAGGCACCTGGTTATTCTGAATGCAGCAATAATTAGCCTTGAAGTTATCGAGCACATAACGAACCAGGCTACGACCGGTACCTTGACCTCGAAATTCAGGGTTTATGGCTAAACCCCCGATTTCATAGAAAGATTCCGAGGCTAATTTTGGAGCATAGAAAACATGTATCCAGCCAACAATTTTCCCATTAACTTCTGACATGTAAACGTAATTTTGAGTAGAATTGATTTCTCTGGACTTGGGCGTTTTACCTTCCAGCTTACAGAAGAAGCATAAAAATATGCATTCTTCAGGCCTAATTGCCCGACTGGCTGTTGATAAATATTACACCGGACAAAAGTTTGGTGAATGGTTATTAGTTGGTTCTTTTAAAAAACTATTAGCTGCCAGTGATTTGTTTGATTTTCTACTGGTTATTGTGGACGCAAAAGAGGGAGCTATTAATTTCTATAAAAAACTTGGTTTCACTCCATTTATGGTCGTGCCTCACTGGCTATTAACTAAAATGCTTTTTTAGATATAATATCTGCACTCATTTAACCCGGACTCAGAAAAAATTTTTTGGAAAACTAAGCAATAATGACTGATTAACAATGTTGGATGAAAGGAAAGTCCTGCTTTTCATTTAACCTTTTTTATTTACAGGGCAAACTTTATGAGAAAACAATATGATTAATTTGATAAGG
>PDWI01008504.1_pt1 | contig 12071 bp, 8 predicted proteins | sample 1430891 | NCBI WGS metagenome assembly PDWI01 (sample SAMN01162508, study PRJNA174530) | Oral metagenome, whole genome shotgun sequencing project. | biome: Marine environment; feature: Marine mammal; material: Swab sample of the gingival sulcus; isolation source: swab sample of gingival sulcus...
AGCATGATGGAAATGTCTGGCCAAAAAATAGCCGTGATTGCAGGCGAACCGGCCAATATAAAAATCACCTGGCCCGAAGATTTACAGCATCTGGAAGAAACGGCAACCACTCCCCTGCCGGTTACGGGTCTGGGATACGATGTCCATAAATACGGCGGCAACCGCCCCCTGATTCTGGGGGGTATTCCCATTCCCGGCGGGCCGCTGGTTGCGGCCCATTCTGACGGCGATGTTCTCATCCATGCCTTGTGCGATGCCATCCTTGGCTGCATAGGCCAGGGCGATATTGGGGATTTCTTTCCTGACAGCGACATGACCTTTGACAATATGCCCAGTTCGGTGTTCCTTGCCGAGGTGCTGGATCGGGCCAGCAGGCACGGGCTGACCATTACCCATGTGGATATGACTATCATTGCCCAGACGCCCAAGGTCTCGCCCTTTAAGGCCCAGATGAAAAAAAATCTTGCCTGCCTCATAGGCCTGCCTTTTGACAGGCTCAACATTAAGGCCACCACAGAAGAAGGTCTTGGTTTTACCGGAACCAAACAAGGGATAAAGGCCATAGCGAGTGTCGCGGGAGTTGTTACACATCATCCTGCATCCCGATAATTTTTTCTGTTGACTGCAAACACAGCCATACCAAAATCTAAAAATAACCATGCCCACCACCCTGCTCTCCCCCATTCCCTGGCACACCCGTTTTGCCCCTTCTCCCACGGGTGCCATGCATCTTGGCAATGCCAGAACCGCTATTCTGAACTGGCTCATAGCCAAAAAACAGCAAGGCCGCTTCAGTGTCCGTCTGGAAGATACCGACAGGGAACGCTCAAGCTTTGCTTCGGAAGCATCCATCCTTGCCTCCCTGGCCTGGATGGAAATAACACCCTGCCATCCTGTTCTTCGCCAGAGCACACGGCTTGAGCGTTACGAACAAACAGCCCGTCTTCTCATGGAGCAAGGACTGGCCTACCCCTGCTTCTGCACCGAGGCTGAACTACAAAAACAGCGCGAACAGGCAGCCGCCAAGGGCCTTCCGCCAAGATATGCAGGCACATGCTCCTGCCTTTCACAGGACGCCGTGCAGACAAAGATACAGCAGAGACATCCCTACACCATCCGGTTTCGTGTGGATGCGAGCCTTGCAGACATTTCTTTTACCGACCTCATCAAGGGTGAGATGACCGTCCCCACTCAGGCATTTGGCGATTTTGTCATCCTGCGAAGCAACGGCTGGCCAAGCTATAACTTTGCTGTGGTGGTTGATGATGCAGACATGGACATCAGCCTTGTTCTTCGCGGCGAAGACCATCTCACCAACACGGCCCGGCAAATCCTTCTGTACAAGGCCCTGGGCAAAACACCACCGCACTTTGCCCATCACGGTCTTCTGGTGGACAAACAGCAACGCAAGCTTTCCAAACGTACCGGAGGAAAAAGTGTTCCTGAGCTTATGCAGGCCGGCATCCATCCTCTTGCCCTGGTTCATTATCTTGCAGGGCTTTCCGGTGCCATCAAGGGCAAAAAAATAGCCACAAGCCTTGATGAGCTTGTGGAGCGATTCAATCCCATGCGCCTTGGCCGAGGCAATGCTGTTTTTCTGCCGGAAGAACTGGAGCATTGGAATAACGCCTACTGGCACAAGCTGGATGCCGTAACCATACGTCCCCATATCCAGGGGCTTGCATGGCTGGGGAGTGCCTGGCAGGAACTTTCTTCTGAGCGTCAGACCGAGCTCCTCGAAACGGTGCAGCCTAATGTGCATTGCGGACATGACTTTGCCCCGCTCCTGGCACCTCTTGTTGCCGAGACGCCCTGCTATGACCTTGAGGCCATCAAAGTATTATGCCAGCACACAAGCCAAAACATCCTGACCACATTTCTTCACCTGCTTCCTGTACATGATGACGCAAAAGAGGTTCCCCTGCCCCTTGAAGAAATAAACCGCATCCTTAAGGAAACCTCCCAAAAGACCCAGGTTACAGGCAAGGCTTTATATCTTCCTCTTCGTATGGCCCTCATGGGTACAAGCCAAGGGCCAGAAATGAAACAGCTTTTTACTGTACTGACCCAACAACACATACACCAACGAATGCGTTGTGCCCTTACCTTTGCAGAGGCTCAAGATAAGCAGCCCACATAAAAAATTCTATTCCTTTTTACCTACCTATCTTTATACAGGACTATAGCCATGCATCTTTACAATACCATAAATCGAACCAAAGAAAAATTCACCCCCATACAGGATAATCATGTTCGCATGTACGTATGCGGCATCACAGCCTATGACTATTGCCATATAGGCCATGCAAGGTCGTGTGTTGTATTTGATGTATTGTACAGATACCTTCTTAACCAGGGCTATAAAGTTACCTTTGTTCGTAACTTTACCGATGTGGACGATAAAATTATCAACAAGGCCAATACAGAAAACACTACCTCAACGGCCATTGCAGAAACCTATATCCAGGCTTTTTATGAGGATATGGATCAGCTTGGCATCAAACGCCCTGATATTGAGCCCAAGGCCACGGAACATATTCCTGAAATGATAGCGTTGGTGGAATTACTCATAGAAAAGGGCCATGCTTACGCAACAGCCAAGGGAGACGTGTATTACAGGGTGCGAACCTTTGATTCCTACGGCAGGCTTTCGGGCAGGCAGATTGAGGAACTCCAGCCTGGAGCAAGGATAGCACCGGGCGAGGACAAGGAAGACCCGCTGGATTTTGCCCTATGGAAGTCCGCCAAACCCGGCGAACCCTTTTGGGAAAGCCCCTGGGGTAAAGGGCGGCCCGGCTGGCATCTGGAATGCTCGGCCATGAGCAAAAAATATCTGGACATGCCCTTTGACATCCACGGCGGCGGGCAAGACCTTTCCTTTCCCCATCACGAGAACGAACGTGCGCAAAGCGAAGTGGCCTATGGCGTGGAATTTTCCCGCTTTTGGGTGCATAACGGATTTGTGCGCATCAATGCGGAAAAAATGTCCAAATCTCTGGGAAATTTTACCACCATCCGCACTATCTTTGAGAGCTATCTTCCCGAAGTCCTGAGATTTTTTCTGCTCACCAAGCACTATCGAAGCCCTCTGGACTATTCTACCGAGGCCCTGGAAGAAGCAGAAAAAGGGCTTCGGCGTATCTACACGGCCAAATCACTCATAGAGGCCGAACTTGGTCGCACCCAATGGAAAAAATCCCCCCTGCCAGAAGAACTGTCCCAGGAACTTGCCAAGGCCGAAGAGGGATTTATCCAGGCCATGAAAGATGACCTCAACACGGCAGGTGCATTGGGTCATGTGTTCACCCTCATCCGTTTGGCCAACCGTATTCTTGAACACAAAAAATGGAAGAAGAGCGAGCAGGCCCGCATCATCTTCCAACAAATTCTGGACGATGTGAACGCATGGGGACAGATTCTGGGCCTTTTCACCCGAACAAGCCAAAATTTTCTCACAGACCTTCGGGATATGCGGACCAAACGCAAAGGCATTGACCAAAAAGCAGTTCTTGACCTCATGAACCAGCGCGCTCAAGCCAGAAAAGACAAGGACTTTACCAAGGCCGACACCCTAAGGGAAACCCTGGCAAAAATGGATGTAACCGTTCAGGATACGCCACAAGGAGCGACCTGGGATGTCGTGTAACGGCTGACCCTTTGCTCTCTTACTCTTCGCTCGCCCGTAATGTCCGCTCCTCACGGACAAGATAGTTGGTCACATAATCGGTGACAGCTTCTTCCAAGGAACGCATGGGCACAGAACATCCTGCCTCACGAAGCCTGTCCATATTGGCATGGGTATAATATTGATATTTATCCCTGATGGTTTCGGGCATCTCTACATAATCAATCTTTGGCTCCTGGTTCATGGCCGCAAAAACCGCCCGGACAAGGTCATTCCATGTTCTGGCCTCACCTGTTCCAAGATTAAAAATGCCCCCCACCTCCTTGTGGGTTACAAGCCACCACATCACGTCCACACAATCCTTGATATACACAAAATCCCGCTGCTGTTCCCCATCCTTGTACTCAGGCCGATATGATTTGAACAGGCCCATCCTTCCCGTAGCTGTTATAGTATGAAAGGCTTTGCAGATAACACTTTTCATATCGTCCTTATGATACTCATTAGGGCCAAAAACATTAAAGAATTTAAGCCCTACCATCCTGTCCAGCACATCATTTTTTTGCACCCATACATCAAAAAGTTGTTTGGAATAGCCGTACATATTTAAGGGAACAAGCTGATCCATTGTTTCCGGGTCGTCGTCAAACCCGCGGGAGCCATCGCCGTACGTGGCAGCAGAGCTCGCATAGAGAAAGCGAGCGTCCTTCTCAAGGGCAAACTCTGCCAAGGTACGCGTGTAGTGAAAATTGTTTGCCATAAGATAATCAGCATCCTGCTCTGTAGTGGAAGAACACGCTCCCATGTGGATAATACATTCTACAGGCCCGTCTATGCGTCCTGCACGTACATCGTCTATAAAAACAGACTTATGTTGGTAATCCACATACCTAAGCCCTACCAGATTTTTCCACTTGGAGCTTGTAGCGAGATTATCCACAACAAGAATATCCTCAATCCCCATGCGGTTAAGCTTCCAGACCATTGCACTGCCAATAAAACCTGCTCCACCAGTAACAATATACATATTGTACCGACTCCTTAAAAGTTGGATATATAATCATTGCATATCGGCTACCTGCGCCATAAGGCGCAACAACCCTGTTTTTCCCTGTCTAGTCCCAAACCCGGAAACATTCAAATCCTGCTTTGCCCGTAAAAACCAACAGCCAAAGATTGCAGAGTAGCGGCCAACCCGCTATACATATTGCCTTGTGTGAACCTCTTGTCCCATTCACCCTACCTGCAAAAAATCAGGAAGCCTCTATGCTCGCTCTTGTGAATTATCAGGCTGGTAATCTTACCAGCGTCCGCCGCGCCCTGGATCATCTGGGCATACCCTGTACCATTACCGATACTCCAGAAACCATTATGCAGGCCGATGGCATCATTTTTCCCGGCGTTGGTGCTGCCGGCTCTGCCATGAACTATCTGAAACAATCAGGTCTGGACACAACCATTGCCTGGTGCGCCGACAACAACCGCCCTTTGCTTGGCATCTGTCTGGGCTGTCAGATTATTCTGGAACATAGTCAGGAAAACAATACCTCAACCCTTGGCATCCTCCCTGGCGAATGCCTGCCCTTTGACCCAAACCTCACCGAGGAAGACGGCCAGCCCATCCGCATCCCTCACATGGGCTGGAACAGCGTTACCCTTACCCGCGACTGCCCGTTATTTGAGAATATTTCACCCCAGGCCCAATTTTATTTTGTCCATAGCTATTACACCAATCCCGCACCAGAATATGTACTGGGAACAACCCATTACGGACAGGATTTTTGTTCGGTACTTGGCCGTGACGGATTATGGGCAGTGCAGTTCCATCCTGAAAAAAGCGGACGGCCAGGGCTTGAACTCCTGAAAAATTTTGCAGCCTGTTGCAGGAGGCTCAATCATGCTCAGTAAACGTATTATCCCCTGCCTGGACGTGAGAAACGGCAGGCTGACCAAAGGGATTAAATTCAAGGATAACGTGGATATTGGCGACCCTGTTACAACTGCCCGCCTGTATTACGAACAAGGGGCCGACGAGATTGTTTTTTATGATATTACGGCCTCGGCAGAACACCGAGGCATCATGCTCAAGGTTGTGGAAGATGTGGCCCGAAGCATTTTCATCCCCTTTTCCGTGGGCGGGGGTATCAGCACCCTTGAGGATATGCGCGCGGTTATTGGTGCGGGAGCAGAAAAAATCTCGGTAAATTCCGCTGCGGTAACAACACCGGAAATCATCACCCAGGGTGCCACAGCCTTTGGCTCCCAATGCGTGGTGGTAGGCATGGATGTCCTCAAGGTGGAGAAAACCGCTTCCATCCCCTCTGGATATGAGATTGTTATTCATGGGGGTCGCAAGCATATGGGGATGGATGCCCTCTGGTGGGCCAGGCGTGTGGTGGAGCTTGGAGCTGGTGAAATCTGCCTTAACTCCATTGACGCCGATGGAACCAAGGACGGCTATGAACTGGACCTGACCCGCCTCATTGCCGAAAATGTAACTGTCCCCATCATTGCCTCAGGCGGTGCAGGAACACCTCAGCACATGGTGGATGCTGTTACCGCAGGCAAGGCATCGGCAGCCCTCATTGCCTCCATTGTGCATTATGGCGAATACACCATAGAAGAAATAAAAACGTATATGGCAGGGCAAGGGGTCAATGTCCGCTGCATCTGGTAATAGCGAAGCCCCTATCTCAGCGTCCTGAAAAAATCCCCAGCCCGTTGTTCCAGCCAATAGATATTCTCCCGACCGGGCAGGTGAAATCCAATATGGCCGCCATACTCTGGCATTTCCAAAAACAGATTGGGGTTATGTTCTGCCTCGGAAGCGGGATAGCAGGAATCTGAAAGAAAGGGGTCATCCTTGGCCTGTACCACAAGACACGGGCTGGCTATATTCCCAAGGAAGGGACGGCTTGAAGCCTTTTCGTAATAGTCAAATGCACTACAAAAGCCATGAATGGGGGCAGTGTAACGCTCATCAAACACCGGAAAACCTGTAATCCCATCCAGTCCTGTGATGTCGATATGGTCTGGAAACATGGCCGCTTTTTTCCGTATCTTTTCCCTGAGTCCCTTCATAAAATACCGGACATACAACCTGTTGGCCGGTCTCTCCATGACCTGTACCGAACCCGCCAAATCACAAGGAACAGAAAAAACAACAGCACCCTTGACCTCGCGGGGAATCATTTCTGGTTCTTCTCCAAGATATTTGAGGGTCTGATTCCCGCCCATGCTGAATCCCACCAGAAAAACACGTTCATACCCTCCTGTTTTAAGCATATGAAGTATTACTGTATGCAAATCATCAGTAACACCGCTATGATACATCCGCAGTAACATGTTTGGCTCACCGGAACATCCCCTAAAATTCATACATACAGCATCATAGCCCTGGCGATTCATGTGTTTTGCCATTCCCAGAGTATATTTTTTGCGTGAATGGCCTTCAAGTCCGTGGCTGATGATAACCACGGTACGGCTTTTCTCCTGAGATGCATAATGAATATCCACATCCAGAAAATCATCGTCTGGAGTCTCAATGCGCTTGTGAACAGGTGACGTTACAGGTGTAGGCCTGAACAACGTGGGAAAAATTGTATGAATATGGGCATTTTGAAATGGCCATACAGGTCGATAGGAAGGAGGGGACAAAACAGGCATGGCAAAGGGGTATTGAAAAATTGATATGAAATTACTTCGTGTATCTACATATAAAAGGCTCGTCCAGGAAATCATCCCAAACGAGCCTTTTAGGCTTTTTCTGTTTTTTTTGTGCAGGAAGGCTAGCTGGATTTGCTCTTATCCTGCATCAAAACATAGCCCAGCACAAGAATAATGAGGGAAATGATCAAAAAGTGCATGAACATATCTTTCTGGATAGCTCCCCATATAATATAACATGACCCCGCAAAGGCCATGAGCGGACACAAAAAACGGCTGAAAGGCCCAAGGTCGGTAAAGGTTTTCATGACCCAAAAATAGATGGACACATAAATAACATAGAGAAAGGCAATGGGCAGCTCCGAGATGTCCATAAACTGACCCCACCAGCCTTTGAAATTACCGTACCAGACCACAAGCCAGAGGCAGGAAAGAAGACATCCAAGCAGGGCAGAATGGGTTGTACTGTTTGTTTTGGGATTCACTGCACTAAAAAACTGGCTTTTGGGGCCCATATTACGGGAAGCAATGGAATACATGCCTCTGGCCGAGGCCATGATCAAACCATTGAGTGTGCCCAGACAGGAAATAACCACAAAAAGAGTCAGCACCGTGCCGCTTAACCGGTCAAAAATGATGGCAATAACCCGTACAGGAGCGGCGTCACCTTCTGCAAGAACCTGATCATTGGTCAAAATGCCCGAAATTCCCAAATAATAGAGCATATAAAAACAGGCCACCGCGATGGTTCCCACAACCAAAGCTCTAGGGAGATTTTTTTTGGCGTCCTTGATTTCTGCATTAATAGATGTGGCAATAATCCATCCTTCATAGGCAAAAACCGTGGACAAGGTAGCAACAGCCAGCCCTCCTCCAGAGGAAACCGTCTGCGCAGCCTGAACAAAATTTTCCACAGTCTGCCCCGTGGTCAATCCTGCGACACATCCTACAATAGCCACCAGGCTCAGGGGAATAAGTTTGATAACCGTGGATGTTACCTGCCATTTTCCCGCCAGAACAGGTGAAATATAATTGAGAAAGAAAAAACCAAAAAGATATGCAACAGAAATAGTCCAGACCTGATCAGGCATAGCTATAAGTTTGACCGTATAATTGGCAGATACCCAAGCCAGAACAGCCACCAGAGAAGGATAATAAATAAAGGTCATAAACCAGGCCACCATATATCCGGCCTTCTCGCCATAGGCTTCCTCAAAATAATCCACTACCCCATTGATTCGTTCCACACGCGTAGCAATTTTGGAGAAAACATATGCGGTAACAACCATAATAGCACCACCAATAAGCCATGCGATCATGGCCGTGGGCAAGTCCCCGCCCGAAGCCTTGAGAACATCATCCGCCTTAAAAAAGACGCCCGAACCAATGACAATACCCACAACCATAGCAGTCGCAGTCCAGAAACCATACTTTTTCTGTAGATTTTGCATACTTGTGTTACACCTTTTTTTGTTTGTATGAATCAATACGTCTAATGCCTACACCACTATTATGCGTCCATGCTCTCTGGAAAAAATGGTGACAGACATTACCCACGGAACCACATGCAGAACACTTCTTTCCTCAGTAAAGTGCGCCACAACAACAGATTTTTTCTTGAGACTTAAAGAGGATAGCAAAGTCATCAAACAAATCTTATTGCTCTCATCTGATGAAAATGTCCAGAGTTTTTGCCTACAGGTAATGACGGTAACATCCATACCCCAAGGCTTCCCGAATATCCCTTTTCTCTCAACGACTTCCAAGTGTCTTTACAACCACTTTGCTCCATGCCATTGTAGCAGGATTCCGAAAGATCTTCATTGTGCCGGAATACCAACCCCTCAGCCCATGCCTTCAGGAGTTTTTCATGACCTTTACCACCCAGATGGACGCTGCCCGCAAAGGTATTGTAACCCCCCAGATGCAAACCGTGGCCCACAAGGAAAACCTTCGAGTTGAAGACCTTATGCATCGGATGGCTCAAGGCAGGGTCATCATTCCTGCCAATAAAAGCCACACATCCCTCCAGGGAGAAGGGGTTGGTGAAGGACTTCGTATCAAGGTCAATGTAAACCTTGGTATTTCCAAAGATTGCCATGATGTGGAAAAGGAGCTGGATAAGGTAAAGACCGCTCTCAACATGCACATTGAGTCCATTATGGATTTAAGTTGCTATGGCAAAACAGCAGAATTTCGCAAACGTCTTGTGGCAATGTCTCCAGTCATGATAGGAACAGTTCCTATTTATGACGCTGTAGGCTTTTATGACAAAAATCTTCAGGATATTACTGTTGATGAATTTTTTAGGGTTGTGGAGCAGCACATTACTGACGGTGTGGATTTTTTAACCATCCATGCAGGACTGAACAGGGCTACGGCAGAAAACATCAAGAAACAGGAACGCATTACCAACATTGTCTCCCGAGGCGGTTCCCTGCTTTTCTCATGGATGCAGCTTAACGATGCGGAAAATCCCTTTTACGAACATTATGACCGACTTTTGGATTTGTGCGAGCAATATGATGTTACTTTAAGTCTTGGAGATGGCTGCCGCCCCGGCTGCCTGCATGATTCCACTGACGCATCCCAGGTTCAGGAATTGATTACATTGGGCGAACTCACCAAAAGGGCCTGGGAACGCAATGTGCAGGTGATGATTGAAGGCCCCGGGCACATGGCCATGAACGAAATTCCCGGTAACATGATGATGGAAAAACGCCTCTGCTTTGGCGCACCTTTCTATGTACTGGGCCCGCTGGTAACCGATGTGGCTCCCGGCTACGATCACATCACCGCTGCCATTGGAGGAGCCATTGCCGCCCAGCACGGAGCAGATTTTCTCTGCTATGTTACTCCTGCGGAACATCTTCGTCTGCCTTCCCTGGAAGACATGCGCGAAGGCATCATTGCCACACGCATTGCGGCCCATGCTGCTGACATTGCCAAAGGCATCCCTGGAGCGAGGCAATGGGATGATAGTATGAGTCAGGCCAGAGCCGATCTGGACTGGGAAACCATGTTCAACCTCTCGCTGGATGATAAACGCGCCCGTGAGTATCGTAAATCATCTGAACCCGAACACAAGGATTCCTGCTCCATGTGCGGCAAGATGTGTGCGGTGAGGAATATGAACCGCGTTCTGGCGGGAAAGGACATTCAGCTGGACGAATAAGCCCGTAAAACGGGATTTTATTCTTGACCTGCTACACCGTCTTGGCTATCAGCGTTTTCTGTTTTTTGCCGGACTAGCTCATCTGGTAGAGCAACGCTCTCGTAAAGCGTAGGTAGTCGGTTCAAGTCCGATGTCCGGCTCCAGAAAAGACAAAGGGGACACGAAATCGTGTCCCCTTTTTTGTTCCATATGAAAAAGCCTTGGTCATCCCTTCGGGATACACGGAAGCATCAAAAATCTTTCCGTGACTTTCCGTGTACTCCGTGGGTTTCATTGCTGATTTTTAGACACCATTACACTCTAATCTAATCCATGCTTTTTCGGACAACTTCCAGTACAGACGGCAATGTTCTGAGTTTTTCTATGGCCTTGTAGAGCTGCCCTGTATCGCAGACCTGAACGGTTAAAAGGATCTCGGTATTACCATCAATATTTGAACGGAAGTGGCCTGAATCAATATTCATGCCTTCCTCTGCCAATAAAGAGGCTACCGTCGCCAAAACGCCCTGCTCATTCTTACATTTCAGGCTGATTCTGGCTGGCAGGCATTGATGGCCGGAATCCTCCCAACCCACATCAAGAAGACGTTCTTCCTCCATATTGACCACATTGGGACAATCCTTGGTATGGACTGTTACCCCCCGCCCCCGGCTGATATAGCCCACAATGGGATCGCCCGGAACCGGATGACAGCATTGGGCAAATCTCACCAGAACGTCTTCCACCCCGCGTACCCTGATGGACTCTGATGTTTGTTTTTTCCCTTCTCTGGCCCGCGCGTTTTCCCTTGCACGTTCCTTGTCCCTATCAAGTTTGTGAGTCTCCTTGGGAAGAAGCTGGTTAAGAAGCTGCCTGGGGGTTATCCGGGCGTATCCAACCGCTGCGAGAAGATCGTCCACTGTTTTAAGAGACATCTCCCGAACAATGGGTTCAAACTCACCGTTTTTAAGGGCTTTAACAACATTGATGCCCAGCTTGCGGCCCTCTTTTTCCAGCACTTCTCTGGCTAAAGAAATAGCACGGGTACGCTCTTCTGTACGCATCCAATGCTTGATGCGCGTCCGGGCCTTGGCGGTTTTGACGAATTGCAGCCAGTCGCTTTTGGGATGATGGTCAGGTTTAGTAATAATTTCAACCACATCGCCGTTGGAGAGCGGCCCATGCAAGGGAACCAGCCTGCCATTGATCCTGGCCCCTGAACATTGATTGCCCACCTCGGTATGAACGGCATAGGCGAAATCCACAGGTGTTGCACCCTCTGGAAGCTCCTTGACCTGTCCCTGCGGGGTGAACACATACACCTCGTCCTGAAAGAGATCGAACCTCAGGGAAGCCATAAATTCCCTGGGATTTTTCATATCCCCTTGCCAGTCCAGAATCTGCCTAAGCCATGAAAAACGATCTGCATCCTTTTCCTTGAGCCTTGTTCTGGGGCCTTCCTTGTAAATCCAGTGTGCAGCCACACCATATTCGGCCAGCCTGTGCATCTCTTCGGTTCTGATCTGGATTTCGATGCGTTCTCCTTCTGGCCCGATGACCGTTGTGTGCAGGCTTTGGTACATATTGGCCTTGGGCATGGAAATATAGTCCTTGAACTTCCCCGGA
>PDWI01008505.1_pt1 | contig 12068 bp, 10 predicted proteins | sample 1430891 | NCBI WGS metagenome assembly PDWI01 (sample SAMN01162508, study PRJNA174530) | Oral metagenome, whole genome shotgun sequencing project. | biome: Marine environment; feature: Marine mammal; material: Swab sample of the gingival sulcus; isolation source: swab sample of gingival sulcus...
CGGCGTGACCTACGAGATCGACCTCAGCCAGCCGATGATGTTCAACAAGGCCGGCGAGGTGATCAACGAAGGTACCCAACGGATCGTGAACCTGAAGTATAACGGCGAGCCGGTGACCGACGAGATGGACTTCATCGTCGCCACCAACAATTATCGCGCCGGCGGCGGCGGCCACTTCCCGGGCGCCAAGGGCGACACGATCATCTTCGAAGGCCCCGACACCAACCGCGACGTGATCGTGCGCTATATCGTCGAGCAGGGCACGATCAACCCGACGGCGGATGCCAACTGGCACTTCAAGCCGATGAACGGCACCACCGTGCTGTTCGACACCGGCCCGAAGGCCACGGCCTATCTCGGCGACGTGAAAGGTGTGACGATCGAGGAAGCGGGCGACGGGCCGGACGGCTTTGCGCGGTTCCGGATCACGCTCTGACCCTGCTGCGCCTCCGGCTCCGGTCGGAGGCGCAAGCCCCGCGAAACACACAAAAAGCCCCGCCGGACAGCGGGGCTTTTCTCATTTTCACAGTCCAGGCACAGTCCAGGCAAGAAACCCGGTTCAGGCGACCTTGATCTCGAACGTATAGACGTCGCCTTCGTTCGACTGGCTCACCAGCTCGTTGCCGGTCTGGTTGCAGAAGGCGGTCATGTCGGCGATCGAGCCCGGGTCGGTCGCCATCACCTGAAGCACCTGACCCGAAGACATGCTCTTGATCATCTTCTTGGTCTTGAGGATCGGCAGCGGGCAGTTCAGCCCTTTTGCGTCGAGAGTTTTGTCGGCCATTCGTTGGTCCTTCCTGAAACGTCAGTGGATTGGGTCAGATATAGAGGTTGATGTCGGATTTTCCGGCTTCTTCCATCCAGGTCGCCGCACCGCCGATTTCGACCCCGTCGATCAGATCCTTGCGGTCCAGCTCGAACAGATCGAGCGTCATCTGGCAGGCGATGATCTTCACCTCCATCTCGACCGCGGCCTCGCGCAGGTCTTCGATCGAGGCGACGCCCTTCTTCTTGATGAGGTTTTTCATCATCGTGGTGGCGGCGCGGTCGACGCCGGGGATCATCGAGACGATATTCGGCATCGACATGTGCATGCCGCCCATGGGCATCTGCATCGCCGGATTGCCAAGGGTGGAGATCTTGAGGTCAAGATCCTTCTTGAGCAGCGACAGCCCGTAGAAGGTGAAGAACATGGTCACCTCGACATCCATCGCGGCGGCGGTGGTGCCGAGGATGAAGGGCGGATAGGCCCAATCGAGCGTGCCCTTGGTGACGATGATCGTCATCTTTTTATCGTTGTCGCCGGTATCCAGCACAGCACGGTCCCCCGTTTCTCAGAAATCTGTTTATCGGAATTGATGAATATAAATCCCTTTACAGTCAAGGGAACTCTGCCCCTCTGCCCGGCTACACAGGGCCGCACCCCCGTGGCGCGGGGTCGCATGCGGAGGCCTGACCGCGCGGGCACCGGCGCCCCGCGCGCGAGCGTACGGCGGCCGGGCTGCGGCCGGGTCGCGCCCGTTTGCCGGAGGGCGGGCCGGCTCCGATCCGGCTCGGCCCCCGGCATCAGACCCGCGCCTTGAAACAAACCAAACAGAAAAGCATTGCATGGCGCAATATTTGTGCGATGGTTATTCACATATAAAAATAAAGACATGTGTAAGGGAGGAGGGGGAGGCCATGACCCGGCCCGAAAACATCGAAGTCGAGACCTCTCCGCCGGTCTCCGACGAAATCCGCCGCACCACCTGTTACATGTGCGCCTGCCGTTGCGGCATCAATGTGCACATCAAGAACGGCGAGGTGGTCTATATCGAAGGCAACCGCGACCATCCGCTCAACAAGGGGGTGCTCTGCGGCAAGGGCGCCTCCGGCATCATGCAGCACAGCGCGCCATCGCGCCTCCGGGCACCGCTGAAACGGGTGGGGCCGCGCGGTTCCGGCGAATTCGAGGAAATCTCCTGGGACGAGGCCCTCGCCCTTGCGGTGAGCTGGCTCGAACCGCTGCGGCAGGATCCGAAGAAACTCGCCTTCTTCACCGGCCGTGACCAGTCGCAAAGCTTCACCTCGTTCTGGGCGCAAGCCTTCGGTACCCCCAATTACGCGGCCCATGGCGGCTTCTGTTCGGTCAACATGGCCGCCGGCGGGATCTACACCATGGGCGGGGCGTTCTGGGAATTCGGCCAGCCCGACTGGGAACGCACCCGGCTGTTCGTGCTGTTCGGCGTGGCGGAGGACCACGATTCCAACCCGATCAAGATGGGCATTGGCAAGCTGAAGGCCAATGGCGGCAAGGTGATCGGCGTCAACCCGATCCGCTCGGGCTACAATGCCGTGGCCGACGAATGGGTCGGCATCACCCCCGGCACCGACGGGCTGTTCATCCTGTCGCTGATCCACGAGCTTCTGCGCGCCGGCAAGGTCGATCTCGACTATCTGCGCCGCTACACCAACGCGGGCTTTCTGGTGAATGAGGCGGATGGGCCGGAAAAGGGTCTGTTCCTGCGGGATTCGGCCGGAAAACCGCTGATTGTCGACCAGAAGACCGGCGCCGCAGTGGCGTTCGACATCCCCGGCGCGATCGCCAATCTCGCCGCCACGCACAACGGCGCCCGCACCGTGTTCCAGCTGATGGCCGCGAAATACCTCAGCGACGACTACGCCCCCGAAGCCGTCGCCGAGCGTTGCGGCCTGACGCCCCGGCGCATCCGCAACATCGCCGCCGAATTTGCCCGTGTGGCCTTCGAGCAGGAAATCACCCTCGACCAGCGCTGGACCGACTGGAAGGGCGAGACCCATGACAAGATGATCGGCCGCCCGATCAGCTTCCACGCCATGCGCGGCATCTCCGCCCATTCCAACGGCTTCCAGACCGCCCGCGCGCTGCATGTGCTCCAGATCCTGCTCGGCTCGGTCGAGGTGCCCGGCGGTTTCCGCTTCAAACCGCCCTATCCGAAACCGCCCGAGGCGCATCCCAGGCCGCACGCCGGTGTCACCCCCGGAAAGCCGCTCGACGGCCCGCATCTCGGCTATCCGATGGGGCCGGACGACCTGCTGATCGACGAAGACGGCAAGGCCAAACGCATCGACAAGGCCTTCACCTGGGAGAACCCCTTTTCCGCCCATGGGCTGATGCACATGGTGATCTCCAACGCCCATGCGGGTGACCCCTACCCGATCGACACGCTGTTTCTGTTCATGGCCAACATGGCGTGGAACTCGTCGATGAACACCGCCGAGGTCATCCGCATGCTCACCGACACGGACGAGCACGGCGATTATGTGATCCCGCGGATCATCTATGCCGACGCCTATTCCTCCGAGACGGTGGCCTATGCCGATCTGATCCTGCCCGACACCACCTATCTCGAGCGGCACGATTGCATCTCGCTGCTCGACCGGCCGATCTGCGAGGCCGAGGCCGCCGCCGATGCCATCCGCTGGCCGGTGGTCGAGCCCGACCGCGATGTGCGCTGCTTCCAGACCGTGCTGATCGAGCTTGCCAACCGGATGAAACTGCCGGGCTTCGTCGATGACGACGGCAACGGCAAATGGCACAGCTATGCCGATTACATCCAGACCCACGAACGCCGCCCCGGCATCGGCCCGCTCGCCGGCTGGCGCGGCGAAAACGGCGACCAGCACGGGCGCGGCGCCGCCAACCCGCGCCAGCTCGAGCGCTATATCGAGAACGGCGGTTTCTGGGTCAGTCACATCCCCGAGGAGGCGCAGTTCTACAAGCCGTGGAACAGGGCCTATCAGGATTGGGCGGTGGAAATCGGCCTCTACGACGCGCCGCAATTCTACGCCTTCAACCTCTATGTCGAGCCCCTGCGCAAGCTCCAGCTTGCCGCCGAGGGCCACGGCGACAACCAGCCGCCCGACCATCTGCGCGACCGCATCCGGCGCACGATGGACCCGTTGCCGATCTGGTACGAACCTTTCGAAGACGGCAATGTCGATACCGGCACCTTCGACACCCATGCGCTGACCCAGCGCGCGATGCACATGTACCATTCCTGGGGCACCCAGAACGCCTGGCTGCGCCAGATCACCGGCAGGAACCGGATGTATCTGCCCACGGAGATCTGGGAGAAGCACGGGTTCGGGGAGGGCGACTATGCCCGGATCACCTCGGCGCATGGGTCGATCGTGGTGCCGGTCGCCCATCACCCGGGCCTCAACCCGAAGACGATCTGGACCTGGAACGCCATCGGCAAGCGCAAGGGCGCCTGGGCGCTCGACGAAGGCGCCCCCGAGGCCACCGAAGGCTTCCTGCTCAACCACCTGATCCACGAGTTGCAACCGCCAAAGGGCGATGCCCGCCGCTGGGCCAATTCGGACCCGGTCACCGGTCAGGCCGCGTGGTTCGATCTGCGGGTGAAAGTGGAAAAGGCCGAGCCTGTTCCACCTGAATCGCAGCCCGTGTTCCCGCCGATCAAATCGCCGGTGGGCAAGGGGCCGAAGATTGTCGCGAGGAAGATCCGATGACCAGATTGCCCGACCGCACCGAAAAGAAGCTCGGCCTCGTCATCGACCTCGACACCTGCGTCGGCTGTCACGGCTGTGTCACCGCCTGCAAGGGCTGGAACACCCAGAACTACGGCGCGCCGCTGTCGGATGTCGACGCCTATGGCGCCGACCCCTCGGGCACGTTCCTCAACCGGGTGTTCTCCTATGCGGTGCAGCCCGGAGACGGCGGCCCGTCGCAGACGATCCACTTCCCGAAATCCTGCCTGCATTGCGAGGACGCGCCCTGCGTGACCGTCTGTCCCACCGGCGCGAGCTACAAGCGCGCCGCCGACGGGATCGTGCTGGTCAACGAGGACCGCTGCATCGGCTGCGGTCTCTGTGCCTGGTCCTGTCCCTATGGTGCACGCGAACTCGACGCCGCCGCCGGGATCATGAAGAAATGCACCCTCTGCATTGACCGGATCTACAATGACAACCTCCCCGAGGCAGACCGCGAACCCGCCTGCGTGCGCACCTGCCCCGCGGGCGCCCGCCATTTCGGCGATTTCGGCGACCCGGACTCGGCGGTCTCGCGGCTGGTTGCCGACCGCGGCGGCATGGATCTGATGCCGGAGCAGGGCACGAAGCCGGTGAACCAGTACCTCCCGCCGCGGCCCAGGGACCAGCTCGACAAGACCCCGCCGCCGCCGCTCAAACCCATTGCCACCGAAGCCAAGGGCTTTCTCGGCTGGCTGGACAAGGCCCTGGAGAAACTCTGATGCACCCGGCACCTTCCGTCATCATCTTCACCGCACTGTCCGGCCTCGGCTTCGGGCTGTTCATCTGGATCGGCCTCGGCCTGCCCGAGGGCCTCGTCGGGACCAGGGCCTTCGGCGTCTACTTGCTGGCCTATGGGCTGTCGAGTGCCGGGCTGATCGCCTCGACCTTCCACCTCGGCAACAGGAAGAACGCGCTTTACGCCTTCACCCAATGGCAGACCTCATGGTTGTCGCGCGAAGGTATCCTGAGCGTCGCCACCCTGCTCGTCTTCGCGCCGATGGCGGTGGCGCAGGTGTTTTTCAATGGCAGCGCTCTGGGCTGGCTCGGTCCGGTGGGCTCCGCGCTGGCGCTGGCGACGGTGTTCTCGACCTCGATGATCTACACCCAGCTGAAGACCGTCCCGCGCTGGAACATGCCGCTCAACCCGGTGCTGTTCCTGCTCTACGCCACAGCCGGCGGCGCGCTGCTGGCGATGCAGGCGAAAACGGCCGGGGTGCTCCTGCTGTTGCTGGTGGCGCTGCAATGGGCCGCCTGGCTGATGGGCGACGGCGCCTTCGCCGCCACCCGGACGAGCAAGGGCAGCGCCACCGGGCTCGACCGCATCGGCAAGGTCACCTCCTTCGAAAGCGCCCACACCGCGCGCAATTACATCCTCGACGAGATGGTGCATGTGGTCGGTCAGAAACACAGCCGGAAGCTCAGGACGATCGCGACCATCCTGCTCGGGATCCTGCCGGTGCTGATCCTGCTTCTGTTGCCCCCCAACATGCCCCTCGCCATCTTCGCCTTCATGTGCCACCTCGGCGGTCTGTTCGCCGCGCGCTGGCTGTTTTTCGCCGAAGCCGAGCATGTGGTGAGCACCTATTACGGACGCGGTTAACCCCATTTCAGGAAGGTCGAGCGAATGATGATCACCAGGATCATGGCCAATCTCGCCAAGGTCACGGCCGATGGCATCGAGGGCAATATTGTCGAGGCCGGTCTGGTCTCGAAAAAGGACGTGGCGATCAACGGCCACAAGGTGGTGGTGTCGGTCAATGTGCCCGGGGATTTCACCGGCGACCTCGGGGCGCTCAAGCGCGACATCGAAACACGGGTCGGCGGGAACGTTCCGCAGATCACCAACCTGCTGGTGGTGCTGACGGGCGAAAAGGGCGCCGGTCTCCCACCGGAAACCGCCGCCGAGCCGCCGAAACCACGCAAGGTTCCGCCGAAAAACCCCGGCGTGCCCGGCCCCGACATGCGTCCGGCGCGTGCCGCGATCCCCGGCATCAAACACATCGTCGCCGTCGCCTCCGGCAAGGGCGGTGTCGGCAAATCGACCACCGCGGTGAACCTCGCCGCCACCCTCGCCGCTCTCGGCTTCAAGGTGGGCCTGCTCGACGGCGACATCTATGGCCCCTCGATCCCCCGCCTGCTCGCCATTACCGACCGCCCGGCGATACGCGACGGAAAGGTGGTGCCGATCAGGAAATACGGCATGAAGGTGATGTCGATGGGCTTCCTCCAGAACGAGGAAAGCCCGGTGATCTGGCGCGGCCCGATGGTCGTGACCGCACTGATGCAGATGACCCGCGACGTCGACTGGGGCGCGCTCGATTTCCTCGTGCTCGACATGCCCCCCGGCACCGGCGACGCCCAGCTCACCATGGCCCAGCAGGTGCCGCTGTCGGGAGCGGTGATCGTCTCGACCCCGCAGGATTTGGCGCTGGTCGACGCCCGCAAGGGGCTGAAGATGTTCAAGGATGTGGACGTGCCGATCCTCGGGATCCTCGAGAACATGTCCTCCTTCGTCTGCCCCCATTGCGGCGGGATCAGCGAGATCTTCGGCCACGGTGGCGCCGAAGCCGATGCCCACCGGCTGGGCGTGATGTTCCTCGGCGGCATCCCGCTGCATATGGCGATTCGCGAAACCTCGGACGCGGGCAAACCCTGTATCGTCGCCGACCCGGAAGGCGAACATGCCCGGCGTTACAGGGTTTTGGCGCTGAAAGTCGCGGCCTTGCTGGGCGAGGCTGACGACGACGAGGACTGACCCGGACGTGTTGCGCCTGTGACAAAGGCCGGTGTTTGAGTATTTTTGCCAGGAAAAAGGAGGCGCGGAGTTCGGGCTTGCGCTGGTGGCGGGTCTGGTGATCACCTACAAGGTGAAAAACCGATACTGGGAGGGATGCAGATGGCCAATCATTTCCACCGGAACGACCTGCCCGACGGGCTCGACCTCGGGCCCGTCGTGGCGATCGACACCGAAACCATGGGGCTCAACCCGCATCGGGACCGGCTCTGCGTGGTGCAGCTTTCGGGCGGGGACGGCAATGCGCATATCGTGCAGATCGCGAAGGGCCAGACCGAGGCGCCGAATCTGGTGGCGATGCTGGGCGATCCCGACACGCTGAAGCTGTTTCACTTCGGCCGGTTCGACATTGCCATGTTGCTGCATGCCTTCGGGGTGCTGACCGCGCCGGTCTATTGCACCAAGATCGCCTCGAAACTGGTGCGCACCTATACCGACCGGCACGGGCTCAAGACCCTGCTCGACGAGATTCTGCATGTGGATATGTCGAAGCAGCAGCAGCAGACCGACTGGGGGGCGGCGAATCTCACCGAGGCGCAGCTCGACTATGCCGCCGCCGACGTGCTCTATCTGCACCGGCTGAAGGACAAGCTCGATGTGCGGCTGGCCCGGGAGGGGCGGACGGAGCTCGCCGAAGCGGCGTTCCGCTTTCTGCCGGTGCGTGCGCAGCTCGATCTCATGGGCTGGCCGGACGCGGATATTTTCGCCCACTAACCAGAGGGAAGGCGGGAAATGGCCGGCTGGGCGGTAGCTGGGCGGATTCGCGCGGAAACCATCCGTTTCCGCTAACAATTCCATTGACAAGTGCCCCGCCAAGGGCGCCAAATAGAGGGGAAGATGCACGACAAAGCACCTGCCCCATCGTGCCTGAACCTGTCAGGCCACCGCACCGGAAACGCCCCTGAGAGTCAGGCGGCTTTCAGAGCGCAGGTTGGCAAACGCTCGGCTTCATGGCCCGTGCCTTGGCGTTCCCCGGCTTTCAGACCCATTAACCCCGGTGCCATGCCGCGCCCGCATGACGCGGCTGCGGCAAAGGCGCCATTTCACGCGAGGATGTAGGATGAAGTTCCAGATCAGCGGCAAACAGATGGACATCGGCGAGGCCCTTTCCACCCATGTGAAGCAGGAACTGACCGATGTGGTGGAGAAATATGCCCAGCGTCCGACCGACGCCCAGGTGGTCCTGTCCAAGACCGCCCATGAGTTCGTCTGCGAGGCCGTGGTGCATCTCTCGACCGGCCTGACCGCGCAGGCGAGCGCCCGGGCGACCGAGGTCTATGCCGCTTTCGACGAATGCGCCGAGAAGATGGACAAGCAGCTCAGGCGCTACAAGCGCCGCCTGAAGGACCACCACAAGGTGCGCGCGAACCCGGTTGAAGTTCTGGGCGGCGCCTCGTATATCCTCGCCGCAGGAGAGGAGGGCGAAAGCGCCGAACCGGCCACATTGCAGCCGATGATCATCGCCGAAATGGAGACGCGTGTGCCCACTGTCTCCGTCGGTGAAGCGGTGATGCAGATGGAGCTCGCAAACGCGCCGGTGCTTGTCTTCAGGAACGAAAAAACCAACGGGGTGAATGTCGTTTACCGGCGTGAAGATGGCAATATCGGCTGGATCGACCCCGGCGCCACGGCCTGAGCCCGCACTACCGGAGCGGGCCGGAACGGAAACGAGGACCATGGATCTTTCGAGCATTCTCCGGCCCGCCGCCGTCAAGGTGCTGGCCAGTACCACCAGCAAGAAACGTCTGTTTCAGACTCTCGGCGACATCGTGTCCAATTGTTACGGACTCGATGGCGACGCGGCTTTTTCCGCACTTCAGGCGCGCGAGTCGCTCGGGCCGACGGCTGTCGGCGATGGGGTCGCGCTGCCGCATGCCCGTCTGGAAGGGATCGACGGCGTGGTTGGTGCCTTCATTCGGGTCGAGAAACCGATCGACTTCGACGCGGTGGACCGTCAGGCGGTGGATCTGGTGTTTGCGCTGTTTGCGCCGGACGGGTCTGGCGTCGATCATCTGAAGGCGTTGGCGCTGGTTTCGCGTACCATGCGCGACAGCGGCATTATCGCAAAGCTCCGCGCCAATAACGACCCCGACACGCTCTACACCATTCTGGTCGAAGCCCAGGGCGCCCGCGTGGGATAATACCGCCTCGCTTCAGAGGGGCACCCAGGGGTAAAAGCCGAACTGCATGTAATCGCGCTGGTAGATGGCGCGCACCGCGGCCTCGATCTCCGAATCGTATATCGCCTCCAGCCTGTGCGGCACCTCCGGCCGCCGCACCGGGGCCGGTGGCAGATCGCGGCCGATCTCCTCGCCGAGATGCCGGAGCCCCTCGGCCAAGCGGTCTTCGCGCAGCACATGGTCGGGCAGGATCACCGGGCTAAACCCGGCCAGCACCCGCGACTGGCTCGCCCAAGTGGGCGCGACCCGGAAGGGCGTCTGCCCGGCGAGGTTGCGGGCGAGAAACCTGAGGAAGGCGAGAAAGGCGGTGCGGTGGGCCGCACGGGTCCAGCCGCTGTCGGGGAGGTTTTCGGGGAGCGGCACGTCATACTGGTGGATCAGAGCCTTTTTCAGCTCCGGCATGGCCCCGGGACCGTCCGACAGGAAATGGGTGCAAAACGCCGCATGGGCCCGGGCCACCGGATGGCGCAGCACCGTGAAGCTGCGGTGTCCGGGATGCAGCCGCTTCCACTTGCGCAGCGCCTTCTGGGTCATGCCGGAGATCAAGGCGTCTTCTCCGCCTCCGTTCTCCGCGGCGTTCTTTGGGGCACCATCCAGCGCCGCCATCCAGCCGGTGATCTCCTCCACCGGCCCCGCCTGCACCGGCAGATAGAGCAACGGCACCTCACGCGCCGCCACATAGCTCGGCACTGCGGCGGTGCGGCGGGGCTCGAAATTCGGCGCGTCTTCCAGATCGAACGCGCCGATCCTTGCGACCGCCTTCGCCATCTCTGCGAAATTCACCACCTTCTGATCGAGCGGCTCGGGGTTTTGCTTCTTGAACCTGTCCGAATGCCCCTCGAGCACGCTCTCCTCGCCCAGAAACCGCGCCAGCCCGTTGATCTTCGCAATATCGTGCAGATCATCGTAATTGATGTAAAACGCCGTCTGCCCGGTCTCCTGCAACCGCCCGAGGATCTCCAGCTGAAACGCCTTGATCTCCCCGAGTTGCCGGGTGAACTCCGCCTCGACAAAGACCGCCTTCGCCTTCTTGGCATGTTTCACATTGCCGAGCGCCCATTGGTTGGTCTGCTTCGCGATCGCGCGCGATACATAGGCCTCGACGAAATTGCGGGTCAGCACCACCTTGGCGCAGGCCGGATCACCGATCGCCCGCTCGAAGATCCGCCGGTCATGATCGTGGAAGAACCGGAAGCCCGGAATGCCCTTGGTGCGCTGTTTCATCCGCTCGAACAGCGCCACCGGATCTTCGTTGCGCGCCTCGAGGCTGATGTCGAACAGCGCCTTCATGCCGGGGCGCACCAGAAAGAACGGGTTGAACGCCTCGCCATAGGTCTGGAGCCCGGGGAACAGATCGAGGTTCGACTCGAGGAAATTCGACCCCGTCCGCATCTCGGCGAAAATCACGAAAGCATCGAACCGTCGGCGCATCGGCAGGGTCTCACTTCACAAGATAGGGTTTGCGCGGCTTCGAGCGCGGCGCGTGGTTGCCGATCTCGACCGGGAAATCGCCCATCAGATGCGGCTGCATCCCCTGGTTTTTCAGGTTCTGCAAGAACTGCCCGAAGCCTTCGAGCGAGACCATCCGCGGCGCCTCGGTGAGCCGGTGGATGCCGCGGGCGCCAAGCTCGTCGATCGCGGTCTGCAACGGCTCCATCGGGTTCTCGACGAAATCCGCCAGCGTCCAGATCCGCACCCGCGCCTTGGTGTCGAAGGCCCGGAGCACGTCGAGATGGCGCGCTTCGATCTTCTGCAACCGCGCCGCCTCGCGGCGGATCTCGGAGAAATTGGCATTGGAATAGAACAGCGGCACCGCCCAGGCGCCCGAGATCACCGACACGGTGGCATTGGCGTCGCGGGCGATGAAATGCGACACCGCCTGGGTGTCGCGCGGCCCGTATTGGAAACACTGCCGCTCACCGCGGGTGTTCCAGATCAGCGAGGTGAGAAAGGCCCGCGGGTCGTAGTCGCGCAGCCGCGCGCTGTCGCAGAGCGCCCCGGCAAAGACCTTCTGCCCGCCGGCAAACTCCACCCTCTCGGGCCCGAACAGATGCCCATGCACCCGCGTGCCCGACACCCGCGCCAGCCAATCCTCGAAATCCTCGAAAAGCTCCGAAAACCCCTCGAACACCGCATAACGCGCCCCGGTGAGGCCGTTTTCCCACCATGTGTTGGGGAAGCGGCTCTGCATGTAGAGCCCCGCCCGCCCCTTGGTGCGTCGCTCCACCGCCTTGGAAAAGATCCGGTCGATCTTGCCGGGATTGGGCTCGGCCCCGGAAAACACGCTGGCATTTTCCGACAGAAACCCGGTGTAGAGCTTCTCCGCATCGGGCCAGATCTTGCGGGCCACAAAACAATCCGACCGGCGCAGGAGCTGCATGTGGTCGTCGTAGAAGACATGCGGCTTGCCCTGGAAATCGAATTTCGACAGCGTCAGCGAGCGGCTCTCGATATTGGTGGAATAGAGCCTGACGAGGGTCTGGTAGTAGCTCTCGTCGGGGATCCAGACCCTGGAGAAATAGGCGTCATGCACCGGGCGTTCCGGGTCTTCGAGGATCGCCGTGAGGGTCTGCCGGGTCAGA
>PDWI01020634.1_pt1 | contig 12066 bp, 24 predicted proteins | sample 1430891 | NCBI WGS metagenome assembly PDWI01 (sample SAMN01162508, study PRJNA174530) | Oral metagenome, whole genome shotgun sequencing project. | biome: Marine environment; feature: Marine mammal; material: Swab sample of the gingival sulcus; isolation source: swab sample of gingival sulcus...
GATTACCATTACCCTACCTTTTCTCTTAATAACTTTACATTTTTCACATATAGGTTTTACTGATGGTCTAACTTTCATTTAACACCTAACCTTTCCCTCGCCAAGTTATTCTACCTTTTGTCAAATCATAAGGACTTAACTCAATAGTAACATAATCACCTGGCATTATTCTTATATAATTCATTCTCAATTTTCCAGACAAATGTGCAAGAATTTCATGCCCATTTTCTAGCTCAACTTTAAATTTCGCATTAGGTAACGCATCCAGAACCTTACCCTTAACTTCAATAGAATCTTTTGCCATTATACCTCACTTTTTACAAAATATGACTCTTTAAGTTTTTCAAGTTCATTTCTTATCATTTTGTTTGTTATTTTTTGATTTGTATCTATTTTCTGAAAAATAAATGAACTAAATCCATTTGTTTTAGATATATGTTTTATCTTTTTTAATTTTGGATTTTCAACTTTTCTTAAATCACCGTCAACTAGTTTAACATATTTATCATTAACTATCTCATAAACAATAAACTGTTTTCCTGAGTCTCTACCAGCTTTACTACTAACAAGTTGACCAACTTTTAAATTTAACGCACTCTCCATTACAACTCCTCATAGAAATTGGTTAAAACTTCAGGTTCACCATCTGTTATAGCAATAGTATTTTCATAATGAGCACTAATAGCACCATCTTTTGTAACCACAGTCCAACCATCATTTAATGTAATTGTCTCTGCAGTTCCTAAATTTACCATTGGCTCTATTGCAATAACCATACCCTTTTTAAGTCTAGGTCCACTACCAGCCTTACCAACATTTGGTATAGCCGGATCTTCATGTAACTCAGTACCAACACCATGTCCTGTAAACTCTGTTGGCAACGAATATCCTCTTGATTCTATATAAGTCTGTATAGCATTTGAAATATCATATACTCTATAGCCTTCTTTACAATATTTTAAACTTTCATAAAATGATTTTTTCGTATGTTCCAATATGTTTTTCTTTAAATCATTTGACTTATCACCAACAATATAAGTTCTTGCTGCATCTGAATGATATCCATTTTTAAGGACTCCAATATCAATACTTATTAAATCTCCATCATTTATAATTTTTTTAGATGGAATTCCATGTATTAACTCTTCGTTAATAGATATACAAGATGAAGCAGGAAAACCATATAGTCCTTTAAAAGATGGAATACCATCGTTTTCCTTTATAAAACTATATATCATCTCATCTAATTCTAATGTTGTAAGTCCTGCTTTTAAATTTTCTCTTACTTTTTTATGTACTAAGCTAAGTATTTTACCAGATTGTCTGAGTAATTCTATTTCTCTATTTGATCTAATATTAATCATAAACTATTACCTACAAATTTAACTATATCTTCAAAAACGATTTCAGGTTTATTATTACCATCTATATTTTTCACTAAATCTTTAGCTTCATAATATTCAATCATCGGAAGTGTTTGATTTTTATAAATATTTAATCTATCTCTATACACTTCTTCTGTATCATCTTCTCTTTGATATAATTCTGCTCCACACTTATCACATTTGCCATCTACATCAGATGGATTAAATATTATATGATAAGATGCACCACATTCTTTGCATATTCTTCTTCCAACAATTCTCTCAATAAGTTTTTGTTCATCTACATTTATATTTATTACTATATCAACTTTCATATTATTTTTAGAAAGAATATCATCTAATGCCTCTGCTTGAAAAATATTTCTAGGAAAGCCATCTAGTAAAAACCCATTTTTATCTACTTTTGATATAGCATCTGCTACTAGTTCACAAGTTAGCTCATCAGGAACAAGTTGCCCAGCAGATATTATGCTTTTAACCTTTTTCCCTAATTCAGTTTCGTTTTTTATATGATATCTAAATATATCTCCTGTAGATATATGACTTAAATTATATTTTTCTTTAATTAGTTCTGATTGTGTTCCTTTACCCGCACTTGGCGGACCAAATATTAACATATTCATTACTTTAAAAATCCTTTATAATGTCTCATAAGCATTTGCGCTTCAATTTGTTTCATTGTCTCAAGTGCAACACCAACAACAATTAAAAGTGCCGTTCCACCAAATCTTATTTTAAGCTGTGAATAAGCTAAAATAAAGTTAGGTAGTGTTGCAATAACAGCTAAGAACAACGCTCCAACAATTGTAAGTTTATTCATAGAACTCATTAAAAAGTCTGTTGTAGGTTTACCTGGTCTTATTCCAGGAATAAATCCACCATTCTTTTTCATATTTGTAGATATTTCAATAGGATTAAATGTAACTGAAGTATAAAAATATGTAAATCCTACTATAAGCAACGCATATATAATATTATATGTTATTGTTGTAGAGTTAAATGAACTCTGCATAAATCTATAAAAACCAGATTGTGGAAAGAAAGTAGCTATTGTTTGTGGAAACATCAATATACTAATAGCAAATATTACAGGGATAACACCTGTTTGATTTACTTTTAAAGGAATATGTGATGACTGTCCACCATACATTTTTCTTCCTACAACTCTTTTTGAATACTGAACTGTTATTTTTCTTTGACCTTGTTGTATAAATATTACTCCAGCAATAATTCCAATTGCAACTACAGCAAAAAGTAATATACTAAATATATTTATATTGCCTGCATACAATCCAACTAATGATGAATATATAGCTACTGGTAATCTAGCAATTATACCAGCAAATATAAATAATGAAATTCCGTTTCCAATTCCATTTTCATTAATTTTCTCACCAAGATACATAAGGAACGCTGTTCCCGCTGTAAGTGTAAGTGTTGCTAATAGAACACTTGACATTCCTTGATTATAAAATACAGATCTAAATAGTGTAGCACTTAATCCATAAGACTGAATCGCTGCAAGAACAACAGTTAAATATCTTGTATATCTAGCTATTTTCTTTCTTCCAACTTCACCTTCTTTTGCTAACGCTTCAAGTGCAGGTATTGCAATTTGAAGTAAATTCATAACAATAGAAGCAGTAATATAAGGACTAATTCCTAGTGCGAAAACTGTAAACTGTTTAAACGCACCACCACTCATCAAGTTAAAAAATCCTAAAAATCCATCATCATTACTCATTTTTTGAGCAAGTAAAGCCTTGTCAACACCTGGCACAGTAATGCTTGCACCTAATCTAAATATTACTAACATCGCTAATGTGTATAATATTTTTTTTCTTAAGTCATCTATTTTCCAAGCGTTTACTAATGTTTTGATCATTATAACACCTCAGCTTTTCCACCAGCTTCTTCTATTTTTTGTAATGCAGATTTTGTAAATTTATGAGCTTTTATAGTAAGTGATTTTTTTAATTCACCATTTCCTAATATTTTTACACCATCATTTAACTTTTTAATAATTTTATTTTCTAATAATATTTCTGGAGTCACTACATCAACAGTAAGTTCGTTTAATGAAGAAACATTAACTATAGAATAATTTTTTCTAAATCTATAATTACTAAATCCTCTTTTAGGAATTCTTCTGTAAAGTGGCATCTGACCACCTTCAAAACCTATTCTAACTCCTCCACCTGATCTAGCGTTTTGTCCATCCATACCTCTGCCAGCAGTTTTTCCAAGTCCTGATGCTTGTCCTCTACCAACTCTTTTTTTACTATGTTTAGCACCTTTATTTGGTTTTAATTCATCAATTCTCATCAGCTAGCCTCCTAATCAATCTCTTTGACTTCAACTAAATGAGAAACTTTAAAAATCATTCCTCTAATAGTTGGGTCATCTGGTCTAATTACAGTTTGTCCAACTTTTTTAAACCCAAGAGCCTTTATATTTTTTTGATGTACTGGCTTAGTGCCTATGGTAGATTTGATTTGTTTTATTTCTAATCTTTTCACCTAGTCCTCCTTACCCAGTATTTCTTTAACTGTTTTTCCTCTTAATTTTGCTACAGCACTAGCTGTTGTTAAATTATTAAGAGCATCTAATGTTGCATCAACAACATTTTTTGGATTGTTTGATCCAATCGTTTTTGCTCTTACATCTTCAACGCCTGCTAACTCTAGCACGCTTCTTACAGGTCCTCCGGCAATTATACCAGTTCCTTTAGGAGCAGGCATTATAAGAACTCTTCCAGCACCACTCTTACCTAAAGAATTATGAGGAACTGTTCCACCTAAAAGTGAAACTGAAATCATATTTTTCTTTGCACTTGCAATTGCTTTTTTTATTGCAGCAGGAACTTCTAATGCTTTTCCAGTTCCAACTCCTACGTGACCATTTCCATCACCAACTACAGCAAGAGCACTAAATCTGAAATTTCTACCACCTTTAACTACTTTTGTAACTCTATTAATACTAATTACATTCTCTTGTAAATCTAATTTTGATGCATCTACATATCTTGCCATATTCCCTCCTAAAACTCAAGCCCAGCAGCTCTAGCGCTATCAGCTAATTCTTTTACTTTTCCGTGATATAAATATCCACTTCTATCAAAAACAACTTTCTTAACGCCTTTATCGATTGCTTTTTTAGCTATTTGAGCTCCTACAACTTTGGCAGCTTCTTTATTAGAAGTGCTTTCTAATTGACCTGCTATATCTTTTTCTAAAGTTGAAGCTGATACAAGAGTAACTCCATTAATATCATCTATTACTTGTGCAAAAATATGTTTGTTACTTCTGTAAACACTTAATCTAGGTACTTCTGGAGTTCCAGAAAGTTTATTACGAACTCTAGCGTGTCTCTTAATTCTTGCTTCATTGCGATTAAATTTCTTAACCATTCTAGACTCCTTTCTTATTTACCTGTTTTTCCTTCTTTACGTCTTACATATTCGCCTAAGTATCTAATACCTTTTCCTTTGTAAGGTTCAGGTTTTCTCCACTCTCTAATCTTAGCAGCATAGTTACCGACTTTTTGTTTGTCAATTCCTTTTACTACTATTTCTGTTTGAGATGGAACTTCAACACTTATTCCCTCTGGGTCTTCCATTACAACTGGGTGTGAAAAACCTAATTGTAAGTTTAATTTATTTCCTTCTTTATTAGCTCTATATCCAACTCCAACGATTTGAAGTTTTTTCTCATAGCCCTTTGTAACGCCCTCTACCATATTATTAATTAAAGCTCTATACAATCCATGTAAAGCTCTATGATTTTTATTATTTGTTGGTCTACTTACAGTAAGTACATTCTCTTCAATACTAACAGTAATGTCTTTATCAATTTCTTGAGAAAGCTCACCTAATGGGCCTTTGACTGTAATTACATTGCCCTCTATTTCAACATTAACATTTTCTGGTAATTCTACGGGCATTTTTCCAATTCTTGACATTAGAATCCTCCCTTCTACCAAATATAACAAATAACTTCGCCACCAACACCTAATTTTCTTGCTTCTTTATCAGTAACAAGACCTTTAGATGTTGAAATTAGTGCAACGCCTAGTCCACCTAATACTTTAGGTAATTCATTGTACTTTGAATAAACTCTTAAACTTGGTTTAGAAATTCTTCTTAACCCTTTAATTACTCTTTCAGAGTTCTTAGCATATTTTAATTCTATTTTAATAGTACCTTGTACGTTTTCTTCTTCATTTACTTCATAACTCTTAATGAAACCTTCGTTTAGCATTATTTCAGCTATCGCTTTTTTCATTTTTGAAGCAGGTACATTAACACTTTTATGTTTTTCTTTATTTGCATTTCTTATGCGTGTAAGCATATCTGCAATAGGATCAGTTACGATCATCTGAACTCCTCCTTTACCACCAAATTTGCGAAGGACAGAATGAGGTCTTCCACATAAATTGCAACGAGTATAACTTCTTGTACTATACTTAGGTTTTCTAGCTTGTTTTACCTTTAATGATTTTTTAGCCAATTATTCCTCCCTTATTTCTTTTGATATGGGAATCCCATCAATCTTAATAGTTCTCTAGCGTGTTCGTCATTTGTTGCTGTTGTAACAAATGTAATATCCATACCTAGAATTTCCTCAACATCATCATATTTAATTTCTGGGAAAATAAGTTGTTCTTTTATTCCCAAAGTATAATTTCCTCTTCCATCAAATGAATTTGGATTAAGTCCTCTAAAATCTCTAACTCTTGGTAAAGCAATACTTACAAATCTATCAAGAAACTCATACATTTTATTCCCTCTTAAAGTAACTTTAAGTCCTACATTCATACCCTCACGAAGTTTAAAGTTCGCAATTGATTTTCTTGCTTTAGTTACTATAGGTTGTTGTCCTGTAATAAGTCTTAACTCTTCTATTGCTCTAGCTAATACTTTTGAATTATCTTTAGCTTGTCCAATTCCCATATTAACAACTATTTTTTCTAATTTAGGAATTTGCATAACACTTTTATATTCAAATTTTTCCATTAGAGTTTTTGAAACTTCATTTTTATATTTTTCTAATAATCTAGCCATCAATCCCCCTAATCAATTGAGTTTCCGCTTTTAGTAGCAACTCTTATCTTATTTCCATCTTCAAGTATCTTGTAAGAAATTCTTGTTCCTTTTCCTGAATCTTTGTCATAATACATTACATTAGACACATGAATAGGTGACTCTTGATGAATTATTCCACCAGTGTTATTTCTTACATTTGGCTTTTGATGTTTTGTAACAATATTTACTCCTTCAACTAAAACTCTTTGTGTCTTAGGATACGCTCTTAACACCTTGCCTTTTTTACCTTTATCCTTACCTGCTATAACAATAACAGTATCATCTTTTTTTATCTTCATAATTCCTCCTATAGTACCTCAGGTGCAAGAGATAATATTTTCATATAACTCTTTGCCCTTAGTTCTCTAGCCACAGGACCAAAAATACGTGTTCCTACAGGATTCTTATCTTCTTTAATAATTACTGCGGCATTGTCATCAAATCTTAAATAAATACCATCTTTTCTTCTAAGACCATATTTTGTTCTTACAACAACAGCTTTGACAACATCACCTTTTTTTACCATACCACCAGGTGCGGCTTTTTTTACAGAGCAAACACAAACATCTCCGATATTTGCATAACGTCTTTTTGAACCACCTAGAACTCTAATTACTAGGAGTTCACGAGCACCTGAATTATCTGCGACATTCATTCTACTTTCTTGTTGTACCATGAGTCCTCCTACTTAACTTTTTCTACAATTTCAACTAATCTAAAATATTTATTCTTACTTAGTAGTCTAGTTTCCATTATCTTAATTCTATCTCCAACTTCACATTCATTGTTTTCGTCATGAACTTGATATTTTTTTGATAATTTAACCTTCTTCTTATATAGAGGATGATTTACATATCTATCAATCATAACAACGCAAGTTTTATCCATTGCGTTTGAAACTACAGTTCCAACACGTACTTTTCTATTTGTTCTTTCCATTTTTCATCCTCCTTCCTAAGCACTAACATTCTCTTCATTTAAAACTGTTTTTACTCTAGCAATTTCTCTTCTTACTACTTTAATTCTTGCAGTATTATCTAACTGACTAGTTTCTAGTTGAAAACGTAGATTAAATAATTCAGCTTTTAATTCGTTAAGTTTGTTTTCTAATTCGTTTTTTGTTAATTGTCTTAATTCTTTAGCTTTCATTATCTGCACCTGCCTCTCCTCTAGATATGAATTTACACTTTACAGGCATTTTCATAGCAGCAAGTCTCATAGCTTCTCTTGCTATATCTTCTGGAACACCTGATAATTCAAACATTACTCTACCAGGCTTAACTACAGCAGCGTGATACTCTGGAGCACCTTTTCCGGCACCCATTCTTGTCTCAGCTGGTTTTTGTGTAACTGGTTTATGTGGGAAAATTTTTATCCAAACTTTTCCACCACGCTTTATTCTTCTATTAATTGCGATACGTGCTGCTTCAATTTGATTTGCTGTAACCCAAGATGGCTCAAGAGCTACAAGACCATATTGTCCGTATGTTATTGTATTACCTCTGTTGGCTTTACCTTTCATACGTCCACGATGAACACGACGACGCTTTTCTCTTTTAGGCATTAACATAGATTACTCCTTACCTTTACTCTTATTACCACTAGGTCTTCTTTTGCCTCTTGGTTTTCTTGTCTTATTATTACCTCTTGCATTTTTCTTCTTAGCTTCAAGTCTAATAAGATTCTTTCCTTCATTTTTCTTACTTAAAATTTCGCCTTTATATAACCAAACTTTAACTCCGATTTTTCCGTAAGTTGTGTCTGCTTCAGCAAAACCATACTCAATGTTAGCTCTCAATGTTGATAGCGGTACATTACCCTCTGCATAACCTTCAGTTCTAGCCATATCAGCACCATTAAGTCTTCCTGATACTTGAACTTTAACACCTTTTACATCGCCTGTCTTCATAGTTCTTGAAATTATTTGCTTCATAGCTCTTCTAAAAGAAATTCTTCTTTCAATAGAATCCGCTACATTTTCAGCTAATAATTTAGAATCTGAATCAGGATTTACAACTTCAGAAACATCTATTCTTACTTGCTGTCCCGTAAGTTTTTGAATTTTTTCTCTTATTTCTTGAATAGTTATACCACTTTTACCAACAACCATTCCTGGTTTAGCTGTAAATAGTGTCACTTGAACTGTTTTACCAACAATTCTATCTATATATATTCTTGATATACCAGCATTATAATACTTTTTATTAATAAATTCTCTTATCTTGTTGTCTTCTACTAGTATTTTAGGTATATCTTTCTTCTCTGCGTACCATTTAGAGTCCCAATCTTTTATAATTCCAACTCTTAATCCATGTGGATTTACTTTTTGACCCATGCTTCCTCCTACTCTTTCTCAGCCAAAATCACATTTAGATGTGATGTTCTTCTTAGCATCGGATTTGCCATACCTTTTGATCCCGCTTTAAATCTTTTCATTACTGGACCTTGGTTAGCAAAAGCATCCTTTACATATAGATTTTCAGCCAACAAATCATTATTATTTTCTGCATTTGATAAAGCAGAATTTAATACTTTTAAGAGTCTTCTAGAAGCCTTACGGTTTGTAAATCTTAAGATTGTTTTTGCTTCATTAACACTTTTACCACGAATTAAATCTGCCACAGGTTTTACCTTACGAGAAGAAATTCTTACATATTTTGCTATTGCTCTTACTTCCATTATTTCCTCCCTTATTTAACCTTAGACTTCTTATCTCCAGCATGACCTCTAAAAGTCCTTGTTGGAGCAAACTCGCCTAGTTTATGTCCTATCATATCTTCAACTATATAAACTGGAATATGTTTTCTTCCATCATGTACAGCTATTGTATGTCCAACCATCTGTGGAAATATAGTAGAAGATCTTGACCAAGTTTTAATTACTTTCTTTTCATTTTTACTGTTTAATTCTTCAATTTTTCTTATTAAGCCTTTTTTAACAAAAGGCCCTTTTTTTAATGAACGTCCCATAAATTATCCTTTCTTAGAATTTCTTCTTCTAACAATATACTTGTCAGATGGCTTCTTTTTCTTTCTCGTTTTATATCCAAGAGTTGGTTTACCCCAAGGTGTAACTGGAGATGGTCTACCAACAGGTGCTCTACCTTCACCACCACCATGTGGGTGATCATTAGGGTTCATAACAGATCCTCTAACTGTAGGTCTAACTCCCATGTGTCTTTTTCTTCCAGCTTTACCTAAGTTTACTAACTCATGATCTGTGTTCCCAACTTGTCCAATAGTTGCTCTACACTCAAGTCTAATCATTCTCACTTCGCCAGATGGTAATTTTATTTGTGCATACTTACCTTCTTTTGCCATTAACTGAGCACTACTACCAGCAGATCTTACTAGCTGTGCGCCTTTTTTAGCTTTTAATTCAATGTTATGAATTTGAGTTCCTAAAGGAATATTTTTAAGTGGTAATGTATTTCCAACTTTAATATCTGCACTCTCACCAGAAACCACAACATCTCCTATTTTTAACTTGTTAGGCGCTATAATGTAACTCTTTGTTCCATCTTCATATTGAATTAAAGCAATATAAGAAGTTCTATTTGGATCATACTCAATTGCAACAACTTTTGCATTCATATCATCTTTAGTTCTCTTAAAATCAATAATTCTATATTTTCTTTTTTGCTGTCCACCTTTATGACGAACAGTTATTCTTCCTGTATTATTTCTACCAGATTTCTTTTTCACTGGCGCTACAAGACTTTTCTCTGGCTTCTTCTTTGTTATTTCTTCAAAACTTGGAAGAGCTGCTTGTCTTAAACCAGGTGATGTAGGTCTAAATGTTTTTACTGCCATTCTTTACCTCCCATTACACATTCTCAAAGAAGTCTATCTGCTTACTATCAGCAGACAGTGTAACAATAGCTTTTTTCCATTTTGAAGTATATCCAAAATTTCTGCCTTGTCTCTTTGGTTTTCCCTTAACATTCATAGTATTAACTTTTTCTACTTTTACATCGAAAATAGTTTCTACAGCATCTTTTATTGCATATTTATTTGCTCTGAAATCTACTTTAAAAGTATATTTCCTTTCAGCAGCAAGTTCCATTGTATTTTCTGAAATCAATGGAGATATTATTACATCATAAGGTGAATTCATTATACGTACACCTCCTCAATTTTTTCTAAAGCTACCTTATCTAAAAGTATCTTTCTATGATTTAACACTTGATAAGTGCTGATTGTATTTGTGTATAATACTTTTACAAATGGTATATTTCTTGCAGACTTTTCAACTTCTAAATTTTTCTCTCCTAAAATAATTAATGTTTTATCTTTAGCGTTAAGATTATTTAAAATTTGAACCATATCTTTTGTCTTTGGCGCTTGCATTTCTAACTTATCTACAACTAATAGACTTTCTTCTTTAGTTTTAAGACTCAAAGCAGATTTAAAAGCAAGTCTTTTTATTTTTTTAGGTAATTTATAAGAGAAGTCTCTTGGCTTCTTAGCAAAGACTATACCACCACCTACATAGTGAGGTGCTCTAATAGTTCCTTGTCTTGCTCTACCTGTTCCTTTTTGTCTAAATGGTTTTCTACCACCACCACGAACTTCTGATCTTGTTTTAGCAGCGAATGTTCCTTGCCTTTGGTTAGCTAAATAGTTTACAACAGCTTCATGCATAACGCCTTCATTTGGCTCTATACCAAAAATGCTGTCTTTTAATTCGACTTCACCAACACTCTTACCACTTTGATTTAATAATTGTACTTTTGGCATTAACGTCTCCTTTCATTATTTGCTTACTTTTACGGCAGGCTTCACTGTAATAAATCCTTTTTTAGGACCTGGTAAAGCACCTTTAATAAGTAATAAACTTCTGTCCACATCAACTCTTACAACTTGTAAGTTTTGAACTGTTACTTTCTCATAACCCATTCTTCCTGGGCCTTTCATTCCTTTAATAACTCTTGATGGTGTAGCACTCGCTCCTCTTGAACCAGCAGCTCTATGATATTTAGAACCATGAGTTTCAGGACCTCTTGAATAATTCCATCTCTTAATAGCACCAGCAGTTCCTTTACCTTTAGATGTTCCTGTTACATCAACAAGTTCTCCTTCAGTAAATATATCAGCTTTGATTTCTTGTCCTAATTTAAACTCATTTACATCATCAACACTAAATTCAACCACATATTTTTTTGGATCAGTTCCAGCTTTTTCAAAGTGTCCCTGAAGTGGCTTTGTAGTATTTTTTTGTTTTTTCTCTCCGAATGATAACTGTATAGCGTTATAACCATCACTTTCAACATTTTTAATTTGAGTTACAACGGCAGGACCTGCTTCTACTACAGTTACTGGAATTTGCAGACCGTTTTCATCAAAAATCTGTGTCATTCCAATTTTTCTTCCTAATATTCCTAACATTTTTCCTCCTAAATTTTACAGCGGATTGCTTCCAATCATTCTAAAACTAGAATTTTATAGTTTTATTTGAATAGATACTCCAGCAGGTAATTCCATCTTCTTAAGTGATTCAATAGTTTTTGCATTTGCTGACTCAATAATAATTAACCTTTTATGAGTTCTAAGTTCAAATTGCTCTCTAGAATCTTTATACTTATGTACCGCTCTAATA
>PDWI01008506.1_pt1 | contig 12064 bp, 9 predicted proteins | sample 1430891 | NCBI WGS metagenome assembly PDWI01 (sample SAMN01162508, study PRJNA174530) | Oral metagenome, whole genome shotgun sequencing project. | biome: Marine environment; feature: Marine mammal; material: Swab sample of the gingival sulcus; isolation source: swab sample of gingival sulcus...
CATATCTGGGTGATTCCATAACCACAGATCATATCTCACCAGCAGGAGCAATAAAACAGGACAGCCCGGCAGGTTTATACCTGAAAAGCAAAGGGGTAGATGAACACGACTTTAACTCGTATGGGTCAAGACGCGGCAACCATGAAGTTATGACACGCGGCAGCTTTGCCAATATCAGAATAAGAAACAAGCTGCTGGCTGATGTGGAAGGCGGATACAGCAGAGTTATAGATTCAGATGAAACCATGAGCATCTTTGATGTTGCGATGGAATACAAAAAGATGCAGGTTCCGGCAATCATCATAGCAGGCAGGGAGTATGGCACAGGAAGCAGTAGAGACTGGGCCGCCAAAGGGCCTCTGCTGCAGGGAGTAAGAGCGGTAATTGCAGAGAGTTATGAGAGAATCCATAGAAGCAACCTGATAGGGATGGGAATTTTGCCGCTGCAGTTCAAGGATGGGGAAAATGGTGAGACCCTTGACTTAACCGGTTTGGAACTATATAGCTTTGATGGAATAGAGGATATAAATCCTGGCAAAACAGTGCAGGTAAAAGCTGAAGACAAACAGGGTAATATAAAAAAGTTTGAAGTAGTGGCAAGGCTCGATAATGTCGTCGAAGTGGACTACTTTAATAACGGCGGAATTCTGCATAAAGTTTTACGGGATCTGATTAGGAACTGAACAGGAAGAAAAGAACAAAGGTGCGTAAAATGTAAGTATCTTTACTGCAGGATAATAAAACATAGTGATAAAGAAATCGCTGTTGTCAACATTCGTAATACTCTGAATACGATGTTACGTGATTAAAATAGGTCTACCATTGATTTAAGCAGAACAGCTGGACCAGATAGCCTTACGCTATGGCACAGGGTGAATGACAGAACTTCGAGACGCTACCGCCTGCCCTATAACGAGAAATATACCCATGTCAAAAATTATTTATACCAAGACCGACGAAGCCCCGGCACTGGCAACTCACTCTTTTTTACCTATTATCAAGGCCTTTACCAAACCGGCAGGTATTATCGTTGCCACCAGTGATATTTCACTTGCCGGGCGCATTATCGCCACTTTTCCAGACTTCCTGGCAGAATCACAACGCATGCCCGATGCCTTGGCAAAATTAGGCAAGCTGGTCAAACAACCGGAGGCTAATATTATTAAACTCCCGAATATCAGCGCCTCTATCCCCCAGATAAAAGCGGCGATTAAAGAACTGCAAGATAAAGGCTATGCCCTGCCCGATTACCCCGATAGCCCAAGCGATGCTAAAGAAAAAGATATCCGCGCCCGCTACGATAAAATCAAGGGCAGTGCCGTCAACCCCGTGCTGCGCGAAGGCAATTCCGACCGACGCGCCCCCAGGGCGGTTAAAAACTATGCCAAAAGCAACCCGCATTCGATGGGTGCCTGGAGCAGTGATTCCAAATCCCATGTAGCAACGATGGCGGCGGGAGATTTTGCCCATTCCGAGCAGTCGGTAACGATTGCCGACGCAACTGACTACCGCATTGAATTTATCTCAACTGCCGGTACTGTTACTGAATTAAAATCAGCCGCACCACTACAGGCGGGTGAGATCATTGATGCCAGTGTGTTAAGCCGCAACGCCTTAATTGAATTCCTGGATGCGCAAGTTACTGATGCAAAAGCCTCCGGCGTGCTGTTCTCATTGCATATGAAAGCGACGATGATGAAAATCTCCGATCCGATTATCTTCGGCGAGACGGTGAAAGTTTTCTTTAAAGAGTTATTTGCCAAACACCGCGCCACTTTTGATGATATTGGTGTCAATGTTAACAACGGTTTTGGCAACTTATTGGCGAAAATTGCCGAATTGCCGGCAGAAAAACGTGCGGAAATTGAAACCGATATTCAAGCGACTTACGCGACCAACCCTGACTTGGCCATGGTCGATTCCGACAAAGATATTACTAATTTGCATGTGCCCAGTGATATCATTGTCGATGCGTCCATGCCGGCGATGATTCGCAATTCCGGACAGATGTGGGGACCAGATGGCAAACCTCGCGATACCAAAGCCGTTATCCCGGACAGCAGTTACGCCGGGCTTTATAAAGAAACCATTCAATTCTGTAAAACAAACGGCGCTTTTGACCCGGCAACAATGGGTACGTCACCCAATATCGGATTAATGGCGCAACAAGCCGAAGAATACGGCTCGCACGACAAAACCTTCCAGATGCGCGAAGCCGGTACCATGCGCGTTATTGATGCCGATGGCAAGGTGCTCACTGAGCATGCGGTGGAAACCGGTGATATTTGGCGTATGTGCCAAGTCAAGGACGCACCTGTTCAGGATTGGGTTAAACTGGCTGTAACACACGCCCGCGTAAGTAAAACACCAGCCGTTTTCTGGTTAGATGAAAAGCGCCCGCACCACGCCGAACTGATTAAAAAAGTTAAGCGTTATTTACAAAACCACGACACGGATGGCCTGGAGATTCATATTAAATCAGTAGAAGATGCCACACGCTTTACGCTGAAGCGCTTAAAAGCCGGACAAGACACAATTTCGGTGACCGGCAATGTCTTGCGCGATTATTTAACGGACTTGTTCCCGATTTTGGAACTAGGCACCAGTGCCAAAATGCTGTCTATCGTACCGCTGATGAACGGCGGAGGCCTGTTTGAAACCGGTGCCGGAGGTTCTGCCCCCAAACATGTGCAACAGTTTAACCAGCAAAACCATCTGCGTTGGGACTCTCTGGGGGAATTTTTAGCCCTTGCCGTATCGTTAGAGCATTTGGCAACAGCGGAACATAACGACAAAGCTCAGGTACTGGCCGACACGCTGGACCAGGCCACCGAAAAGCTATTAATCACCAATAAATCACCATCGCGCAAAGTGGGTGAGCTGGATACCCGCGGCAGCCATTTCTATTTAGCCATGTACTGGGCTCAGGCACTGGCCGCACAAGACAGAGATGCCGGGTTAAAAGCACAATTCACCCCGCTTGCCGAGACACTAACCGCAAATGAAGCGGTGATTATCAACGAACTGAACGCGGTGCAAGGTTCAGCAATGGACATCGGCGGCTACTACTGCACCGACCATGCCCTGGCCAGCAAAGCCATGCGCCCCAGCCAAACTTTTAATCAGGCTTTGGCAGCGTTATAGGTTATTATCTGGTTGAATAGTTATTCTGTGATATTTATGCTGTCAGCGCATAGACAAATTTCGGTAGAGCTATAAAACTTGACTCTTCAACATCAGAATCCGCTTTTACCACCAGCATTACAGACGACCACCATGCAGTTTGTAAACCCCTATTGCCGATCTCAATATCTGGCAAAATTTGGAAAAACTATTGATTTTCAATCGCTATGGCAAGATAACGGTATTACCAGAATCAACCATATCCTCAAGCTAGAGGAATATATGAAGAGTTTGCCCTTATAAACAAAAGGCAAAACCCCGCCAACATCTCATTTTCATTACACCTTATAATACTCTTTATACCATTTAACAAACTGCCCAATACCATATTCAAGGGTGGTACCCGGCTTATAATCAAGATTTTTGACCAGATCATCAACATTGGCATAGGTCGCCGGAACATCTCCTGGTTGCATCGGCATAAAATTCTTCTCCGCCTTCTGCCCCAGGCACTCCTCCAGCACCTCAATATAGCGCATCAATTTTTCCTTGTTATTATTGCCTATATTATAGATCTGATACGGGCAGTATGATGTTGCCGGATCAGGAGCATCGCCATCCCAGGCAGGATTTGCTGTCGGAACATTATGGATTACCCGGAAAACACCCTCAACAATATCGTCTATATAGGTAAAATCACGCTCCATATTACCATTATTAAAGACATCAATGGGGCGCCCTTCAAGAATTGCCTTGGTAAAAAGAAACAGCGCCATATCTGGCCGGCCCCAGGGACCATAGACGGTAAAGAAACGCAGCCCCGTTACCGGCAGACCGAAAAGATGGGCATAGGTATGGGCCATCAGTTCATTTGCCTTTTTTGACGCCGCATATAAAGAGACCGGATGGTCAACATTATCATGCACCGAAAACGGCATTTTGGTATTGGCGCCATATACCGAACTGGAAGAGGCAAAGATCAGATGTTTTACCCCGCCATGACGGCATCCCTCCAGAATATTGGCAAAGCCAACCAAATTGGTATCCACATAGGAACCAGGATTGATCAGCGAGTAGCGCACCCCGGCCTGAGCGGCAAGATTGACCACCGCATCAAACTGATGGTGGGAAAAAAGATCGGCAACGGCCTCCCTGTCTTGCAGGTCGATATTGACATGGGTAAAACCAGGGCCCCCGGCAAGCGCTGCCATTCTTGCCTTTTTCAGCTCCGGGTCGTAATAGTCGTTCAAATTATCAAGAGCAACGACCTCCTTGTCCACCGCCAACAATCGTTGTGCCAGATGAGCACCGATAAATCCGGCACCACCGGTAATCAGAATTTTTTTCATATAATCAATCCCTTATAAGTCTTTATTATGTTTCCTATTGTGTATTTGCCGTCCACTTTACCCTGTCCCCATCCCTGCGTCAAACCCGTGGAAGGTTTTCCTTGCAAACAGCCATACGGCAAAAATACTCACTTCATAGAGCACCATCAGCGGCAGCGCCATCAATAACTGATTCACCACGTCCGGGGTGGGAGTAAGGATTGCTGCCACAATAAAATCGATAAGGATCGCATATTTGCGGTTTCGATTTAAAAAAGCAAGATCCACCATCCCAGCCTTCGCCAGAAAAACCATCAACAGCGGCAGCTCAAAGACTACGCCAAAGGCGAGGAGCAGTCGCGTTGCCAGTGAAAAATATTCATTTACATTGGGCAGGGAGACGAGGAAATCATTATTATAGCCCACCAAAAATTTAAACGCAGGCGGGAAAACAACCAGATACCCAAAGGCCGCACCACCGATAAAACAGAGCGTTGACAAAGCAACGAAAGGGAGAAGCACTCTTTTTTCATGCCGGTACAGTCCCGGTGCAACAAATCGCCAGATCTGCGAGAAAATAACAGGAGATGCAACTATTATCCCCACTGTCAGCGCAAGTTTCAGATAAAAAAAAACCCTTCCTGATATGAGGAGAAGATAAGGGATGTACCCTGCGGCAACACCTTGGCAAGAGGGGCAAAAAACCAGTTCGCCAGCGGCTTGATCATGCTGTAGCAGAGAAGAAAGCAGAAACAGATAGCGGCAATGGAGACAACAAGACAGGAGCGCAGCTCCCGCAGGTGCTCCACCAACGTCTGTTTTTTTTCGGATTCTGATTCTATACCAACCATTGTTTTTCTATACTTACAAAAGAAAATTTATTATCCTGCTTCTTTAGCTACCTTGCGGGTATGTTCTGTTCAGATCTGGAATCTCCTTTTACCACTTCAATCGGGTAAAGGCAATATCTGACACCTGTACCCGATGGCGCAGGACATTGCGATCTAAAAAAATGAAGAATTGGATGCGCTGTCTTTTTCAGCGACCATCGACAGCAGAAAAGAGAGAGGGTATACTCTCCTGCATAAAAAACTCTATTTCATATAAAACGGACAGTTAATTATGGCTTCAATACTTGTTGTTGATGATGAACGCAGTATGCGTGACTTTTTGAAGATTCTTCTTGAAAAGGAGGGACATACAGTCTGCTCTGGCGGTGATGGCATTGAGGCTCTGACAATACTTGAAGAGCAGAGTGTTGATGCAGTCGTCAGCGATATCAGAATGCCCAGAATGGGGGGAATACCGCTGCTGGAGGCGATAAAAAGCAAGTATCCACAGATTCCCGTTATTATGATCACCGCCTTTGCCGCCCCCGATGATGCAGTGCAAGCAATGCGCAACGGTGCTTTTGATTATATCAGCAAGCCGTTTAATGTCGATGAGTTGAAAACAGTTATCACCGCCGCCATTACCAACTCAAATGAACGGCCAACCCCACCGATACAAAGTGAGAGCTCTTTTTCCGGAATTATTGGGCAAAGCAGGGAAATGCATAAAATTTTTGAGATGATTCAGCGGGTTGCTCCCACTCCGGCCAATGTCCTTATTTACGGAGAATCGGGTACAGGAAAAGAGCTGGTAGCAAAGGCGATCCATGATAACAGCAAGGTGGTAAAAGAGAATTTTGTCCCTATCACCTGCTCCGCCATCCCTGAAGATCTAATGGAGAGCGAGCTGTTTGGCCATGTCAAGGGCTCTTTTACCGGAGCCATAAGTGATAAGCCGGGGCTTTTTCAAGAAGCGAATAACGGCACCGCATTTCTTGATGAGATAGGAGAGCTCTCACCAATCATCCAGACCAAGCTGCTGCGTGTGCTGCAGGAACGAGAAATAAAGCCTGTGGGCGGTACCAAAACAACCAGAATAAATGTACGGATCGTCGCCGCAACCAACAGGATTCTTGAGGACGAGATTCAAAAAAAACAGTTTCGTGAAGATCTCTACTACCGCCTTGCGGTGGTACCGATACGAATGCCGCCGTTGCGGGAACGAAAAGGCGATGTACCGCTACTGGTCAACTATTTTCTGAAAAAATACTCACAACTGCTTGGTAAGGAGATTCAGGAGATATCTTCATATGCCATGCAGGTATTGATGAACTATGATTTCCCCGGCAATGTGCGCGAACTGGAGAATATTATTGAGCGAGGGGTAGCACTGGAAAATTCTAATATTATTCTACCGGAAAGTCTCAGTTTTTCCGGCGGAATTACCTCCAGGAAAGAACAGGAACCGCCCATGGACAACGGAGAAGTTACCGATCCTTCGCTGACAGCAACAGTTACTGCCGATAACAACGGTATCGGTTCAGACGCCTCCCTTCTGCAAGTCGCGGCAAGTGAGGAGGAGCTATTTGCCATCGGTCTTGATAAAACCATCACTAACCTTGAAAAACGAATTATCACTCATGCGCTGGAAAAGACCAATAACTCAAAAATGAAAGCTGCAGAGCTCTTAAAAATCAGCTTTCGTTCTTTTCGCTACAAGGTGAAAAAATACGATATCCATTAACAACGCCTCATAGAGTTATTCCTGATGCCGATTACATCCTATATTAATAAAGCACGACAGGTTCAGGGCATGCATAGCGACAAGATCATGCAGAAGCACCTGTTATGGGTAATGCTGCTGCGTACCATTCTCTATACGATGCTGCTACTACTCAGCTATTTTCTGCAGGATGCCACAACAACAGTACATATCCCGCAAGGACTGCTTATTATTCTTGTCAGCACCGCCCATACCATCTCGATTTTTTCGGCGTTATATCTTCTTATCTTTCAGGATAACACCCAGAAGTTCGGGCTTAACCAGGTATTGTTCGACAGTATCCTGACCTCCCTGCTTGTCTTTTTTACCGGCACCTCTCTCTCCCACTTTACCATTGTCTATTTCTTCCCCATTATCACTGCCGGATTGATCCTGCATATGCGCCAGGCTCTTGTTGCTGCAGCCGCAACCACGCTGCAGCTTGGCCTGCTCCTTATTCTGCAAAAAAAGGGTGTCTTTCCTCTCTACCTGAAAGAGTATATGGCTCTCTACCCGCTCAGCCTCAGTACCGGGTTCAATCTCTTTGCCACCCATGGTCTGCTCTTTTTTCTTACCGCCCTGCTCAGTATCCTCTTTGGCCAACGGCTACGGCGCGCAGAGACCGCACTCTCCGACTCCCTGCAGAAACTTGATGCTCTCTCCCTGCTCTATAAAAAGATTTTCGATAACATCTCCACCGGGATTCTCACCATTGACGGCAATCAGCACATTACCTCTGCCAATGCGGCATTAACAAAAATTCTCAATATCAGTAACCATAACCTGCTTGACCGCAAACTTGTCGACATCTTCCCCCAGGTTCAACTCCAGCAGAAAAACCAGCGCCAGACCATGAATTTTCAAAGAGAAGATGGTGAAATGTTACGTATAGGCTATTCCTGCATGCTTTTTAAGCAGGAACAGCAGAACTCGCAGCAGGATAGCGGGGAGATGATCGTTACCATGCGTGATATCACCGAACTGGAAAATCTGGAACGCCAGGTGCGACAGGCGGAAAAACTGGCGGCGATTGGTACCATGAGCGCCTCAATAGCCCATGATTTCCGTAATCCTCTTACCGCCATATCCGGCTCGGCACAGATACTTGCCGCCGATTTTTCGAAAGCGCCTGAACAGAACGGTGCCAATCAGAAACTGGTGGATATTATCCTGCGGGAATCCAAACGCCTGACCGAGTCGATCAGCGACTTTCTCAAGTTTGCCAGACCGGAAAACCTGCAGCCCGGCTGGATCACCCTTGACAAATGCCTGGACGAAGTGATTCATATGTTGAAAGCGGGTAAAAATATTCCATCAACTGTTCAGATAACCAGAACTTTCACGCCGGATCTTGCCGTATGGGCCGATGAAAAACAGCTGTTTACCCTGCTTACCCATCTGATACAAAACGCCATGCCTTTCTGCCCGCCAGACAACGAGAAGATTGAGATCAAAGCAAAAGAGGAAACAATAATACGCCAGGGCAAAGCAGACGAGTTATGGCTTACCCTGACTGTTGCCGATAACGGCAGCGGTATTGCCGAGACGCCACCGGAAACAGTTTTTGAACCGTTCCATACCACTCGTACCAATGGTACCGGGCTTGGCCTGGCTATCGTCCAGCAGCTTGTCAGCGAACATCGAGGCACCATAGCTGTTGATAACAACGGACTGCCAAACAGAGATGGTAGCTATGGCGCCCGTTTTACCATTACCCTGCCGCTGCCGGAACAGGAAGAGATACTCGACCACTGACAGTAGAAACATTTATTGACCGGTGTATTCCTGTTGCCGGCTATTTTCTGTTGGCACGATAACGCCCGGTCTCTCAGGAGAAAGATCAATATACTCTAGCTGCAGCTCAACCCTGCCGGTCCCGGCGAGATCAACCGCCGCGATCTCGCCGCCAAGCCATAGCCTGTCTCCCCGGCTGATCCTGTCAAGTTCAGGGAATTTTTCCGGTGAATACTCCACCTGTACCACAACGCCAAAACCGTCCGGTAAAATATCAAAGCTGGCAATACTCTTGCCCGTCTCCCTACGAACCTCAAAAAAGTAGACAGGCCATAGCACACGCAGAGCCTGCAGCTTCTTTTGTGCCACATCTGCCTGCAGATTCTGCATATCCTGCAGCTGCGCAATCAACATTTCCGCAGAAGGTTCAAGAAGAAAGGTACTGCCCGCAGCAGATGAAGAGTCTGCATCTGCTGTTTTCGTTACCTGTTGGTCTTTTTTTACCTGCAACTCAACCTGTTTCGATGGCTCTTCGGCAATGTTTTCCTCCTTCTTCAGGCTGTTACGCTGCTTCAGCAGTATACCACCACCAATAAAAAGCAGAAAAGAGACAGCCACTCCGGTCAATACCATCCTCTCCTTATATCTTTTTATAAATGCAGCAAGCTTGCCCATATTCTCTGCGCCTTATTCCTGCTCTTTCCAGACCCTTGCCCCCAGCCCCGTCAATTTTTCGACAAGATTTTCATACCCTCTCTCCAGATGATAGATACGAGAGATATCCGTCCGGCCGGTAGCGGCAAGGCCGGCAATAACCAACGATGAGCTGGCGCGCAGATCTGTTGCCATAACCGGCGCCCCTCTCAACCCTGTCATCCCCTGCCCGGAGACCACGGCAAAACGGCCGTCAACCTTGATTTTCGCCCCCATACGCCGCAACTCCGCAACATGCATAAAGCGATTTTCAAAGATAGTCTCATGCACAGTGCTCTGACCGTCACAAAGGGTCATTAGCGCCATAAACTGTGCCTGCAGATCGGTTGGATAGCCAGGGAAAGGGGCCGTTTTTATATCCACCCCCAACAGAGTTTGCTGCTGCCCTGGCCAGGAGATGGCAAGAGTGTCTGCCTCTTCTGTAATCTTAAGTCCTGCATAACGCAACTTTTCAACCAGTGACGGCAGATCCGCCGGACAGCAGCCAGTAACCCGGCCACTGCCGCCTGTTGCGGCAATGGCCAGCAGATAGGTACCCGCTTCAATACGATCAGCGATAATACGGCAATCAGCAGGATGCAGCGCGGCAACACCCTCTATGGTCAGAACATCGGTGCCGCACCCGGAGATTTTCGCTCCCATTGCGTTAAGCATATCAACAAGATTGCCAACCTCCGGCTCTCTTGCCGCATTTTTCAGCACCGTCATCCCTTTGGCAAGAGTTGCCGCCATCAACAGGTTCTCGGTGCCGGTTACCGACGGGATATCAAAGTAGATGGTCGCTCCATGCAGACGTTCGGCCTCAGCCTCTATATATCCTTCTTTTATAGTACAGACTGCCCCAAGCTGCCGCAAGCCGTCCGTATGAAAATTTACCGGCCGCTCACCAATGGCGCAGCCGCCGGGCAGGGAGACACGGGTCTTGCCCAGACGGGCAAGAAGAGGCCCTAAAACCAGCACGGAAGCGCGCATGGTTTTAACCAGTTGATAGGAAGCCTCACCATGCTCAAGCACAGTGGTATCGATATGAAGGCTGTCTCCCTTCCTTTCAACCACAGCACCCAGATTCTCCAGCAGGCGGATAAGCGTTCTGGTATCACGCAGGTCAGGGACATTACGCAGAATATGCTTACCCGCACAAAGCAGTGTCGCCGCCATTAACGGCAATGCCGCATTCTTGGCGCCGCTGATCTTTACCTCTCCCTGCAGCGGGATTCCACCCTCAATAACAAGTTTTTCCATTATTTTCTATGGTAAGGATTATACTATAAAAACTACTTGCACTTTAATCTGTATTTATCTGTTTATACTGTATTTACAGATCAATTCATTTAAAAAAATAAACTATGCCTTTTTCGCCCATAACACCCTGTTACGGCCGGTATAGTCCTGAAAGATAGTGCTGGATGCCCACGCTGTGCCGGTAAAAATTGCCAGCACATCAGCCCCCTGCGCGGCGCCAAACTCCATAAAGAAATCTCCGTCAGGCAACAGGGAAGAGCAGAGTTGCTGTTCAATTTTACCAATTAAAGCGAGACCATCATCACCGCCATCCAGCGCCAGATGCGGTTCAAAGTCATAAACCTCAGGGGCAAGCTCACCAGTAATCTCTGTTGTTGTAACATAGGGCGGATTGGCAACAACAAGGGAGAGGCTGAAAGGAGCTATCGCACTGAGCAGATCGCAACAAAGGGGGGAAAAACGCTCGGCAACACGGTGGGTATATGCATTGCGACAGGCAACAGCCAGAGCCTGTGGCGAGATATCACTGGCAATAATCCGGGTGTTGTCTCTCTCTTTTGCCAGGACAACGCCCACCACCCCACTGCCGGTACAGAGATCCAGCACTGTCCCCCGCGCAAAGTTTTCCGCTGCGGCATAGGTAAAAACCGTCTCCAACAGAAACTCCGTCTCCGGCCGCGGGATGAGAACATGGCGATTGACATAAAAAGAGAGCGACCAGAACTCCCGCTGCTGCAGGATATAGGCAACGGGTTCTCTTAAGCAGCGTCGGCTGAGAAAGAAAGAGAATTGCTCAATAATTTCTTGTTCAACCTTATCTTTGCCATGGAGATATATCTCTGTCCGGCTCCTGCCGGAAGCCGCCTCCAGCAGTAAACGGGCATCAAGTTCAGCCTCACTCACTCCCGCCTCTTCCAGCTGAAGGCGCCCCTCTGCTAAAAGCTGGGTAAAGTTCATCCGCTAACCATACCCCTCGTTATTCAAACTCTTTTAACTGCTCTGCCTGATCATGGGCAATCAGAGGAAAAATCACATCTTCCAGTTTACCGCTGATAACGGCATCAAGTTTATACAAGGTCAGGTTGATACGATGGTCGGTTATCCGGCCCTGCGGGAAATTATAGGTTCGGATCCGCTCACTGCGATCACCGCTGCCGACCTGACTCTTCCGATCCTGACTGATCTTGTCATGATGCTCCTGCTCAGCCTGATCAAGCAGACGGGCCCGCAGCACGGTAAGGGCCTTTGCCTTATTCTTATGCTGGGATTTTTCATCCTGACAGGTAACCACCAGCCCGGTAGGCAGATGGGTGATGCGCACTGCCGAGTCG
>PDWI01008507.1_pt1 | contig 12064 bp, 10 predicted proteins | sample 1430891 | NCBI WGS metagenome assembly PDWI01 (sample SAMN01162508, study PRJNA174530) | Oral metagenome, whole genome shotgun sequencing project. | biome: Marine environment; feature: Marine mammal; material: Swab sample of the gingival sulcus; isolation source: swab sample of gingival sulcus...
ATTGTTCCCGATTCTCTTGCCATAAAAGAGGGGTAAAGGTTAGATTTACCGGAAATTATCAGATAGATATTCCTGAGGGTGGTAAATTAAATGCTCTAGGCGAGCCGACAGAAAAAATAGAACACTATTCTTGATACTTTGGGTTATGGTTCAAATGATCCTGCTCTTGGAGGCTGGCATGGTTTTAACTTTGTAAATTCGAGAGGAAATTTCAAAAACTGTGTTTTCAGTTATGCCAAGAATGAAAGTGGGGGAGCGATAAAATCTTCCAATAGTATGGTTGATATAGAGAATTCAGTATTTAGTTATAATAAAGCTTCCTCAGGTTCAGGGGTTTATAATTCCTCTGATATGGATTCAAATAGGGTAAAAATTACAGCTTGTGAATTTCTCTTTAATAGGGGAAGTTCTGTCAAAAGTAATAATGGTAATCTAATAGTTTTGAGCAATAGATTTCATAATAATAGCAGTACTCCTATTGAGTTATATTGTAATGGTAAAAAACAGATAATTGCTCAAAATTTGATTTATCAAAATAGTGGCACAGATGGTGGCGGAATCAATGCTAGTGGTGATCCTTTAATTATCAATAATACTATTGTAGAAAATAGTGCCTCGACGACTCTGCTTATTTTTCAATTAATTAAGGATTTTGTAAAAACTCATCAAATTTTTTATTTTGAAGGAAGTATGATTAAGGGAGTGGAGCATTCCTTTAGAAATTTTGGGGCAAAACAAATACCTTATTTTAGAATTTCAAAGCCTAATTCAACTCTCTTTCATTTGCTCTGGTTATTGCGTAAATTGAAAAACAGGTGATTCTTATCTTCTCATGAAAGTAGTTGGGCTTCGCCGAACTACTCTGTGTTGTGTGATATATTTGTTAAAAGATTTTTTTTGTAATGTCCAGAAAATGATATTTCCCTATATCTTCTCTAACATCCTGTTTAATTTTATAGATATTTTTAATATTGCTTTTTTTTTCAGTTTTTATTAACTTGCGTCCATGGCTATAATTCTGAACAGTATTCTGAGACAAGTGTCGTAAATATTTAAAAGAAATCTGTTTCAAGGGCGAAAATAAATAAAAATGTAGCACTGCGTATGCTTTCAGTTTTGCGATATGTTTACTTGATCAAGGAACAGATTTGAGATATACAAAAGAATTGTGTGGATATATAAACTTAAAAACAACAGAAATATATACTCATGTTTCTAAAAAGTCTCTTGATAAAATTAAAAATCTTATTGATGATTTTTTTGATAGGTTATAAATAATATAAAATAAGAAACAAACATAATTATATTGTACAATTTCAAGGAATGCTAAATGTCTGAAAACTTTTCAGTATTTGTAAAAGAAGTATGTCTTCAATTAGGAATTAACCAGGGAGAACTTATTCTGGCGCTTGGAGTCAGTTTTGAAACAGTAAATCGTTGGGAGAACGGAAAAACAACAGCTTTTCCGCTAGATTGTAATCAGTTTGATATTTTTTGTGACGAAATGATAAAAAGGGAAAAACTAAATCAGGTCGGAATATATATAATGGGTAAAAACACCGGCACAAATCTCTGCTTTGAAGATGAACTATGGATGGCGGTTGATAAGCCGTGCGGCACGATGGATTCTGCTGAGTATAAACATGTGGTGCTTGGCTTGATCTTTTTAAAATATATCTCCGACTCTTTTTTCGAAAAATACGAAGTACTGCAGACTGTAGAGGGAAGCTTTAATAAAGTGACTCAGAATTCACATCAATCACAAGTATTAACGAATATTCGTGAAACTCTTCTCCCCAAACTCCTGTTAGGTGAAATACGAATACCCGAAGCAGAAAACTTAGCGGAGGAAGTATTATGATACCTATCCAAAATGTTCATGCGTTTAATTTTGATTCTGTTCCCATTGATTCTTTTTGGAATACTGATATTCAGCGCGAACAAAAAATACACAGAATACACGCGTACCCTGCTAAATTCCCTGCCTTTATCACAACGAAGGCTTTAGAATTTTGGAATAGTAGCAGAACAACTCCTCCCGAGCGAATCGCAGATATATTCTGTGGCTGTGGAACTACTGCCTTTGAAGCCAAACGCAATTCTATTGATTTTTGGGGGTGTGATATTAATCCAGTAGCAACCTTAATTGCCAAAACCAAAAGCCGCAAATATCAATTGGGTCGACTTCGAGGTTATTATGATAAAATTTTGAGTAAGTACACAGGAGACCATCGTGTGGATTGTTTTGAGCTGGCTCCTGAACGTTTACAATATTGGTATCTTAGAGAGCAGTATAACGATCTTGCTCATCTGAGAGATGCTATTTTCTCTGTAACGCCTCAATATAGCGACTACAGATTGTTTTTCCTGTGTGCCTTCTCAAATATTCTAAAACCGACATCTCGTTGGTTGACAAAATCAATCAAGCCTCAAGTCGATCCACGAAAGAAGCCTCTCAAGGCAATCGATGCGTTTAGAGAGCAATTTAAAATGATGTACTCCGCCAACGAGGAAATAGAAGTGAGCAAAGCGGACTCGAAGATTGTTACAGGGAGCTTTTTATGTGACTCATGGGATATTCCATCAATTGATATGATTATAACAAGCCCTCCTTATGTAACATCATACGAATATGCAGACCTCCATCAACTTTCATCTTTATGGTTGGGGTATGTTGATGATTACAGAGAGTTAAGAGAGGGTACAATTGGTAGTTGTTACCATAACTATAATTTCAATAAAGAACTAAAGAGACTGAATTCAACTGGATTGAAAATAGTGACCCTCCTACTTGATCAGCATAAGTCTAAAGCAAGGTCTGTTGCAAAATATTTTCTCGACATGCAAGCAGTAGCTCAAAAGGCATTTTCAATCCTGAACTCAAATGGGATGGCATTGTTTGTAATAGGAAACACTGAGTACAAAACAGTACGAATTGATAATGCAAAACATCTGGTCGAGTCTCTTTTCGATGCAGGCTTTTCTTCGGTGAATATCACCAAACGAAAAATCAGCAATAAAATCCTTACCCCTTACAGAGATAAACTCGGACAATTCACAACTAACACCTCAGGACGTAAGGTGTATAGTGAAGAGTTTATAATTATCGGGAGAAAGTAAATATGGACAAGCCAAAACAACTTCAAATCAGACCCTATGCCCGACTGCTGACAATGTTGGGTGAGCAGTTGATTAAAAACGAAAGAATCGCTCTCATCGAGCTGATTAAGAACTCTTACGACGCTGATGCAGGCTGGGTAAAAGTGACCTTTCAGGGATTCGGCAATAACTACAAAATTAAAGAGAGATCTAAAATCATTATTGAAGACAATGGTCACGGTATGAGTCAGGATCTGATTGAAAAACACTGGCTTAATCCGGCAACCCCTGAAAAGAAGCGCAGAAAAAAGACAAAAGATACAACATGCAAAGGCAGGATCATACAAGGTGAAAAAGGTATCGGGCGCTTTGCCGTACTGAAGCTGGGGCGTCGGATAGAAATCATCAGCAAGACAAATGAGGATCAGCAGGAACACCATGTTTTGTATGATTTCTCAAGATATGATGATGATTTTCTTTCGGAAAACGGTGATGAAAAAGATCTATATATTGACGATCTCAGGGTGATGCTTCTCAATCGTGAACCTGAAAGAATAGTTCCTTCAGCATTGTCATTTGGTTCCCGAAAAAAAGAGAGGCTAAACCATGGAACTATTATTGAAATAAGCGATCTAAAGGGAAGTTGGACAGAAAAGAAGGTTGAGTCAGTCTATAGAGATCTGACCAAGCTGGAATCGATATTTTTCGAAAGAAAAAATACCGACTTTGAAGTTGGTATATACCGGGATGAAGAACACCAGAATTTTCAAGAAGACTACCTTGAGAAATTAAACCTTCTTTTAAATGAACGATCGGTGATCAAAATTGAAAAAGGATGTTTTGACTCCCAGAAGAAGGAATATCGCTTCACAATAAATGACGTTGATAAAGCCATCAGTATTTTGGATCCGTCCATCACCGGTCTGAAGGTGTTTAAGGACCGTTTTGGAAATGCAGGGGCAGAATTAAATAGCAGGGAAATCGAATGTGGAAGTTTCGATTTCGGATTTTATGTCTTTGATTTTAGTGCACAAGCACCAGTTAAGTATCAACTGGACAAAGAAGACAAGTTAATCATTAGGGATCATAGGATTTACCTCTATAGGGATAATATTCGAGTCTATCCTTATGGAGAGCCGGATGACGACTGGCTTCGTATTGATGTATACCGAGGAACCATAAGTGCAGGGCATTTTCTCAGTAATGATCAAGTTGTTGGATTTGTAAATATATCGCAGAAAAATAATCCAAATCTGAAAGACAAAACCAATCGTGAAGGTTTAATTGATGAAGGAAACGCCACTGAAGATTTCATAACAATCCTACAATCCTTTTTGGCCTATATCCGTCAGAAGCCATATGCGCGTTATCGAAAAGATATAGAGAACAAAAAGGATCAAGATCTTTTCATTAGTGGTCAGGTGCAAAAAGAGTTTGATGAATTGAAATCTGCTGTCGGGGATAACAAGGCTGCTCTAAAGATTCTGTCCAAGGCTGAAAGTGAATATAAGGCTGAGAGACGCTATTTGACTAGAAGAGCAGAGACAACGGAAGAATTGGCTGGAGTTGGATTGTCTGTTGAAACGGCGTCCCACGATATTATGGGCATTATGGGAAAAGTATTTACCAACCTTGATGGGATTATCCGAGACCTCATGTCAACAGATGAAATAAACAAAGAAGAACTGCTGAAAGAACTTCAGTCTATAAGAGGAGGAATGAGTTTTATCGAGGCTCAACTTAAAGATATCCAGCTTCTCTTTAAATCTTCAAAACAGCGTCGAAAATCCATCCGCGTCAAAGAAATTGTGGAGAAGGTTGAACGGATATATCGAAGACTCTTAAAAAAGGAATCCATTCAGTTCACAATTAATTCGCTTGGCTCTCCGCTTGTTGCCAAGACTACAGATGCTGTTCTTTTACAGCTCTTTCTCAACTTGTTTGACAATGCAGTTTACTGGTTACAGCAAACTTCGAAATCAGACAAAAAGATTGAAATACTGCTGGACGGTAATAAAAGCAAAATGATTTTCTCTGATAACGGTCCTGGCATTGATAAAGATGACGCTCCTTACATTTTCGAACCCTTTTATTCCGGCAAGGGGGACGAAGGGCGAGGACTTGGATTATATATAGCTAGACAGCTACTTGAGCGAAACGAATACTCAATTGAATTGGCAGAAATAAAATCGGAAAAACTTCTATTCGGTGCCGATTTCGTTATAAATTTTTTTGTGGAGAAAAACTAATGGATATAAAGAAATTATTCCAGGGAATTGCTGTTGTTATTGATGATGAAATAAATGACAATAAAGCAAATATCAATAAAATTGTTACCCAGATTGAAGCTGAAAAAATTCCTGTTTTGAAATACACTTCATTACCTGAACAAGATATTGTTGATCATTTTCAAAACCTATCATTCTTGTTGCTAGACTGGAAATTGCTAAAAAAGACTGTATCAAATGAAGAGATTGAAGAAGGGGTAACAATACCAGATGGACTTCAAGAATATGATGCAACAGAAAATCTGGAGTTTATCGAAAATCTTAATCAGAGTTGTTTTTGTCCAGTGTTCATTTTTACAAATGAAGGCATTGTCTCTATTGAGACTAAACTTAAAGAAAAAGGATTGATTGCTGATGGCAAGCCTTCGAATCTATTTGTTCAATCAAAATCTGCCCTTCAGAGGGAGGGGACACTTTTGGATAAAGTGTCTGAGTGGCTCAGTGAAACACCATCAATATATGTTTTGAAGAAATGGGAAAAAGAATACCAAAAATCTAAAACGAAATTGTTTTTTGATTTGCACTCTATAAATCCTTCATGGACAACAATTATGTGGAAAAATTTTGAAGCTGATGGAGCAAACAAATCACTTGAGATGGGGGAACTCATTTCACGAAATCTTCACTCAAGAATGATTCCATTTGAGTTTGAAAAGGACATTCTAAACAAAGAATCCAATGTGCCCAGAAATGAATTGAGAAAGGTTCTTGAAGGTGAACGGTTTCTGGAGTATACAAGTCTTCACAAAGATGATATTGGTACAGGAGATTTGTTTAAGGAGGAGTTTCAAAACGATGAGGGTCCAAAAATCTGTTATTATCTGAATATCAGAGCACAATGCGATTTGGTAAGAGATGAAAACCCGAACCTTTTCTTGTTGACAGGTTACGTGTTGGAACAAAAAGAAAATGGAAAAATTAATAATATCTCCTTTAGTCAGGGACAGTATTTAGAAAAACCAAATCATGCCATTGTTGCATTTTTAGACTCTGGTAAAATAATTGAATTTAAATTTAGCGATTTTAATATTAGATCATGGAGTGAAATAAAGGCTATTAGAATTGGACGATTACTTCCTCCGTATATAAATAGAATTCAGCAACGCTATTCATTATATATGCAGCGTCAAGGACTTCCTCGGATACCAGATGCTGCAATTTTCGAAGCTAATCCCGCTACAGGAAGAGCAAATAAGTAAAATCACCGAAGACCTTATCAAACAAACTTGGCTCTCTGAGTTGGGATGGCAGACGATCCATAGGTCTAGCATTGGTTCCGACATCCCAAGGACTGTTAACTTTTTCGAGAATCCTTATTATTTTTCTTGTTGTATAATTTTCAAATAATTCACACGCTATTTTAATTTATTTATCGGTACCTTTTAAGATATTGAATCAAAATCCCTGAAAACCGTATAAACGGTTGAGTTTTGCAGATATTTCGTGTTGATAGTTAAAGTCCGTTTTCCGTTGCTCACTTACTATATGTAAGCTCCGCTATTCAATTCACCCCGCCTTGTACTACTCACTTCTTGCCACTCTGAGACTTAGGTGCTGCTATTGAAAAAAATTGATTATAATTCATAATAACCCATAAAATTAAACCAAAGTTATTAAATCTATCCTTTCCTAAGAGTTCAGGGGGAGATCGCTACAGAAAAGGCTTGACAAAGGATAGTAAATTCACTATAATGATTTCGCAGGAATATTATAGTATTAATCATTATTGAGAAAGCTATGGAAAAAAAAGTAGAGAACTGGAAACCACCTAAGGAACATTTATTGTTTAGATTAGGTTCGCAATTTATTACTTCAATGACAGGTATAACCCTTGGTAGTTTTTTATTTCTTTTTAATAATACCAGGATTTACGGTCAGAAAATTATTGATAGAGAAGAAGGACCTTATATTTTTGCCTCTAATCATACTTCTATGTTTGACTCCGGATTTGTAGATAGTGTTGTTTTTTTGAAAAAAGCTCTAACTTCTTATTACAAAGTTCCCTATCATACTCCGGAATATGGTAATTTTTATAAAAACTATTTCTTAAGTTTGTATATGAATCTTGGAAAATGTATCCCTCTAGAAAGAGGCAAGGGGATTAACCAACCTTCTCAGCTTTTAGTTAATGAAAAATTACAAAATAAGGGAATTGTTCATATTTTCCCCGAAGGAACAAGAAGTAGAACAGGAAAGCTCCTTCCGGGAAAAGGCGGAGTTGGGAAAAGAGTCTATGAGAATAAAGTTAAAGTAATTCCGTGCTACCATGAAGGATTAAATAAAGTTTTACCAATTGGCAAATATCTTCCTAGAGTTGGCAAGAGGGTCAGGATTATAATTGGAGAGCCTATTTATTTTGATGATTTTTTTGAAAAACCTAATGTTCCTCAAACTTGGAGAGAAATATCCCAAAAAATTATGGATGAAATTGCCAAATTAAAAGAAGAATTAGCAGAAATTGAAAGTTCAAAGGTAAAAAAATGATGAAAGATGATAAGGATTTTACCCATTTAGCAAAAATTTTTAAGATTTTAGGTCATCCCTTAAGGCTTAAGATCTTGCTCGCTATTCATACTAAAAAGTGCCGAGTTACGGGAATTGTTGAGTGTTTTGACGAGCCTCAACCAATAGTTTCTCAACAGCTGGCTATTCTTAGAAATGGGAATATTATAAAAGGTGATAAAAACAAGAATTGCATTACCTATAAAATCGTGGACAAGGTAACTATCAAAATTATCAAGCAATTAATTGATAATATAGGATGTTGTTATAATTTAAACACAGAAAATTAAAATTATGCAAAAAATTATCAATATTTTTTTCTTTACTGCTTTACTCTTCTTTCAAATTTCTTGTAATCAAAAAGATTGTTCCCAAAAAGAAAAAATAAAAGATTTTAGATTCTTTACTGATATTCATCAACTGGATTCCTTAATTAAGAACACCAAGAAAAACCATATTAATCTAATTACAGATATTTTAGATTCTAATTTAAATAGAAATTTAGATTCAAACTTGAGAAAACTATCAATAGCTTTTAAAGATAGTATTTTGTTTTCTGTTGCTAATTATGATCAGAAAAATAGATTAAAAATAAAAGCCATTCCTCTACTTACTTTTTACAAAAAGGGGCAAAAGGTAAAATCATATATTGGTGATTTAAATTATTCAGAGCTGGTCTATTTAATAAATGATATTTATGACTTAAAGCCGGCTAAGAAAATAACAAAGCCTACGATAAAAAAAAGAAGCAGCTGAGGGATAATAAATGCTCTGGAGGAGTGTTTTAAGCCAAATAGCTAGCTATTGATTTTTGAATATGAAGCTTCTTAACTTGGTCAAATTCTAAAAAAAAGATTTTGGATAATAAATTTTAGTAAAATATAAGCTATAAACCCAATAAAATATTTGACATTTGTATTGGTTTGTTGTTAACTTAGTGGACTATAATAAATTGTAAAATTCTAAGAAAGTATTTTAGGAGAAAAAATGGTTATAGAACTTAAAGATAAAAAATTTGAAACATTTTTAAGTAAAGAAGAAATTGAAAATAAAATTCAAAAACTGGCAACTGATTTAAAAGCAACAATCTCAGATTTTTCTAATCTTGTTTGTGTTTGTGTTCTCAATGGAGCAACGCCCTTTTTTAACGATTTAATTTTTAAGCTTCCGGTAGATATTACCCTTGATTATCTAAAATTAAGCAGTTATGGTAATGATACTAAAAGTTCCGGAAAAATCAATTTAATTTTAAATAATCAATTTGATCTTAAAGGTAAAGATGTTTTGATTATTGAAGATATCGTTGACAGTGGTTTAACTCAGAAATTTTTGCTGCAACATTTTAAAGATCAGGGTGTAAAATCAGTTAAAATATGCACTCTCTTCTATAAATCTTGTAATAATAAAACTGATCTTAAGCCGGATTATTTTGGATTTGAAATTCCTGATTATTTTATCTTAGGCTATGGTCTAGATTACGCTCAAGCAGGAAGAAATATTGATCATATTATGAAACTTGTGGAATAATATATTTAATTTATGCTATAATTATTGCATGAAATTATAAAATAAATTTAGAGGTTTATTAGAAAGATGAATGAAAATAAAGATAAATTAACTAATTCAGATAATAGTAATCAAAATCTCAAAGAGAATGAAAATAAAGATACAGAACAAAATCATTCCCAATTAGAAGAGCAAAATGAGCCGGCAAATAAAAATTCAAAAGAAAATCAAGAGAGTAAGCCGCAAAAGCAAGAAAGAGATGACGATTATCTTGATCTTGAAGAGTTTGAAAGCAAGATTGAAAAGATCAAGAATCAGTTGAAATCTTCTTTTGAAGATAAGAATTCTCGCCCTGATGGAAAAAAAGGCTTTAAAACCGATGGTGATAAATTTAAATGGAAGAAGAGCGGGAAGACGATTTTTATTTGGTTTGTAATTATTTTGATAGCTTTTCTTTTTATGCAAGCTTTTGATAAACCGGGTAATACTGTTGAATTTAAGTCAATTAATGAATTTAATAAATATTTAAAAGATATTGCCAAAATTGAGATTTTGAACACCGAAAATAATTCTGAAATTTCCGGAAAATTTTTGCATCCTGTAACCATTAGTTCTCAGACCGGAATTGCTAAAGAGTATCAAAATTTCAGATTGATCTATCCTTTAGTTACTATTTTAGAAACAGAAAACTGGATTGAAAATGGAATAGATGTCCAGTTCAAAGAAGATAACTCTACCTTTTCTAATATTCTAATATCTCTAATACCTTGGATTTTAATTCTTGGAATTTGGATCTATATTCTTAAAAGAATGCAAGGTGGTGGAAATAGTGGAGGAGGAAAGGGAATTTTCTCTTTTGGTAAAAGTAGAGCAAAATTAGTTAATAGTGATAAGAAGAAAGTAACTTTTGAGGATGTAGCAGGAGCAACAGAAGCTAAAGAAGAGCTTAAAGAGGTTATTGATTTCTTAAAAGTTCCTCAGAAATTTCTTGATATTGGAGCTAAGATTCCGAGAGGAGTTTTACTTACAGGGCCTCCGGGGACAGGAAAAACTCTTCTGGCAAAAGCTGTTGCCGGAGAAGCGGGAGTTCCATTTTTTAGTATGAGTGGAGCTGATTTTGTAGAAATGTTTGTTGGGGTTGGAGCGTCTAGAGTTAGAGATCTATTTGAGCAAGGTAAAAAGCATGCTCCTTGTATTATTTTTATTGATGAGCTTGATGCTGTTGGTAGGCATAGAGGAACCGGTATTGGTGGAGGAAATGATGAAAGAGAGCAGACCTTAAATCAATTGCTGGTTGAAATGGACGGTTTCGATACTGAAGATAGCGTTATTATGATTGCTGCAACCAATAGACCTGATGTGCTTGATCCGGCTCTTTTAAGACCGGGTAGATTTGACAGATCTGTTATTGTTGATAGACCTGATCTAAAAGCAAGAGAAGATATTTTAAAAGTACATGCTAAAAAAGTAAAAATTAATGATGATATTAATTTTGAAGTCATAGCTAAAGGAACTCCGGGGCTCAGTGGGGCAGATCTTGCCAATATTATCAATGAGGCTGCTTTATTTGCTGCTCGCAGAGATAAAAAGGAAATTACTAATGATGAGATTGAAGAGGCTAAAGATAAGGTGATGATGGGAGTGGAAAGAAAGTCCACTGTAATCAGCGAAAAAGAAAAAGAAATAACGGCTTATCATGAATCAGGACATGTGCTCGTTGCCAAATTTACTAAGGATAGCGATCCCGTTCACAAGGTAACTATTATCCCAAGAGGAATGGCAATGGGAGTTACTCACTATCTTCCTATAGAAGAAAAACATAGTTATTCTAGAACTTATATCATGGGTAAGCTTTTACATTTATTTGGCGGAAGAGTTGCTGAAGAATTGATTTTTAATGAAATTACAACAGGTGCCAGCAATGATATTGAAAGGGCAACTGATCTTGCTAGAAAAATGGTTTGTGAATGGGGGATGAGCGATGAAGTTGGACCTATTCATTATGGAGTTAAAAATGATAATCCTTTCCTTGGAAGAGAGCTAACTAGAACTTCTTCTATTTCTGAGGAGCTTGGCAAAAAAATTGATGATGCTATTCAAACAATTATGTTTAATGCCATTGAAAAGACTAGAAAAATTTTGAATGAAAATATTGATCTTCTGCATGCTCTATCTAAGGAATTAATTGAAAAAGAAACTCTTTCAGCTTCTGAAATAGATCAAATCATTGAGGAAACTAAGAAATTAAGAACTCAAAGCAATGAAACAGAAGTGCAAATAAGTGACGAGGAATAAAATTGAATTTTAAAATAAATGGTCAACTATTTGATCTTGAAAATAATTTTGTTTTGATGGGGATTCTTAATTTAACTCCTGATTCCTTTTCTGATGGGGGAAAGTATAACGAACTTGACAAAGCTCTTTTTCATACGGAAAAGATGATCAAAGAGGGGATGAATATCGTTGATATTGGGGGAGAATCTTCAAGACCGGGATCAAAAAGAGTTACTCCCGAAGAAGAACTGGAAAGAATTTATAAAGTAACAGCAAAAATCCTTGAAAATTTTGATATTCCTGTTAGTATTGATACTTATAATTCTCAAGTAGCAAATGAAATGCTAAAACTTGGGGCTGCTATGATCAATGATATTTACGGTCTAACAAAATCA
>PDWI01008509.1_pt1 | contig 12062 bp, 6 predicted proteins | sample 1430891 | NCBI WGS metagenome assembly PDWI01 (sample SAMN01162508, study PRJNA174530) | Oral metagenome, whole genome shotgun sequencing project. | biome: Marine environment; feature: Marine mammal; material: Swab sample of the gingival sulcus; isolation source: swab sample of gingival sulcus...
AGCATATATCCTTTTATAGACGAAACTTCATGAGGACAAAGCATATACCACTTTCCTTCAATATTATTTTTCACTTGATCCCAAAAATAATCAGGAATACAAACTCCTGGGAAAATATCGTGAGCTTTCATTCGGTCGTCTCCATTGTTTGTACGAACTTGCAAAAACTCAGGCATATCTCTATGCCAAATATCTAGATAAACTGCTACAGCTCCCTGACGAACACCTAACTGATCAACAGCAACAGCCGTATCATTGAGTAATTTCACCCATTTAAGAACCCCACCTGCAACATTTCTAAAACCACGAATATCACTACCCATAGCCCTAATTTTACCGATGTACATTCCCATACCTCCACCATATTTAGAGACTTGCGCAAAATTGTCTATAGAGCGATAAATCCCTAACAAATTATCAGGCATCACATCAATAAAACAACTTGACAATTGGCTCAAAGGTTTACGAGAATTACTCATCGTAGGGGTTGCCATTGTTACTTTAAGTGAAGACAAAATATCATAAATATTCTTTGCCCACTGCACCTTCTTATCTCCCTCTGGCAAAGCTAAGTGCATAGCAATCCCCATAAACATTTCTTGAGGATTTTCTAAAAGCTTACCCATCCTATCTTTGATAAGATAGCGTTTGGCTAATAAATCTAGACCACTATAATTAAACAGATGATTACGCTCATCATCTATAATTTTTTCAAGAGCATCGACCTCTTCGTGCGAATAATTGTCCAAAATATAAGCCCCATAAAGCCCTTCTTGTGTAAGATATTTTATTTTATCATAAAAAGAAAGCAAGTTCAAACGCTCTTCTTCCTTTTCTAAACTCCTCTGAAGGCTCAACACATAAAAACGAGAGGCTACAAACTCCCAATTGGGTGCTTTATCTGTCACTAACTCTGCTGCAGAGCGAACCAATAAAGCTAAATTATCACTATTCTTCTTGTAAAAAGAAGAGAATTTGCCATATAAAATTTCTAAAGAATAAATTGCTTCTGCATAGTAAATTTGAATCTCCTTTAACAAGGAAATAATCCCCTCGTCATCAATCAATTCTCTAAATTTGTTCAAGACATCTCGAGCTTTCATACGCTCGGAACGATACAAGATATAGGCCTTTGCTACTTTGAGGTAACCACTCTTCATTAAGACCTCTTCAACAACATCTTGCACCTGCTCGACCTCTATCTCTTGACCATCCTTAATTTTAAAACGAATTTCCTCTAATATTTTTTCACAAAGAGAAATAAGCTCATCTTCCAATATCGCCTCTTTTTGAGCTTCAAAAGCTCGTTTTACTGCAGACTTTATTTTGTCTAAAGTAAAAACTTCTGCTTGTTTATTTCTCTTTATTATCTTCATTTTTGTTGTCAATTTTTATAAGGTACTTTTACAAAAATAGCAAAAAATCATAAATCATAAGTCTCAAAAATGATATTTTCATCCTTTTTTTTCAGACTCTTTAAGCTATCCTATTTTATATAAATAAGTTACGAGAAACTCTAGATATTTTTCTTTTTCTAAAACAAAAAAATGCCCTCCCTTTTAATAAAGGAGGACATTCTCTTAAATTTTTATTAACTATTATCTTAGAACTTAACGCTCTTTGAGATTGTTCTACGTTCTTTGATACGTGCAGCACGTCCCATACGTCCACGTAGGTAGTAAAGTTTTGCACGACGTACCTTACCGTGTTTTTCTACTGTAATAGCATCAATAAAAGGACTATCATAAGGGAAGATACGCTCTACACTCACTTCTCCTGAGATTTTACGAACTGTGAAACGTCTTTTTTCTCCATGACCACGGAAACAGATCACTGTTCCACGATATTTCTGAATACGCTCTTTGTTTCCTTCTTTGATACGATAATCAATGGTGATTGTGTCCCCTACTGTAAATTTAGGGTGTGTTTTGCCCGACTTAAACTCGTCTTGAACTAATTTTAATAAATCCATACTATTCTTTTGTTTTCTTTTTCTTTTTTAATTAGTAAAAATACCAAACGTAATATGTGAGAGCTATCTTTTGAGACACTTTACTCCACAGAGATTACGCAAAGTGAGACAAAGGTACACTTTTATTTTGAATTACAAAAACTTGACTTGATTAGATTTACATAACTAAAAAAGAAAGATATATATCCCTATATATTTAATATATAGTATTTTATTTCTTTTTATTTCCTTTCATTTTATTAGGGATAATTATTATCTGAATTATCTCTAATTATCATAAATACTGAGAAGTCTATCATTTTACAAATCTTATAAAAGACATAATAAAAAGATAAATCTAGGATAATTAAGAGATAATAAATATTATATTTTAGTGGCTCTTAAAACTTCCCTTTTTCCTTTTGGTCCAGCTAAACGTTCAACTTCATATCCTAGCTTTTGCAAAGTTCTCCTAACTTGCCCTTTTGCACAATAAGTAGTCAAAACACCCCCTTGATTTTGTGCTTGATAAATTTTCCTAAAAACAGTCTCTGTCCACAAATTGGGATCTACATTAGGAGAAAATGCATCAAAAAAAACAAGATCAATCCCTTCTGAAAAGTTTGCCTTTGTAAAATCTTCTTGTTTCTTTAGAAGAGTAAAAATAGATGAAAGTTGTACTTCCTTTCCCCATTCAGAAAAATGGATCTTTTGTAGTAGCTCTTTCACATTCCAATTTGAAATACTCGGAAACTGGAGCCCCTCAACAGCTTCTTTGTCTAAGGGGTAAAGCTCATAGCTTGTATAAAAGGTGCTTAAATTCATTTCCATAGCTTCTTGATAAGCAAGTAACACATTCAGACCTGTACCAAAGCCCATCTCTAAAATAGAACAAGAACTTTGAGGATGTAAGTCTCTCCAATACCTCAAACCATACTCAATATAGATATGCAAACTTTCAGCAAAAGCTCCATAAGTTGAATGGTAGGTCTCCCCCGTACGTTGATCTTGCAAAGTGGTACTCCCATCTTCCGTTTTTATAATATGGATATTTTTAAACATAATCTCATTTGACAAATAAATATATACTTTACAAAAGTAAGTATCTCTCAAGCCAAATTCTACAAGCAGTCTTTATTTTTAGCTTTTTCTCTATAAAAACAAAATCAATCGTACTCATTTTGTTAAAAAAGAAGAATTCTTTACAATATTCTTTAAATACAAAGTTCCAACAAATAGATATACTTATATTTGCTGTGAATAAAATTTATAAAAACTATTAAATAAGAAGTTTATGAAAAAATTTAAATTAACATCTATCCTTCTTGGGATATCAGTAATCTTTGGATTACTTGCTTGTCATCACCCTGCACCACCAAGCCCTAATATGAATATTAAAGTAGATGCTTTTGCTTTATTCGGCTCTACTCCTCAAGAAATTATGAAACTTGAGTCTAACAAAGGAGCTAAAGTGGAAGAAAAAAGCAAGCTTAGACAAGTATGGGCAAGTATAGATAAACAACAACACATTTACTACTTTGACAAAAGCAATAAATTGCAACTTGTAGAAGTACAACTTACTAATGCTGCAGAATTAACTGCATCTACTGCTAAGCTTATTTCCAGCTACAAACTAGAAAATAGCAAAGAAGCTGTAAAAGGAAATGAAGTTAAATATTTTGAAAATGCGAATATTGTTGTATCTACTTACAACTTCAAAGAAAAATTTGGTTATGTAATCGGTAAAAAAGACGAATCTAATAATTCTTGGACTCGCCGTACTATCCTTAAAGACAGCAAGAGCAATATTTGGATGCCTATCCTTGGTAAATATGCTCCTATCATCACAATGGAGATTTTCGAAGCGGCTCAAGGTCACACTTTAAACACAGAATTAACAAAAATGGACAAAGGTGTTTATGTTTATAATACAAACGACACTAAATATCCTATGGTTAAATATTGGTTTGATATTGAAGTGAAAAGTTTCTTAGAAGAATCAGCTGTATTTATTGATGCAAACAATCGTCCTACTCCTGTTGAAATAAACGAATGGCTTGTTCAACTTAATTTCAAAAAAACAATTTTAGCTGATGAAAACGATAATCCCGTTTACTTCAATAAAGCAAATATGTGTTCTGCTGTTGTAGAAATGAACAAACCTAAACAAAAAGATGCACCTTTTGTACCAAAAGTTCAATTCTTCTTTAAAGATCTTACAGAGAAGTTACCTGCTGAAAATATTTCATTCCCTATGCCTATTTTAGAATTCAATAAATTTACAATGGAAGAAATTATTGAACAATACAAGAAACAAGCTTACTTTGTTTCTACTTCTAAAAACGAACTAGGTACTCTTATTAATACAAACTCTCCTGAGTTTAAGGGTATACTTATTATGGAAGACAAAGGAAAGTATGCTATGGCTTTCACTTTAGCTGAAAATCTTCAAATCATCAATTCTCCTGAAATTGTTGAAATTTTAAAGAAAAATGGATTTGTAGAAAAGAAAGTTGGGGCAATACCTACATTCATAAACGATGAAAAAGATGTTCAAGCTCAAATTGACGCTGCAGGTCTTTTTGGCAGCTATTCTGTAGCATTTAGTAAAAAAGAGTTCTAATTTTAGAACCTAAAAAAAAGAAAGAGGAGTTTTTCTAAACAAGAAAAGCTCCTCTTTTTTTATTCCTAATTGCTTACTTTTTACATTTGGAATTTATAGAATTTATCATTCAATCGAACTATTATCTTATCTACGGATTGAGGTAATACAAATTCTCCCCCTCCTTGTGTATGTGCCTTAATAAGCATATGCCCCATCAAATCATAAACAATGATTGTTTGATCCCTATCTAAGGTACCTATTACAAGTTTTCCCTTTCTAACAGATAAAGAAGGCAAAGCAGCAACATTCCCAACAGCACTTGGTGGCGTCTCCGTTTTATCCTTAAAGATAATTTGCTTTACAGCTCTGTGACGAAGCACGCCAAAAGAATTCTCATCGGTAACATTCTTTATCTGAAATCCAAAAGGCGTCTTATCATCAGCAGCACAAGCAGTTCTAAAAGGCAAACCTTTTCCATTTTCAGGATAACAATAAAAATCAGCAAAAGAACGTACGCCACTATCTCCCGAGAAGGTATGAGTTCCTTTAGCAATTGTCGTTACTACAAGATCTCCCCCTGTATAGAGAAAACTCTTGTCAAAATTCAATTCTAAGACATAATCTTCTAACTCTTTATTATATCCTAAATCAAAAGCATCTATCTTAATATGTTTACTCGCTATTACTTGTGCTTTTTGTGGCTCTAGTTCAAACCACAATATTGATTTTGATTTCTTCTCAAAACGGTTTTTATTTGCAATATGAATATAAACATCCACATCTGCTTCATAAAACATTTTAGGAACAATAGACTCTGGAAGTTTTAGTCTATAATTAATTTGAACTATCTCTTTCCCCTCAATATTCTTTAATTCAGAGCCCAACATTAACTCTTGTGATTTACTATAAAGATAGTCTACATTTATCGGAGACATCTGGAAAATAGAAGCATCAAAATAATTCTTCGTTCCTGAGAAATCTCCCAATTCTAACACATCTCCCTTAGGAATGGGTGCTGGTTCGGGTTTTCCTACGGCAACAAGGGTCAACAAGCTCCATACTTTATCTTGTAAAAAGGCCACCTCTCCTTGGTAAGGGATGTATACTGAAATTGCTTTTAACTTATCAATCCCCTCAAAAACATCTTTCGTAATTGAAGGTGGCACAAGCATATACATCTCTATCTTTTTAAGCCCTATACATCCTGCAAAAGCCTTCTCTTGAATTTGAATTTCTTCATTTTGAATTGTTACTTCTTGTAAAGATGTACAGCCTGAAAATAGTTCTGCTGAAAGCTTTTTTATTGATTGAGGAATAACTTTTGTTGAAAATTTAGTACAATTTTTAAATGCTCTAGCTCCGACTTCTTCTAGTGTTGCAGGAAGACTAAGAGCTGATAGCATCTCACATCCCTCAAAAGCAGACGCTCCAATTGTTATTAATTTTTCGCCCAAAGCTTTATCTTTTTGAGCCGTCTCTAACACACCATTAAAACTAATATTAGATAATTTTATATTGCCTTTAAATACATTATTCCCCAATTTAGTAAGCTGAGCATCTTTAGGCAAAATAAAGGTATGTAGATGTTGCTTGTTTGCAAAAGCATTATCTCCAATACTTACTAGATTAGCCCCTAGATACACCTCCTCTAACAAGGGCAAATAATTTACAGCTGCCTTTTCTTGTGGAACTTGTAAAGTGTTTTCTGGTACTAGTGCTTTTTGTAAATCTAGTATTTTCAAACTTTGAGAACGGAAAAGATAAGCAATATCCTCTTGTGTCAATTTTCCACCCAAAGTAAATTTCTCGACAAACTGCAATTGATCTTCTGAAACGACATTAGACAACTTTTGTCCCTCTTCCAATACGAGTTCTAACTCTTTGCTTAAAACGGGTTTTGGAATTGTAGCCTCTTGATAATAAATCCGTTTGGAAGTTCGCTCTTTATAAGCGGCTACAGGTGCATTTAAAGCAGGAGCTTGACAAACATTCTTACTATCACTACCATTAACAAGAGAAAGAACAGGCTTTCCTTTTACATTTTTGGGATAACAAATTGCTCCACAATAGGAACGAGAAGACTCTCCAAAAATACTCGTTGCTTGAGATTCTATCGTAAGCAAAAGATTCCCTCCTTGATATAAAAAAGGTTTATCAAATTGAAACTTGAAGGTATATTCCTCTAAGCCTTCACTATCCAATTCATTGAGCTTATCAATCGTAAGCTTTTTACTGGCAAGTACACAATCGCTCTCTTGAACGGCTGCAAAATAGTATTTGCCATCCTCTGCTTTTTCAAATTTCTCTTTCTCGCTTACGCCAAGAAAAACTTTCAAATCTGAGGTGAAATAAACTTCCTCATAATTAGATGTATTATAAATCTTAATGTCGATTTGAGTGATTTCTTTACCCAGCAAATCTTTTAACTCTTCAGCTAAGATGATTTCTTGACTTCTTCCGTACTTAACATCGACATTTACGCCTAGACCATGTTCTGCCATAGTCCCTTCAAAGGCATTTTGATTAGAGGCAAAATCCCCCATATCAAAAGTTTTAAGCTCATTCTCGTTCCTAAATGGAGTTTGAGAAAAAAGGACTGAAAAGCTTATGCTTAACAATCCTACGAGTAACAACAACTTGCGTTTCATTGTAATCATTTTTTATTCTGGTTTTATATTGTTTTAAAAAAGATAAGCTAAAGAAGAACCCACATAGATTTGTTGAGGATATCCTTGCTCATATTGAAAAAAATCTGCAAATACTTGAAATCTTAGAAGAGCATCTTTTTGGCTAAAATAATAGGCAATATTCTGTTCAAGATGCAACATAAAAACTCCTCCTAGAGCTCGTTTTTGCTCTACTTTATCTAAGTTTTTTAATGGACTTTTGCTAGGATAATTACTCCTTTCGTATCTATAAAAAGCATAAGCTCCCTGCAAAGAGGTCTTTCCTTGCCACGTTCGTTCTTTACTTACCCAAGAAAAGGAAGCTTTTGTCAAGACTTTATGATCTTGTTCTTGCACAAAATAGGGTAAGTAAAGCGCTTTCTTTTGAAAATTTTGCCAACGATAGCCTAGCAAAACTTTATATAAATAATCTTTTGTATAATGACGACATCCGAGTAATATATCATTCTTTAGAAAATCGGATAATATACTCTTATTGGCTGCTAAAAATTCATAATTAACAACCCCTAACTGCCCCTCAGGATAGGACAGTTTATATACATTTTCTATTCCCAATCTATGTATATACTCAGCTCCTGTCTCAAGAGTTAATATTGTTTTTCTTGAAAAAGCATACAAATCCATTTGGAATAAATAAGACATCGGAAAGGAATGCATTTCATTTAAGAAAACACCAGCCTGACTCAAATTGAGTTGAGACTTGCAATATCTTAAATTAGCTGAGAAAAATACATTCTTCTTCGGCAATGCATACTGTAAACGAAGTCCAAATTGACGATTAATATGACGATACGATGAATAATCCTCTCTATGAGTGTAGCGAAAATTATAAAAACCAAAAGGACGCAATATAAAAATATAAGCCGACTTTTTATCTGCGTAATTTACAAAAGACAGAAGCTCCTTTCCTTTTGCATATTGAAGAACAAAAGCCCAAACGCCTCTATTGAAAGCATTATAAGAGAATGAGATATTAGCTCCAATGGAAGAGCTAGTATTCCTCATCCTAGGATCTTTTCGGCTATAAGACAAAGCTCCTTTATAATTTAGACCAACTCCTATTCCCCATTGCTTCTTTTTCCATACAAATTCTGTTAAGAGATGATATTGCTCTGCATATTGCTTTGCAACAATAGTATCCAAGACAAGAAAAGGATAATAGGTTGACAGATCAGAAGTCCCCATTCCTTTTAATCCTCCTTTTTGATTTTTCTTGTAATAAGCTTTCGCTCGAAAAGAGAAAGATGCCCATTTTTTCATTTCCTCAGCAGATACTTGAAAAATATGACTTGATGAAGGAATAAAGGCTCTTTTTTCTCCCCAAGATTTCCCTATCTTATACCCCATTGCTACCTCCCTATAGGGCAAAGGAGATAGATGAGACAAAAGAGTAAGAGCCTTTGTGAAAGATGATGAATAAACAATAGAATCTCCCCTTTCCCATACTTTTGATTTATCTCCTACCTCTTTTTGACCCATAAGAGGTAGAACAAATCCTATAAATAAGAAAAATGCAAGAGTCTTTTTCATCTTTCACAAAGGCTTATAATTTATTTGTTTAATAGAGATGATGGTCGATCATTATAAAAATCTTCTAAAGAATTGTTCGTATCCTTAAGAACAATTGTTTTATCACCAAAAATATTTATAGTACTTGAGAATATCTTTCTTTGAATTGTGAAGCCTTTTCGCATTTCAGAACAATAGGTATGCTCGACATCTACTGTTTTTGGTAGTATATGCTCCACAATTGTAGGCCCATCAGATAATTGCACCCCATCTATAATCATCGTATCTGGAATATAAGGACGCATTATTGGAGGCACTTTTGGATTAGGATATTTATCTTCATGACCATACTTTGCTAAAAATTCTTTATAAGGCATATTCAATTTAAAGATAAAATAAGAGTTTAAACCTCTCATATGCAACATCGTGAAAGAGCGACTTTCTTTATGCAAAGAAATTAAATTAGGGACATTAGGATTATCTTCCAAGGGATAGATTTCTGTATTTTCTCCCCATTCAAAATCTGCTTTTGAAAGATCGGGACCATCGCTAACCTTTGAATGATCTTGAGCTAAAAGAGCTACTACAAGGTCTTTACCTGGAAGAACAGGCACAGACTTTCCATTTCCAGGAATCATCAACATAGATGCAACTCCTACATAAGGCAAACGAGATGTAATGTTTTTATTAATTGAAGGGATCTTACAATTCGCAGCAGTAACACAAAAAACAAGACTATCTGCATACAATGTTTCAAATGGAGAATTATTATGCAATATAAAATATTGTGCATTAGAATATTGTTTTTTAGTTGTAGTATTGAGATTGCCACTATACCCAATTTCTTTAATTACAAATCCAAGTTCCCCTTTGGGCACCTCAATAAGATCAAGGATTACACCAACTGTTTTCCCCCCAATCAAATCTTCTTCCGTAATAATCAGCTTATGCATACGTCCTTGATACGTCTTGTCCCCATCTCCTTTAGCCATACAGACAACTCTATAAATTCCAGGGACAACAGGAACTATAATATCTTTTTCTTTTCTTTGAACTTTTTGTGTCTCTCCCGTTTCTATATTAGTGACAGCTAATTCTAGAGATTGTAGCTTATTGAAGTCAAAACTACCACCTATACGAAACTTTACATTGACTTTAGCCACCTTTTCAGGCATAGGAGGCATTGGACCTTTACAACTTACAGCAAAGCCTAAAATCAGACTTACTGTCATCACATACGATAATAACTTTTTCATTTTTTTAGTTTTAATTATACTTATATTTTAATTCTCATTTCTATTCCAAAAAAAGGAGTACTCCAAACTTGTACTTTCTTTTTATAAGATGTTTCATAAATAGGATTGATAGACAAAAGATTATTAACAAAAAAAGAAACTCTAACTTGAGAAGAAACTTCCTTCGTAGCTTTCAAATTAAGAGAAGCTGTAAGAGGTCTTCTTTCCATCTTAAAGAGTACAGGATCATCCATCAAGAAGAGTTGCTTCTGCTCCAAATCTTTTTTATTTATCTCAGAAGGTTTATGTTGTATTCCTTTTTCATCGTAATAATAAATTGGTGAAGGTGAAAAAGCCCCCCTTTGAGAAGTCTGCCACCATATAATTTCCGAAGTAATTGAAAAAAGGAGTTTTAATTTAGGTATCTGCGTATCTGCTCTTAAGAGCGTATGCAATTGACTATGTTTTCTATCTTGTATCCCTTGATAATAACCAATATAGGGATTGATACGACCTTCAATCTGAATTGTTGGGCGATGGGCTGAAGGAAGACTTGCTCCATAAATTGTATAGTAATAAGCTCCTTGTAAGGTAAAGGCTGTATAAATCTGAGAAATACGAGGTAAGCGCAAACTATACTCTATTCCTCTCTTTTTAACCCAAACACTATTATCTGGAAGACCATAAAAAGAAATATAATCTCTTTTCACTTTTTCAAGATTAGCTAAAATAGGTTTCCCTTCAGGTAAAGGATGAGGTAACTTATATTTTTCATAAGGTGTGTAAAGAGTGCGTACACGATAATCATAGCCCCTTCTCGTTTCATGCTGAAATAAGCTAAACATCAATGTGCCCCCCCTATAAGACAAAGAAGTTGCAATCTCAAATTTTTGCTCCTTATTGGTTTGAAGATGTAGATTAAAGCGATCTCGAACATAAGTTCGTATATAAATCATCCTATTTTCTTCTTCTGTTGGGGCATAATTAAACTCAACCAAATCAAAGTAAGCTTTTTCTGGATAGAGATAGGCTAAGGTGGGCAACTTAATATGTTGTCCCCAACCTGTTGATAAACTTATTGAAAGAGGAGCGCCTGCAAGTTCTATCTGAGGGAAAAAGAGAGTGGCATAAATTCTAGGTTCAAAATTCCATTTCTTTCTTAAATCATAGTTTGAGCCTAATAAATTAAGATCAGAAGTTATTCTTGCTCCAGTTCTACATAAAAAAGCCCATTGTTTACCCCATGAAAGATGAAAAGTATGTTCTGCAAATAAAGATAAAGGAGAAGTCGCAGGGATATTCTTGTAACAAACAGGGCGAGAAGATAAGGAAGAAGAAGGATGAGGCGGACGCTTGGGATCATATAAAACTCCCCTCCCGAAGTTTTTATTCCAACGCCAATCAAGTCCTAACATTAGATCTCCTCGCATTTGCCTTTTAAACCATTTATGCAATGAGTAAACTTGGGCAAAAGCATTCATCGGTCTCCCTTCAGTTTGAAACTCTGTAAAATAACTTGCTGGAAGAAAGACCCCCTCGCCTACTCCTTCTGTAGTTCTAATTGGCATTGCTAAAACTCCTCTTGGGGTAACGTAGCGTTCTTGCTCAACAAGATCCATAGTTATATCTAAAGAAGTAATTCCTTGTATTGAATAAATCCAAGGGGAGTCAAAAAGACATGAAAAACGGACATTGCCTACTACTTGCTGGAACTTATTTTTATAGGTCTCTTTAACAGACATTATTTCTGGATCAAATTTACGTTGGTCTATCGTTCTTGTATAGCGTAAAGAGGACGATATTTTCCAATCTCGCTTTCCTTTATTTTGATAAGCATACTTCAGTAAAGCTGTCGTTCGGCTATAAGAACTTATAGGATTTCGCTTATCTTTACTACTATAGGTATAATCTCCCCCTATATACAGATTTTGTTTTTCACTTAGATTCAAGCCTTTTCCTAAAGCAATCAATTTCGTAAAAGGATCTGATTGCAAACGTATCTCCCATGGGCTTCGCTTCGTTTTTGTATGTAGAATAATAGCGCCACTTGTTAAATTCCCATAACGAACAGAAGG
>PDWI01008510.1_pt1 | contig 12061 bp, 9 predicted proteins | sample 1430891 | NCBI WGS metagenome assembly PDWI01 (sample SAMN01162508, study PRJNA174530) | Oral metagenome, whole genome shotgun sequencing project. | biome: Marine environment; feature: Marine mammal; material: Swab sample of the gingival sulcus; isolation source: swab sample of gingival sulcus...
TAGGTTATCATAGAGGGATTTGATAGTAGAAGTAGAGCTATTGTTAGGAGATGAGCCTACTTGTTCGGCATTGGATTTGGATGATTGTTTGATGTTAGAGATAATTGGTAGCAGGCTAATAATAAAGATTAATGAAATAATAGATATTGTTATATATCGATATTGTTTAATTAATTTTAATTTTTTATTCTTAATAAACACCTGTTTCATATTTATTTTATTTTAGCATAAACAATATTAAAATTAAAGGTTAATTTTTAATACAACTATAGTTACAGCTTTCAGTACTCGGTTGTGTCATTCCAGGCTTGAAACATTAAGCCAATACAACTTTTTCGTATATGAGAAACTAATAAAATAGCTTATAATTTAATTTTCTAATTATGAAGTGTATCCACTGTGATACAGTGAATAATTAAAAATGATTAATGATAAATGCATTTCTATAGTTTCGTAATAGAAAACTAGTTGTGTTGATTTAAGGTGCAATCTAGTCAATTAAGCATCAGCTAAGTATCAACCTCTACCCAACCCAAATAAACGAAATTATAATAAACCGATTTAATTTAAATTAGTCTTACTTGACTATTCGAGGACTAACCTTTTTTAGGCGTGATTCCGCAGAATACAAGTTTAAGACTAATTTATAATTAATCAGCGTGCAGTTATCCGAGAGTGTTTTGGGTTGGGTGAGGGTTGATTGTTAATTAAAGTTTTATTATTTAGTTAATGCTTGATTGACTAGATTCTCGATCTCAGTGAACCAGTCTTCCAATCAATGATCTAGTTTTCTATTGCAACAACTGTTTTAAGTATTATAAATATAATTTTTAATTAGCTCAAAATATCTTACAGATATTCTTTCATAATCAGAAAATTAATTTCTAATCTTAAAAATCAGACTTATCATAACGAAAAAGATTATTGATTGGAAAACTTTGCCGAGTCAAGAATGACAAGAGAGGGGCTACGCACCCGTCGAGGATAACGAGTAAGGGTCAATTGTGAGCCAATTCAAGAATGACATAAGTGAGCTGTTTATTAAAATATAAAACCACTCGGTTTCGAGTGGTTTTATATTGGTCAATTAATTCCTAGAATCGTAAGCTCAAGCAAGACAAGCCGCCGTCAACTTTGCGATATTCGGAAGTATCACATTCAACAACTCGATATTTGCCGAGTGCTTCTAATTTAGCCTTGACTTTTGGATAACCAGCTGGAGTAATAATAGTGTCGTTAACCCAAATTGAGTTAGCTGCGTAAGCTTCATCACTTGGCACAATCACCTTCTCAAAACGATCAAAGACTGGATTATCAGCAAAAGTATCTAACACCAAAACCGTGTTGTTTTCGATATATGACATACCAGTTTTGAAATGCAACATATCTTTCATTTCGACCATTTCGCCGCTCATGCCATATTTTTCCAACAAAGCAATCATTTGACGAGCACCCTCTTCGTTAGTTCGGTCAGATAGACCAATCAAATAGTGATCACCAACCATCGCAATATCACCTGGTTCAATAGTACCAGGAGCTTCGATTTGCTCAATATTATCATAAAATTTACCTAGAGCTTCACGCAAATCTAGTTGATTAACTTCTTTTCGACGAGTTAGCGCACCTGGACGTGAAATAATCGCTACTTTTGGTGTACAAAGAGCGTCATCCTCAATAAAACAATCGTCTGGGAACTCTTCATTAGGTTCTAAAACTGTGACATCAACCCCACAAGTTTTTAGAGTTTCAATATATTTATCATGTTGTTTAATCGCATTATCATAATCTGGTTTTCCAAGTTCTGGAGACGACGTAATGCCATTTATGAAACTCCGACTTGGTCGTCGGACGATTGTATGTTTAAATTTTCTAGCCATAATTTCCTTTCTTTTTATGGTTTAAATCTACAAAAATTCTAGAATTAGTAGATAATTTCTCTTAAAAGCAATAAAAGTATTGACTTATCTAGAATTTTTTGATAGGATGGAATTGTTAAATGTTACTGTTTCTGTGTATTTACAGAAACAGTTTTTATTTTAATCTTTATTATTATAAATTTTAAAACCATTTTAACCTCCTTTCCTACTTTTTAAAATGCCAAACTTTTATTGCTTAAGTTTATTATAGCATATAATTTTTGATTATGTTAATAATTATATTTTAAAAATAATATATCATTCATGATATATTATTTTGACCAAATTTTAAAACAAGCGTACTATAGTACGCTTGTTTTAAGTTTTAGTAAAATTTTTTATATCATATATGATATATTTACCCAAACCCATAGTAACGGGAAAATGTGATAGATTAAGCTATGATCTTAGTGCCGGTTAAGCCGTTGATAGCGTCCAAAGCTTTGTCTGGAGTAGTAATAATAGCTTGTTTGCCATTACCTAATTCAGCAAATTTAATTAAGGCTTCAACTTTTGGCAACATTGATCCTGGTGCAAATTGATTTTGTTCAATATATTGTTTGGCTTGAGCGACTGACATTTCGCTAATTGATTGTTCATCAGGCGTATTATAATTGATTTTAACGGCATCAACCGCTGTCAAAATCAATAAAATATCAGCTTCAATCAATTCAGCTAATTTCTCAGCTGCGAAATCTTTATCAATCACTGCCTCAAGACCGGTAATTTTATTATCTTTTTTATAAACCGGAATTCCGCCGCCGCCAGCCGTAATCACAACTGAACCACTATCGATAGCTGCTTTGATCAAATCAGTTTCAACAATGTCGATTGGTTTGGGGCTGGGCACTACTCGGCGCCAACCACGACCAGCATCTTCTTTCATCACAAAACCACGACTGTTAATTAATTCTTTGGCTTCAGCTTCAGAATAAAAAGGTCCAATTGGCTTAGATGGATTGGTAAAAGCTGGATCATTTGGATCAACCATCACTTGAGTTACAATCGCGGCGATTGAACCAGTTTTGGACTGATTAAGCAAAACATTATTATAAGCATTTTGCAACCAATAGCCAATCATCCCCTGACTCATCGCGCCACAAGTATCGATTGGCATAGTTGGGGTTTTATCGGTGTTAATCGCCTCTTCGTGCAAAATAATATTACCAATCTGGGGACCATTGCCATGAACGATTGCTAATCTGTGACCTTGATCAGCCAATTTGACCAATTGTTCAGCCGTTTCATAAGCTACTTGTTGTTGATCAAAGGCAGATGCCTTGCCGGCTCGCGACAAGGCATTTCCACCTAAAGCTATGACTATTTTAGCCATTAAGCACTAAATCCTGTAAGAGAAGCTATTGAAATGATTGCTATATAAGCAATACTCAAAGTAACAGCTAACCAACCTACTCGTTTTAGGTACTTACCATAAGAAACGTCACAAATGACGATCGCACCCATCAAAGACGCAACAGTTGGAGCTAACATTTGGATGATACCACTACCAGCTACGAAAGCAGCCACAGCGATATGAGCACCAACGCCAGTTAATTCAGCCAACTGTCCAAAGATTGGCATCGAAACTGAAGCCAAACCAGAAGTTGATGGAATTAAGAAAGCAAGTGGCAAGAAAATAATATACAAAACGCCACCGAAGAAACCTTTGACAGACCATTCAGGTAAGCTTGCCAAAGCACTTTCTAGCCAGTGCAAGATAGTGTGAGTGATGTTACCATCGTTCATAACTACAGTAATACCACGAGCTACACCGATGATTAAGACAACTGCCAAAACATCTTTAGCTCCTTCAATAAAGATATCAATGAATTCTTTATCACCAATTCGGTACATTCTAGCAATTAATAGAGCTGAAATTAAGTACAAAACTGTTAATTCATCGAACCACCACCAACCAAATGGTGTAAAGTCGCCCAAAAATTCTCCTAGGAATGGAATGCTTGCAATCCAATCTTTGAAATCAACAAAAAGGTTAATTCCTAAAGTGTCCCAAGGAATAAAGCCAAAGATAGTAATCACAATCATTGACATAAACATAATGATCAAAGTTGCTTTTCGCTTACTATCAAATTCGCCAGCTTGTGAAACATCTTTAGCAAATTTTAGTTTCTTATCATTAACTGAATCTTCCTTGTACTGTCCAGCTTTAACTTTTTCAGCGTAACGAACCACAAAGTAAGAACCAATGATGATACCAGTTATTAACATAATGGTACGGGTTAGCATACCTTTACCAACTGTAGTGCCACCAACTTCAGCCGCAATCATAGCTGAGAATGGGTTAACAGTTGAAGCAGCAATACCAACGGTTGTACCGACAATCACGGTCATCAAAGCAGTCATTGCATTGTAGCCTGCTGCCATCATTAATGGCACCATGAAAGCATAGTAAACCACAGTCTCTTCTTGTGAACCGTAAGCCGAACCACAAACTGCGAACAAAGTAATCAAAATTGGAATCAACCATTTTTCTTTGCCCTTCATCTTTTGCATCAAGACTTTGAAACCAGCTTGAATTGCGCCAACTTTAGCTTCAAGTGCTAGCAAACCACCAACAAATAAGACAGTCACCATAATATCAGCAACTTCTTTAATACCTTTGACTGGAGCCATTAAGATTTCCCAAATACCCTGTGGGTCTTTAATCGCTTCAGCAGCATCTACATCAGCAGCAGCAGCTTGATAAGCTTCGTTAGCTTGAGCTTCTTCTGATTCTTCATCAACAATACCCTCTTGTTGTTTTACCTTGGTAAGGTTTTCTTCAGCTGCATTAACTCGATCTTCAGCACTCATATAAGTGTTTTTGACAGCAATTTCTTTGGTACCGGCCGAAGTTGAAATTTCTTTGGTGTCATAACGACCAGCTGGAATAATCCAAGTCATCACCGCCATAATTATGATCAAGATAGCCAAAACAGTAAATGGCGAAGGCAGCTTTTTAGCAATATCTTTTTTATCGCTCATTATTTTACCTTTCTTATTAAATTTATTTTATGTTTCTTTATTTTAATTAGGCACTCTTTAAATAGTTAGTGCCATTACAGCTTCAATCGTATAAATTCGATTTTCAGCTTGATCGAAGACCACTGAGTTAGTGCTGTTAAAGACCTCATCAGTGACCTCCATTGCCTCTAACTTATGTTCTTCATATATTTTCTTACCAAGTTCCGTATTTTTGTCATGAAAAGCTGGCAAACAGTGAAGGAACTTGACGTTCGGATTACCGCTTGCTTTAAGCAATTCACGATCGACCTGATAGGTCCTTAGTAAGCTAATTCGTTCGGCGAATTTGTCTTCTTCGCCCATAGAGACCCAAACATCAGTATAGATAGCATCAACATTTGCTACCGCCTGTTTTGGGTTTTCGGTTATAGTGATAGTCGCACCTGTATTATATTTTTTAATCAAAGCTTTAGCTTCATCTACTAATTTTGGATCGGGAGCAAGCTCTTTTGGAGTTCCAATTCGAAAATCCATTCCCATTAAAGCTGCGCCAAACATCAAACTATTAGCCACATTATTACGACCATCGCCGACATAAGCCAATCTTGCGCCCTGCAAGAAGCCTAAGTTCTCTTCGATAGTCATCATATCTGCCAAAGCTTGGGTTGGGTGAAACAAATCAGTTAAGCCATTCCAAACCGGCACACCTGAATATTTTGCCAAGTCTTCAACTGTTTTATGAGCAAAGCCACGAAACTGAATGCCGTCGAACATACGTCCCAAAACTTTAGCAGTATCGGCAACTGATTCTTTTTTGCCGAATTGGATATCATTTTTACCCAAAAACTCAGGATGAGCACCAATATCGTGAGCACCGACTGTGAAAGCACAACGAGTTCTAGTTGAGTTTTTCTCAAACAACAAAGCAATATTTTTGCCCTGGTGAATTCGATTAGAAACACCAGCATATTTGTTCTTTTTCATTTGAATTGCCGTATCAAGCATTAATCGAACTTGACGCGGGCTAAAATCTCGTAAGGCTAAAAATGATTTTCCTTTTAAATTTAACATTAGATCTCCTCTCTAACTAATGGCATACTCATACAGCGTGGACCACCTCGTCCACGACCTAGTTCTGCCCCATTGATTTCAATAACTTTCACACCAGCTCGTCGCAAAGCTTGGTTAGTGACATAATTGCGCTCATAAGTAATCACTACACCTGGCGCAATTGCCAAAGTATTAGAACCATCATTCCATTGTTCACGAGCTGCAGCAATAATATCACCGTCACCGCAAGATATTAATTGAATATTTTCAACTTGCAAAACACTCTCCAAAGTTTTCTTAAGATCGCGATGATGGCTGATGCTATAACCAACTGAATTATCAGCTTTTTCTAAAATATAAATGTCAAGATGACCATCTAAGTCCAAAATTTCAGGATGAACGGTAAATTTGTCGTAATCAATCATCGTAAAGACAGTGTCTAGGTGCATAAAGGCTCGTTTTGAAGGGATTTTCAAAGCAACAACTCGTTTATAATCAGAGTTTTTGAGCAAATTTGTAGCTAATTTTTCAATTGATTCAGCACCAGTTCGTTCACTAATACCAATAGCTAAAGTGTCTTTATTAAGTACTAATTCGTCACCACCTTCAATCGAAAATCGATTATTACGGCCTAGCCAAACTGGCACTTCAGCGTCTCGAAAACGGGGATGATAATTAATAATGTATTCCATAAACAAAGATTCTCGCCTTCGAGCTGGCCAATGCATTTTGTTAATAGTCAAACCATTACCAATTGCGGCTGCTGGATCGCGAGTAAAATATAAGTTAGGCATTGGGTCAAGATAGAATGGATAGTCGTCCACTACATAATGATGCAATTGTTTGTTTTCTGATTCGATCAAGCTGACTTCTGATTTTTTAACTCCAGCCATTACTTTGCGAATCATTGATAAGGCGTCCATATTGCCTAAATAATTAATGATCGCTTCAGTTGATTCAGTCCCCTCTTGCTTAGAAGCTTTAACCATTTCTCGAACAAATTGCCACTTTAGCTCCTCAGTGTATAAAGATTCGGCGGCTAATTGATCAAGGTATAATACCTCAACCCCATTATCACGTAAAACTTGAGCAAAAGCGTCGTGCTCTTCTTGAGCTCGTTTCAAATAAGGTACGTCATCAAACAACATACGTTGCATATAATCTGGGTTAAGACCCTCTAATTCTTCACCTGGGCGGTGAAGCAAAACTGTTTTTAATTTACCAATTTCTGAAAAATTGTTGATTGGTTTATCCATCTTCCCTTTCTCTTTTCTTTATTAAATTCCTACTTATATTTATACATAACCATAATCAAAATTGCAAGCGCTAAATCTAATTCAAGGCACTATCAAAAAAGCTCATCACCTTATGATTGGTTGATTTGACAATTTCTTTAGGTGAAGCGTCAGCAATAATTCTACCCTCGTCCAAGAAAACAACCCGATCAGCAATCTCTAACGCAAATTGAATATCATGACTAACAATTAACATAGTCATACCTTGAGCTGCTAATTCTTTAATGATATCCTGAATTTCATCAACATTCTCTGGATCCAGAGCTGAAGTCGGCTCATCGAATAATAAGACTTTTGGTTGACGAACCAATTCTCGAGCAATCGCCACTCGTTGTTTTTGACCGCCTGACAATGAGTTCGGATAAACTTTAGCCTTGTCGATTATTCCCAGTTGGCGCAATACTTTATTAGCTTGACGCACAGCCGTTAATCGAGGCATTCGATTAACTTTAGTCGGTGATAAAATCACATTATCAATTACTTTCAAGTGTGGAAATAAGTTAAATTGTTGGAACACCATACCAACCTTAAGCAACACTTGACGAGCTGATTTGGTCCTCTTGGTAACATCAATATCATCAATCAATATTTGGCCATCAGTTGCCTCCTCAATCTGACTGATGCAACGCAGCAAAGTTGATTTACCAGAGCCAGATGCGCCAACTACGGCCACAATTTGACCATCCTCAATCGACAAATCAACGTCTTTTAATACTTTTAGCTTGCCAAAACTCTTTTTTAAATTCTTAATCTCGATCATCGACTTTTAATTTCCTCTCTACCTTACCCATCAATCTAGTAAATATCGTAGTTAGCGACAAATAAATCAAAGCAGCGGCAATTAACGATTCAAAAGCAGTTGCGGTTTCGAACCTAATATTATCAGCACCTCGCATTAAGTCAGTTAGGCCAATCCAACCAACAATTGACGTTTCTTTAAGTAATGTAATAAATTCACTAATCAGACTCGGCAAAGCTGCTTTCATTGCCTGCGGCATAGTGACATAAAAAATCGTTTGCGGATAACTCAAACCGATAGTTTTGGAAGCTTCCCACTGACCTTTGGGCAGATTTTCAAAACCAGCTCGAATTAATTCCGCTACATAAGCACCGCTATTGATGCCGAAAGCAACCGCCGCTACAAAAATTTTAGAAATATTTTTTTGACTACCAAACACGACATAATAAATAATCAATAATTGAACCAACAGCGGTGTTCCCCTAATAACCGTAGTATAAAACTTGGCAATTGATTCTAACGGATTAAAATTAGCTCGATTACGTAAAAATTCAAACTTTGACTTAGCCAAAAACTTGAACGGTTTCCAATTAGAAATTCGCATCAAAGCAGTGAATAAACCAATTACCACTCCAATCAAAGTAGCAATCAAGGCCAAAGAAATAGTGACAATTAAGCCTTTGACCAAATACATATAACGATCTTGTTCCAAAAAAACACCAAGAATAGTTCGTTTATAGCTTAAATTACCAGTAAAAAACTTGTCAATCAGCTTTTCATAAGTGCCATCTTGCTTAACTCGAGCAATCGTATGATTGATTTGTTTTAGTAATTCTGGATGACCTTTGGCAACCGCCATCGCGTATTGCTCTTCGGATAATTTTTGGTCCAAAACTTTAATATCTGGATTGGTTTTGGTATAAATTCTGGCCGGAGCATCATCTAAAATTACCGCATCAATTCGACCGCTACGAAGCTCTTGCAATACCGCTGGTACCGCCGAGAATTGGACTCGATTTAGGCCCATTTTTTTAGCCATTTCATCACCAGTAGTGCCCAATTGAACACCGACTTTTTTGCCTTTTAAGTCATCTTTTGATTTGATTTGATTGTTGCTATTGTGAACAACTATCATTTGCGAAGCTGAATAATAAGAATTAGAAAAATCAATACTCTTAGCACGGTCTTCAGTGACTGTCATTCCAGCTGCTACAAAATGAATTTTCCCGGCCTGCAAAGCAGCGATCAAGCCATCAAAGTTCATCTCTTCAATTACTAATTTTTTGTTGTAATCATTGGCAACTTCTTTGGCCAAATCAATATCAAAACCAATAATTTGCCCTTTTTCACTATATTCAAACGGCTTGAAACCAGGGGCAGTGCCCATCACGATTACTTCACGATTATCAGGTTCAGACTTATTATTAAAATAAAAAATGCCACCAAAGATAGCAATTATTATAGCGATTACTAATAGTTTTAGCTTTTTGTTCATAATATTATGATAAAACTTTTATGCTTAAAAAGCAACTTGATTTTTTAAATTTTTTAAAGCATAATCATCTTAGGATGAATTTGGAGTCAAAATATATTACTCAAACCATTATTGAAGTATCTAATAATCAATTTTTTAAGATTATTATAATTTTGCTAATAGCTTTGTTTCTCCAATCATTAACACCGATTCTAGCTAATACTATCAGCAAATTCTTCATCAAAAACAATTCTGACGATATTGAACGAAACAAAAATATCAAAACTATCGCTCATCTGTTCAATACTACTTTTGTAATTATAATTTGGATTGGCGCGCTAATTTCGATTTTACATACCTTTAATGTTAAATTAGGACCATTGTTGACTGGAGCTGGTATTTTAGGTGCAATTATTGGTTTTGGCTCCCAAAACGTGATTAAAGATATTTTGGCCGGAATCTTTATTTTGGCTGAGCATCAATATCGAGTTGGTGATTATGTTACATTTTACCCTAGTGGCAAAAAAATATTCGGTCGAGTTGAAACCATGACTTTAAGAGTCACTAAATTAAGAGATATTAGTGGCCGTCTGCACATTGTTCGCAACGCTGCTTCCAGTGCTATTACTAACCATACTTTTGAATACAGCAAAATCAATTTAGATCTTAACGTTGATTATGATAGTGATATTGATTTGGTCGAAAAAGTAATTAATGACATTGGTCAAAAAATCTACAATAATCCAACATGGCATGACTTAATCATTGAGCCAATTCATTTTCTGAGAATTAAAAAGCTAGATGAATATTCAATCGTGGTTAAAGTAATTGGCAAAGTTAAAGTTGGCTCCAAATTTGCCATCACAGGTGAAATAAAACGGCAAGTCTTAAAAGAATTTGCTAAAAACAATATCAATATCCCCTACCCCCAAATCGTAATTAAAAAAGATTGATTTTTTAACAATATTGTTAAAAATACATCAATATAATCATAGTTTTTTCTATCTGTTAAATATTGTGTTTTTTACATTATGAAATCTTAAACTAATTTTTGTAATTGACTTAAAAATATTTATTAGGCATAATCAAAGTGTTGATACATCAAAACAAAAATTTTGAATTCGTATAACAAAAAACAAAACAAATACAAAAAAGGAGAATATTAAAATGAAAAAAATTATCAAATCGTTGGCGATTTTAGCAACTTCATCTTTTATAGTTGGTATGCCTATTTTTACTGCTTCGGCAGCTGAAGATACTGCAAACACTACTATTAATGCTACAATTGATTCAACTATAACTATTTCATCATCGGGAACAGTCAACATCGCTGTAATCCCAACTGGCTCTGGTGTTCAATCAAGCGCTAGTGACACTGTCAGTGTCAGCACTAACAATGCAGCTGGTTATAACCTAGCTTTGCATATGAGCACTGCAGAACGAAACTTGGTTTCTGGTTCTAACAACATTATCCCAGTAACCGGTTCACACGGTACACCTGCTGCTCTAGCTAATAATTCATGGGGTTATCGTATTGATGGCGAAGGTGGCTTTGGTGCTGGTCCAACCTCAGCTGAAACTAACGTTGCTAGCTCAAGTTACACCTGGGCTGGAATCCCTGCTGCACCTGCAGGATCTGCTAATAATATTGTAAAAGATGCTAATACTTCTGTTAATAATGATCAAACAACTGTTTGGTACGCGGTCCGAGCAAATTCTGGCTTGCCAAATGGCGTTTACAGTGGTACAGTTACTTACACAGCTATAACTAAATAATAGAAGGAACAAAATGACCCATCAGTTTTTAAAAAAGATCAGCATTATAACTATAATATCAGCTTTAACTTTCGGCAGCTTGACCAACTTTGTCAGAGCTAAAGAAAAAGCCAAAACAGATGATAAACAGTCAGACAGTATAGTAATGACCGTTTCTCCTGCAAAATTAAAGTTAGAACTAAAAGCTGGACAAAAAACTGATGGGTCTTTCAAAGTAATTAACTCGGGCAAAGATGATTTTATAGCAAAGGTAGAAGCCAAACCTTATTCAGTAGCTAGTAATGACTATAAAAGCATCAATACCAGCGAAGAAAAAAAGTTCAATCAAATCAGTCGTTGGATTAATTTTGACCAAACCGAATATTATTTGAAACCTAACCAACAAAAAACTATTTATTTTACTGTTAACACGCCATTAGACATTCCTGACGGTAGTCAATATGCAGTAATTATGACTAGTGCCTTGCCAAAAGAAAAAGACAATAAAAAGGCTAATTTGACCTTTGTTAGTCGATTAGGAACTTTGGTCTATGCTAAAACAGACGGCAAAACTAGAGAAAAAGGATCAGTTGACCAAATTAAAATTCCATTTGTTCAAACCGATTCAAAATTAAAAATAAACTACTTAGTCAAAAACGATGGTAATGTCGATTTTGAAAATAAAGCCATGATCAAAATCAAAGATGTTTTTGGCAACACTAAATATTCTAAAGAAATTCTAAATGATATTTTACCTAATACTAAGCGAAAAATATTGGCCGAATGGAATAAAGCGCCTGCAATTGGCTTATTCAAATTAGAAATCGAAAATGAATTACTAAATATCAAAAGCAATCATCAACAATAT
>PDWI01008511.1_pt1 | contig 12061 bp, 8 predicted proteins | sample 1430891 | NCBI WGS metagenome assembly PDWI01 (sample SAMN01162508, study PRJNA174530) | Oral metagenome, whole genome shotgun sequencing project. | biome: Marine environment; feature: Marine mammal; material: Swab sample of the gingival sulcus; isolation source: swab sample of gingival sulcus...
TTTAATACATAGCTTTCTGTTCCATCTCCTAAGTCAATAGAGGGAGATATTAACCAGTCTTCTTTAGAGGAGCCCCAAATGTTAAGAGCGGCAGCTTTTGTATTTTCTGTTACACTAGCAAATGAACTCAATCCCCAATATCCTTCATCATAAAAAGATACAGTTTCTTCTAACAAACCTTTAGCTTTTACCCAACAGTCAGGCATGTCGTCTGCGTTAAAGTTTTCTGCATAAGGAGTAGTAAAAGGGGCACACTCTGTAGTAAAAGTAGTGCTGTCCCAATCTGAACCGCAACTTGCTTGAATATACACATTGTATTTTGTGTTGCTTGTTAAGTTGTTTAAAGTATAAGGATTAGTTGTTATTGTTTCGTTTGCAATAATATCACCGTCCGCAGTAGCAGGGTCGATACTTGTTGTAGAAACTTTGATATTCCATTCTGTCATACCATATCCAGCCCAAGCAAGTTCGGCAGAATTGTCTGTGATGTTACTTGCTGCAAGGTCTGTTGGTTTAGGACAAGTAGATGCTGTTGTTAAACTTGCTTTCCACGAAGCTGCACTCAAGTCATCTGCTGCACAATTTGCTTTTACATATATATCGTAAGCAGTCTCAGCTGTTAAGCCTGTAAGGGTAAAAGGATTGGTCGTTGCATCTACAACAGTTCCTTCTGTTTCTACATCAAAGCCGGTAGCTCCGTAAATCACTTTCCAAGCGGTTTCAGAACCGCCAGCTGTCCAACTTAGCTGAACCTCTGTAGCTGTATAGTCACCTATTGTAAGGTCTGTTGGTTTAGGACAAGAAGGCTCTGTTGTTAAACTTACTTTTTCAGAAGCTTCACTTAATCCGTCTGTTTCACAATTTGCTTTTACATATATATCGTAAGCGGTTTCAGGAGTTAAATTTGTAAGTGTAAAAGGATTGGTCGTTGCATCTACAATAGTTCCTTCTGTTTCTACATCAAAACCGGTAGCCCCGTAAATCACTTTCCAAGCGGTTTCAGAGGCACCTGCTGTCCAGCTTAGTTCAGCCTCTGTAGCAGTATAATCACCTAAAGTAAGGTCTGTTGGTTTAGGGCAAGCCGGTGGAGCAGACATAGAAAAATCATCGATAAACAATTGATGACTATAATCTCCGGTGTATTTGAAAGCTATATGAATAGTTTGTCCGGAATAGGCTGTTAAAATCTTGGTATATTCTGTCCAAATGTCTTCAGAAAATCCAAAATTACCGTTTAATTCTTGTAATTCTGTAAAATCTCCAGGATTAGCGATAGGGTCGTTACTTCCGGTAGAAATCCAAATACCGCTGTAATTGTAAAAGCTTGTAAAGTTCTGATAGTACCAAACGCTTAGTTCTTCTCCGTTACATGCAAATGCAGGAGAAACTAACCAGGCGTCAGAAAAATCAGAAATATTATTATCCATATGGCAAAAAGCACTATCTCCACCATGTTTTTGAGTCGCTGTTTGTACAAAACCAGGGTCGTCGCTTCCTGTTTGGTACAATGTCCAGCCTTCCAAAGGTGTAGTTTCAAAATCTTGAACATACGGATAAGTAGAGATAACAGTAGTGGTGCTATTGCCACCTCCAACTGTAAATGTTCCGATAGGGAAAGGTTTAGTACAGTTTGCATTAAGAGTGTCTCCTTCTAATTGGTCAACACCTGAGAATGTCCAATCTGCATCGTTAAAAGTAGCCGAAGGACTTGCATTAGCATTTCTGTATGCCCAACCGTCTTTGTATTCCCAAGCAGTTCCGGTGCCATCTACACCATCTTGTCCAAAAACATCTACCATGTTCTCACCTTCGAAAATAGCAACTCTGTCGTCTCCGTTAAAGCTGGTAACACCATCTTCTAAAGGAACAATAGTATTGTTAAAGAAACTGTTAAATTGAGCTGTTTGGCCATTGCCTGTAATGTAAATAAATTGTCCGGCTGTAGCACTTCCTGATAATGCAAAGCCAGTGCTCCAATCTGTGTTGCCATTGGTCTGGTTCTTAATAGTGTAAACTGATAAATCAGAAATATCAGTAATAGCATACAGTTCTATAACCTTAGGTTTTCCTCCTGAGAGAGGACCATCAGCGATGCCTGAAATAATCAGGTTTTGAGCTGTTAAATTAGTACTAAGCCCTAAAAACATGATGATGCTTAATAGGGGTAATAAGAAAAATCTCTTCATAAACTTAATATATTAGTTAACAATTAAAATTAAGCCATAAAGCTATAAATAATTCTCCAACCTCAACAAGGATTGTTGTTTTTTTTGCCATGATAACTTTTTTGTAGATTTGCATTTTATATTTAACAAAAGATAATTAGTACGTAATTTTAAAAGGATAAAACAATGTCAGATTTTATTAAGGAATTGGAATGGAGAGGTATGGTGCATGATATGATGCCGGGTTTAGATGAGTTATTGAAACAGGAAATGGTTGCCGGTTATGTGGGCATAGACCCTACTGCCGATTCTTTACATATCGGGCATTTGGTGTCGGTTATGATGCTTAAACATTTGCAAGTTGCCGGACATAAGCCTATTGCGTTGGTTGGTGGAGCTACGGGTATGATTGGCGACCCTTCCGGTAAATCGGAAGAGCGAAATTTGTTAGACGAAGCCACGCTTCGACATAACGAAAATGCTATCAAAAAACAATTGGCTAAGTTTTTGGATTTTGATGCAGATGTGGAGAATCAAGCTGTATTGGTCAATAATTACGACTGGATGAAAGAATATTCGTTTTTGGAGTTTATTCGAGATATAGGTAAGCATATTACGGTTAATTATATGATGTCTAAGGAATCGGTTAAAAAACGCATTGGTGCGGACGCCAAAACAGGGATGTCTTTTACCGAGTTTACTTATCAATTGGTGCAGGGGAATGATTTTTTGGAGTTGTACCATTCTCATAATTGCAAACTGCAAATGGGAGGTGCTGACCAATGGGGTAATATCACGACCGGAACGGAATTAATTAGAAGAAAAACCGGAGGGCAAGCCTTTGCAGTTACTTGTCCGTTGATTACAAAAGCTGATGGTAAAAAATTTGGTAAAACAGAAACCGGTAATGTTTGGTTAGACCCCGAAAAAACATCGCCTTACGAATTTTATCAGTTTTGGTTGAATGTTTCGGACGAAGATGCCGAAAAGTACATCAAGATATTTACCTTGTTAGATCAAACTACCATAGCCAATTTGGTGAAAGAACATCAAGAAGCACCGCATCTTAGAAATTTGCAAAAAACTCTGGCTAAGGAAATTACTATTATGGTGCATTCCGAAACCGATTATAATATGGCAATAGAGGCTTCTAATATCTTATTTGGTAAGGCAACCGCAGACTCTTTGGCTAAGTTGGATGAGAAAACCTTTTTGTCGGTTTTCGATGGCGTGCCCAATTTTGAGGTCAGCCGAGATGTGATAGAAAAAGGAGTTAATATTGTGGAATTGCTCACAGAACAAACAAGTATTTTCCCCTCTAAAGGTGAGTTAAGACGCTTGATGAAAGATAATGGATTGAGCATCAATAAAGAAAAAAATAATAATGCAGAGGCTGTTGTTGATGCTTCCTTTTTGATTAATGAAAAATATATCTTAGTGCAAAAAGGGAAAAAGAATTATTTCTTGATTACCACTAAGTAAGCCTAATTGAGATGAAGATTATTTTAGCTGTAACAGGAGCTAGTGGAAGTATTTATGCTCAAACATTGATGCAACAAATGCTCGAAAGTCAAGAGGTTGAGCAAATTGCTGTGGTTCGTTCCGATAATGCTAAAATGGTATGGGAGCACGAGTTAAAATCGCCTTGGATAGAGCATCCTATTATTCGGTATTACGATAAGCAAGATTTTATGGCTCCTTTTGCTTCGGGCTCTTCGGCTTGGGATGCTATGGTTATTTTGCCTGCGTCTATGGGGGTTATCGGTCGGGTAGCGAATGGTATTTCTGATGATTTAATTTGTCGGGCATCGGATGTGATGCTTAAGGAACAAAGGAAGCTGATTGTTTGTCCCAGAGAAACGCCCTTTAGCAGAATACACCTAAAAAATATGTTGCTGCTACAAGAGTCGGGGGCTACCATTTTGCCGACATCTCCCTCTTTTTACAGTTTGCCAAATTCTATTCATCAACTTGTCAGGACTTTAACCGATAGGGTTTTAGACCATTTAGGGATTGCTTGCGAGTCGAATAGGTGGGGGGACAGAGCAAACGAATTATTTTGTATCACCTAAAATCTGCAAGAGTTTTAGGTATCAATGAAGGCATCTTAAATTTGTGATTTGTTGATAAACAAAATATTTAACACATTGCAAAGCATTGCGTAGAGGGGAAAAGCCTTTGATTAGATGATTCAAGAAGGCTTTAAAAACGTATATCTGATAGACGACGGATATATTGGATGGGTAAAAACGGCCTACCTAACAGTTTCTTAATATAAGGCTGTTTAAAAATTCTTTAGGCAGTATTTTTTAATCTTTATACTTTTGTCGCATGAAGTTGAAATACGACCATTTAGATAAAAAGATTTTGAGCATCTTGATGAACGAAGCACGAACCACATCGCAAGATATTGCTCGTGAGTGTGGAATATCCGGTGCTGCTGTACATCATAGGCTACAGAAAATTAATAAATCCGGAATAATTGACGGGGCTCACTTAAAAATTAGCCCTAAGGTTTTAGGATACGAAACTTGTGCTTTTGTTAATTTGCAAGTAGGAGGCATTGCTGACAACAACTCGCATAACGCTTTGTTTGAGAAAATAAAAGCCATTCCAGAAGTAGTGGAATGTCATCACACCTCGGGCAAATATTCTTTTTTAATAAAAGTTTATACCCCATCCAACAAAGCTCTTAAAGACCTGATTGTAGAAAAAATACAAACTATTCCGGAAGTTATCCAAACGGAAACGCTTATTTCTTTGGAAGAAGGTTTTGATCGTTTTTTGCCTATTTAATCAACATCATCTTTCCTCAAAACAAGTCGCTTTATCACCGGAAATAGGTAATGCCTTAAATTTTATTCCGATAATTCGTTCTTGATATTGGCAAAAATTAGCTTTAATTAATGTATCTTGCCATTTCAATTACAAAGAATTATGGGTTTAAAGTTTACAGATGTGTCGTTAAGCGACGAAATTTTACAAGGGATTGATGTCATGGGGTTTGACGAAATGACGCCTATTCAAGAACAGGCCATTCCCGAAATACTAAAAGGACACGATTTAATTGCTTCAGCACAAACCGGAACAGGCAAAACCGCAGCCTTTTTGTTACCCTTGATAGAAAAAATATCTCAAAGCACAAAAGAAGGGATTAAGGCATTAATCATTGTGCCAACCAGAGAGTTAGCGGTTCAGATTCATCAGAATATGCAAGGGATGGCGTATTTTACCTCTGTGGCTTCGGTACCTGTTTACGGGGGAGGCGACAGCAAGTTATACTCGCACGAAAAGCAAGCCCTTATTGCCGGCGTAGATGTGGTTATAGGCACACCCGGACGATTAATCTCGCATTCCAACATGTCTTATGTAGATTGGTCTAACTTAGAATTTTTGGTGTTAGACGAAGCTGACAGAATGTTAGACATGGGCTTTTTTGACGATATTATGCGTATCATCGACAAACTCCCCGAAAAAAGACAAGGGCTGTTATTCTCAGCAACGATGCCTCCTGATATGAGGAAGTTAGCCAGAAAATTACTGCATCAACCCAAAGAAATTAGCATCGCGGTATCCAAACCCGCAGAGAAGATACAGCAGTTCGCCTATGTGGTTTACGATAATCAAAAAATACCTTTGGTAAAACATATTGTTAACGGAGGCGATTACCAATCGATTATCGTTTTTTGTTCCACCAAGAATAGCGTCAAAGATCTGTATCGCACCCTTAAATCCGCTAAAATTTCTGTAGCTCAAATTCATTCGGATTTAGAGCAAGCTCAAAGAAAGGAGGTCTTGTCCCTATTTAAGCAACGAAAAACGCAAATTTTAGTGGCCACCGATATTTTATCCAGAGGCATTGATATTGAAGACATTGATATGGTCATTAACTTTGATGTTCCGCCCGATGCAGAGGATTATGTGCACAGAATTGGTCGTACAGCGAGGGCAGAGTCTGACGGCTTAGCTTATACGCTGATTACCCCCAAAGACCAAAGGCGTTTTTATGCCATCGAAAAATTGATAGAAAAAACGGTAGAAAAATGTAAAGTACCTGAATCTTTGGGCGACACCCCTAAATATCAACCTAATAAACCAACAAAGAATAAAAAGCGAAAATATAGATTTGGAAAAAAGAAACCTTTTAAATCACCAAAAAAATAAATCTTATGTCAGTATTAGTAGAATTTGCAATGTTCCCAACAGATAAGCAGGGAGAGAGTGCCAGTCCATACGTTAGTAAAGTCTTAAAAATCGTTAAAGCCTCCGGTTGGAAGTACAAATTGAGTGCAATGGGTACGACTTTTGAAACAGACACGATAAATCAAGCCAATAAGCTGATTGAAGATGCTTATCTTGCCCTTGAACCTTTTTCTAATCGGGTTTATACCACCATTAAAATGGATATTAGAAAAAATGCAGAGAACAGAATTGAAGGTAAAATAGAATCTATTAAAAAGCATATTGGCGATATAAATACTTAATATCATGAAACCGTATGTTTTTGTTACCCTTGCGTTATTATCTTTTAGTACTTATGCTCAAAGTGCCTTTCAAGTTGGCGAGAAATTAAAATACGATGTGTATTACAAAGTCGCTTTTGTTTGGATAGATGCCGCTTATGTCAAGCTAGAAGTAGAAGACACTGTTTATCAGTCTAATAAATATTATAAGTTTAAAAGTATGGGTAGCTCTAAGCCCTCTTACGACTGGATTTTTAGGGTCAGAGACTATTTTTCTTCCATTAGCAATAAAGAAACGCTATACCCCTTACAGTTTCAAAGGAATACCTCAGAGGGTTCTTACAAAGTAGATTTAAAATACGATTTTAGTTATCCAGACCAAAAAGCCTATACCAGCGGTATCCGCAATAAAAGACCGGTTAAAGATACCTTAAGCATCGACAAATCTATCCGCGACTTGCTTTCTTCGGCGTATCATTTTAGAAACTTGGACTTTACCAAATTTAAGGAAGGAGACACCATTACCGTCCGTGCCATTGTGGACAATGAGGTTTCGGATAACCAGATTATATATATGGGAACAGAACAGGTAAAGCACAAAAATAAGAAACGATACGAAGCCTATAAGTTTAGAGGCAAAGGCGTAGAAGGTTCTATGTTTGATAAAAACGACTATGTATCGGTTTGGTTCTCTAAGGACGAATACAAAATTCCTATTAAGGTAGAAGCCGGAATTGTAGTGGGCAAAGTTTTAGTTTACCTTAACTCTGCCGAAGTCCCCAACGAATCGCCTTACGCTATGCTTAAAGAGTTTTAAATTGGTCATTAGCTTTTAGCCTTTGGCTATTCAAATGACCATTAAAAAGGCGGCGTTAAGAAACAAACATAGTCTTATTGCAAATTGTTAATGGGGTCGCTGGAGTCTGTGAGTTTTACAAAACCTTTGTTTACTTGGACGCTGAGCGAAGTCGAAGTGTGGTCACTGACCTTAGCAAACAGTCGCTAAGCGAAACCAAAGCGAATTTACCAATCTAAAAGACCTCCAAAGACGCAATTGAATATTGCCAATTGCACATTGTTAATTGAAATAATAATAGAACAAGCCTTGCGGATTTTAGGTTTAATTACTTTAAACTGTTAATCACCTCTATAACAAAGCGGTTGTAATCAAAATCTTTCTCGGTAGTAAGCCCTGTGCGTACTATAACCAAACGATGCGAAGGAATAATATACACTCTTTGTCCGTGAAAGCCCTCGGCAAAATAAATGTCTTTAGGTGCATCCGGCAATTCATGCCCCGATAAATTAAGCCAAAATTGAGCCCCATATTTTCCCTCCGACTTGGGAGCTGCTTGTCGAGTAAAATCAACCCACTTGGGACTTAAAATGGTATCGCCAAACCAAATGCCGTTTTGCAAATACAACATTCCAAACCGAGCCCAATCTCTGGCGGTGGCATAAGTATAAGACGAACCTACAAAATTACCCGAGGCATCTGCTTCTAAAAGGGTGTGGTACATAGAAATTTTATGAAACAACGATTGGTAAGGAAATTGCCAATAAGCCCTTTGGTCGTTGAATTGCCTTCTAATAATTTCGGTTAAAATATTGGATGTGCCGGAAGCGTAATACCAAATGGAATCAGGCGGATAAGCAAGGGGTTGCTCTATGGCAAATTGGGCGTGATTTGATTTTTGATATAGCATCTGAGTTACTTCCGAAATATCGCCATAATCCTCTTCCCACTTCAAACCGGAGCTCATATTTAACAAATGCCTTAATGTGATATTTTTTCGCTCATCGTTTTGCCATTCGGCAATAGGAGCAGGTTTATCCAAATCTAGTTTGCCTTCTTTTACCAAGATACCAATAAGGGCACCGGCAACACTTTTGCTGGCAGACCAACCCAAAAATTTAGAATCTTGGTTAAAACCCTCGGCATATTTTTCGACCATGGCCAAGGTATCATAGGCAATCAATACAGAACGCGTATTTCCTTTTTCAAAGGCGTTTTTAATCGCCTTATCCAACTTTTGCGTATCGAAATAATCAGCAATATTGTCCCTTACTTTATTTCCCTTTGGAAAAAATAAAGAATCTAAGCCCTTGGGTTCTTCATCTATCTTTTGTCGGTCGAGATAAGCGTTTGGATATTGGTTTTTTTCCTCTAAACAAACACCTAAGCCCTCTCGGTAAATGGCTTTCTGTTTGCCAAATCCGTAAAACTCCGAATATACGACTTTGTTATCATAATCCACCTTAGATTGAGCCAAACCTACCAAGGAGAAGTCCAAATCGGTGGCTTCTAAATCTTCTTGTGTCCTTTCAGCAACAAAAATACCGGAAGCTAAATTTTTGGCGGCATAGCCGGTAAAAATCATCGAACGGTCTAACAAATATTTAAGACCAAAACCTAAGATAAGTAATATTGCAATAAATAGAAGCCCAAATTTTTTCATGATATTCTTTTGTATTCCACAGTACTATTCTGATTATCAAATCAATAAAAAACAACCAAAATAGCTCGCAATTTACAAAATAAATTTAAAATTTATCAGCGATAAATCTCTTCAAAATTGACGGACAAAGGAAGTTGATGTTTAAAGTCGAACAAGGTTGCTTGTCGCAATTCGTAGTAAGACTCAAAATACTTCTGCAAGGAACGGATATAATTAATTTTGGAATTGTCCATATTGTTTTGGGCAATGTTTAGGTCGGTTACCGATATTTTGCCTTGGAAATAACGCTTTTTAGTTACCTCATAACTTTTGTAAGCCACCGTATCGCTTTTAGCAGCAATGGTAAGCTGGTTTTGTTGCATGTTGTAGCGAGAAACTTTCATATAGATAGACTGTTCAAAATCGACCTTTTCTTGCTTTACCGATTCTTTGACCAAATCTAATTGGCTTTCTGCCATTTTAATCTGCCCCTTACGCATTCCCCAATCCAAGATAGGCACTTCAATCCCTAAAGTGACTTGTTGTTGGTCGTTAGGATTGACGTAGGCATCGGACAATTCTGGTGCTTTTTGGGTCAAGCCGAAAACAGCATATAAGTTAGCATTAAACCCGTTTTCTGTTCTGGCTCTGTTAAGGTTGGCTTGTGCTTCCAAAACCCGTTTTTCGTACTCCAAAATATCGGGGTGGTTACTTTGAGCCTTATCCAAAGCATCAGCATAAATAATATTTTGAAAATCTTCGATAGTAGGAACCATCAGCTCTACCTGGTGATTATCTTTGATGCGTAAGAACGATTTAAACCTAAACAATGTGTTGTTATAACTAAGTTTGGTTCGTTCTTGCTCCGATTTGGCTTTTAACAGGCTTAATTCTAATTGCAAGAGTTCATTTTCTGCAATTTTGCCTAATCGGTATCTCCCTTTGGCTATTTGATACAAGGTATCGTAATTCGACACATTTAAATCCACAATTTTAAGCCGAACTTTAGCGGCTAACAAATCGAAAAAATGCCTGATTGCCCTAAGAGCGATTTGTTCGCGAGCTTCTAAATATTCCTTTTGAGCAATATTGTATTTTATCGGCTCAATCTTTTTGTCCCATTTATATGGATTATAATTGAATAAAGGCTGAGAAAATCCGATATTGATAGGGGTAGAAAGATAACTTTTGGTAGATGTAGTATCGTAATAATTATCAATACGTTGCAGTCCGGAAGAGATAAATATATTACCACCGGTCAGCCCTACCTTTTGGTTAAGAACAAGGTTTCCGGAATAAGACACATACCGTTGATTAACATACGATTGTGACCCGTCTTGGGCGGTGTATTTGCTAAATGCACGTTGTAGCGACGGAATGGTGGCATTGAAAGAAAGTTGGGGCAACAAAGCACGTTTATAGGTTTTGTAAGACCAATATTTAGACCTAAATTGATGTTTTGCCTTAACCGCATCGGGCGATTGCTCTTGAGCGATGCGAATAACATCTTCCAAATTCATCTGATAGCTTTGCGAAAAAAGCGTTAAGCTACTCAACAATAATATGATAACCAATATTTTTTTATTCATGACGCAAAGAAGTTACCGGGTCTTGGAGTGCTGCTTTTCGGGCAGGCATATAGCCAAAAATTAAGCCTACACTAACCGAAACCATAAAAGAAATTAAAATAGAGGATATTGAAATAACCGTGTCTATATCGGTAAAATGACTAATCATTTGGGCAATGACAACGCCTAAAATAACGCCCAACAATCCTCCGGAAAAAGAAATCAAGGTTGCCTCGGCAATAAACTGCAATATCACATCCTCTTTTCTGGCACCAATGGCTCGCCTTAGACCAATCTCTCGAACCCGCTCCAAAACAGAAGCCAACATAATATTCATAATACCAATTCCGCCTACAATCAAAGAAATACTTGCAATAGCAGCCAAAACAATATTAAAAATACTTCTGGTTTTTTGCTCTTGTTTTAAAAGCAATTCGGGAACGGTAATGCTATAATCTTGGGTGTCAGAATGTCGCCGTTTTAAAATTCTCTGAATGACCTCTAAACTTGAACTTAAATGCTTAGAGTCGTCTATTTGAATGGTCAGTTTATCCAACTGATTGTTATTCTCGAGGTTATCATCTTCGTCATCGTCCGATTTTTTTAATCGAGATGTGGTAATTGCCGAACGGTCGTTGTATCTGAGCAAAACGGTTTGCAGAGGAGCATACACATTGTAGTTAAAGTTGTCCAATTGCAAACTGCTTTGTTGTTGGTCATCTATCAAACGACTTTTAAGTACGCCAATTATCCTAAGCCATAAACCGCCACATTTAATGTATTTCCCTATCGGATTCTCGGTCGGAAAAAGGCGGATAGCCACATTATGACCTATCACACAAACCTTATCTCCTCGCTCATGATGTTTGTCGTTGAACAACTTACCCTGTTCTAATTCCAGATTATAAATACCAAAGAAATTCTGATAGATACCCGAAAATTGACAAGAAAGGCTACTTTTTTTATAAATAACCATTTCCGAACCATGCGTTTCGGGACTGATAGATTTTACCGTAGGTAAGATTCGTTGGATGGCATAAGCATCTTGCAAAGTTAAGCCCACCGAAAGGTTACTTTCCTCTTGGTTTTTACGTTCACCTTGCCCTTTGGCTTTTTCCTCTTTATTTTTATTAGACGCCTCAACTTTAGGGGTGATAATGATGTTGTTAACCCCCACCAATTTCATTTGCTCTAACAATTCCTTCTTAGCTCCGTTTCCAATAGCAAGCATAGAAATAACTGCCGCCACCCCAAAGATAATCCCCAAAGCGGTTAATACCGCACGGGTACGATTCCCCATCACTGCCTCAAAAGCGATTTGGAAATTAAGTTTGTATTTGTCGTAATTGATATGCTTTATCCGACTTGTTTGCATTGGGCTATTCTTCAATGGCTTTAATACTCCAATCTTCTGCTCCTTCGGGAAC
>PDWI01008512.1_pt1 | contig 12061 bp, 9 predicted proteins | sample 1430891 | NCBI WGS metagenome assembly PDWI01 (sample SAMN01162508, study PRJNA174530) | Oral metagenome, whole genome shotgun sequencing project. | biome: Marine environment; feature: Marine mammal; material: Swab sample of the gingival sulcus; isolation source: swab sample of gingival sulcus...
TTTTTAATAAAAATCTTATATTTTCAAAAAATGATCAAAAAAATAGAACCTATAGCAACATTAACTAGTAATGCTAACTATAGGTTTGTCTAAGCTCTGTGAAAAACACAGTTGTGTTTTTCTTTTTTTATTTATTTTCTTTTTTTTTTATTTTTTTTTGTAAAGCTAGCTTGACATTTTTATGGTGTTATATTACACTATTAATGTAAAGTTAACTATACATTATATAAAGAGGTTAGTGAAATGAAAAATAGGATTAGAGAATTAAGAAAACAACGAAAGTTAACTCAAGCTGATCTTGCAGAGCTTACAGAAACCACGAGGCAAACCATTATTTCTATTGAGAATGGTAGATACACTGCTTCATTATTATTGGCTTATAAGATTGCTAAAGTGTTTGATGTAAGGATAGAAGAGATGTTTGACTTTGAGGAGGAGATATGACTAAATTTAAACGGGAGATTAATAAGAAGTGTAGGAATTATCAGATATTAATTGGTTTATTACTGCTGATGCTACTGCTAGTTCGATTTTATAATATAAATGGTGTTGCGAAAGGAGAGAGTTTTATGAGCGACCTTTTAATGGGCGTGACATCCGGTCTTATCTTAGTCATAGTGGTATATGTGTATCTTCTTAAAAAAGGCATCCGTAATGATGATAATCTTAAGAAGTTATATATTCATATGAGCGATGAGAGAACGAATTTAATAAAAACAAAAAGTGGTATACCACTCAATCTTTTTAATGCATATATGGTGTTTTTAGCAGCCTATGTAATGGAAGGTGTTAGTCATTATATTAGTTATTCTTTAATAGCGGTATCAATGTTTTTGGTTGTGGAAGCATTACTATTGAAGTTTTACTATATGAAGAGGCTTTAATATGATGAAAACAAGAAATAAATATCTTGTCTTCTTATTATTTATACTCAATAGTATTCTGTCATTAGGCTATCTTTATTTATTCTTAAGTATAACAACACCTAGGACTAGTTTTTATGATTATAAAAACATCATATTTTCTATTATTTTTGCAATAGGCGCCATTGCTAATTTGTTCAGCTATAACAATATTAAAAATACGTAATATAATTACAATATTAAAAAAAATTTAATTAGATTATAAAATGCTATTATGATAATATTTAAGTTGAAGATTTTGCTAATGAAAGGACATGATTTATGAATCGAAAAGATAAAGTTAATAAAGCAATGACCAAAAGCATTATAGGAAATATTTTAGTTGTTGTTATAGTAGCGCTTTTAATTGGTGTATATGTTTACCAAGTATTTTTCCCTCAAGAAGCTACTCCTAATACTGTAGTAAATGGAAAAACCTATTCATTTACTGCTATCAGGGCAGAAAACATTGCTAAAAACGAAGACGATGGGAATATATACATCAGTTTAGTCAATGATAAAAATGAAGTGATAGACATCTGTGTTAATGATGAAAGTAAAGTTGAAAAACTTTCAAAAGCATCGAAAGATAATCCCGTTAAATTTGTGGGAAAAGCTCATGCTTTAGACGAGGAATATTTAAATACCATGAAAGAGCTATATGCTGGTCAAGAAATAGGGTATTTGTATTTATTTAATCTAGTAGATTATGATGTTGAAGCAGACGTTGATTATGAGTATTATGTATTGCCGGCGATTGCGTTTATATTTATGTTAGTATTTATTTATAAAACGTTTTCAGCTATTAAGAAAAAGAATAAAGCCGTTCAGTTTTTCAATGAAAACCCTACCTTCAATGAAAGGGAAGCGACTAGAAGTATTCACAAGTATGTCGATATCGTAAACGATTTTATCATTGTTATGGCGGGGGATCCAGCGATAATTGATATTAAAGAATATAATAGTTTTGTTTTGACAAACCATCAAAAATATTTTATAACAACTCACTACTCTCTTACAGCAAAAGATGCTAGTGGTCACAAAAAAGTATTTAATTTACCTAAGTTAAAGAAAGACAAAGCGCAAGAGCTTTTAAACTATTTGAACAATTATTATAAATAATAAAAGGGCCTTTAGAACTAAATTCTAAAGGCTTTTCTTTTTTTAATAGATAATATCATAGTTGCAAGAAGAATCGACCGTTATTATTTTATTTTCCCTAATGTAGTTCATTATAATATCACTAATAGGGTCAGGATAGGTAGCGATTGTCTTGGCGTCTCTATACATATCATATCCGCCAGTTCCACTGGCTCTATAATTAGACATGCATACCCTAAATATATCGGTGTCCTTAATTTCTTTTCCTTTGAAACGAATGTCTATTATTCTATTACCTACTTCTTTTGTTATATCGGCTTTAAAGTTTATATTATAATAATAGTCATAGTTATAATGTTCCACTTTCGGCTTTAAAAAGGGATCGGATATGCCAATGGTTCCATGATCGTATTTGAAGTAGCTCATGGATACTTCGATGGCTTCTTTCAGTGTTTTTCCGCTTACTTCTTTTACCTCTATCGTGTTAAAATACACGTATGTATTCAAGACACTTCTAATAGTAAGATTTTTATTTAATGTTGGTATTTCATTTGCTAACGAGGTGACCGATATATCCGCATTTGTTTTCTCAAGTTGAATTTTGTTTACTAGATTGGCAAGAGCTGATCCATTTAGTGCTCTGTCAAGTGCCTTTGGTGTTACTATGTCTTCAGATAAACTACCGAGCGGTTCATCAAGATATGCATCGATTTCTTCTTCGAGTTGTAGGAATTCATGATCCAGGGTCTCATTGATTTCACCTTGAAAGAAATGAGAGTCTATTAAGATGCTATCGTTATCTACCGCTATGTTTATCTCAAGTGCTTCCGTGGCATTTTCTGGCGTTTGAAATAGGTGAGTTCCATTTATTAACCTATCATTTATTTTCATATGTTGATGTCCTGTTAGAAGAATATCAAATGGGAAGTCATTACATATTTGGTAAGCGATATTTTCTGAAGTGTCAGATGTTAGTTTTTTTTCTTCAAAGTCATAACTTATACCACCATGATAGACACCAATGAGTATATCTACATCCAGTTTATTTTTTTGAAAGAAATTCTTTAAAGTATCATATGTATTATGTACTTTTACGCCTTTAAGGTTTTCTTTCTTTTCCCATACATTGATAAAATCAGTTGTTATCCCAACAATTCCTAACTTTATTCCATTGATTTCTTTTATATCATAACTTCTAGTATCGATGTCACCTTGTACATTTGCGCATATACATTTTGCGTGTAATTCAGATAAATATTTTTTTAAATAATCTGTACCATAGTTGAAATCATGATTTCCTATAGTAATGTAGTCATAGCCGCATTGATTCATTGCTTTTGCTATGAGTTTTGGATCGTTTTTCTTTAACGCTAAGTAGGTTGCTAAGTTCGAGCCTTGAATGGTGTCCCCCCCATCAATAATTACGGTATTTTTATCTTTTTTTATCTTCTTAAACAGTGAAAAAAGACCCGTGTTTATCGTATTGCCACTTTTATAGTCTTTTGGCATGATATGACCATGAATGTCTGATGTGTATAATAGCCTTATTTTTTTCATGTTTCCTCCTCCATTCTTTATGCTATAATTATATTACATATGGTAGAAATAATAAAGGAGAAGACGTGATAAGAAGGTTAAGTGCTAAAGACAACGATGAACTGATGAGGTTTTTAGAGAAGGAAAGAGAATATAATATATTTATCATAGGTGACATAGAAAACTTTGGTTATGATACCGATGTTGTTCATTTATATGCAGAGTATGATACAGCTGAAATGGTTTCTTGTGTAATGCTTTATAGGGATAGTGTTGTTTATTATACTATTAAAAATGAAACTTCAACAGAAGTTTTAGATTTAATTAATAGTTTAGAATATAAAGTCATTAATGGAAAGAAAACTACCATAGATCAAATAAAAGGTTCGGTTGACTACAAGGAATGTAGAGAAGATTACTTTGTGAGAATAAAAGAATTACAAATGGATAGCACTAGAGAGTATATGGTACAAAAAGCGAATTCAGTTGAGGATTTGACAATGGTATTTGACCTCTTAAAGACGATAGACGAATTTAGATATAAAGACAGTGATGACTATACATTTAATCGGTTTATGACATCTAATATGTATAAGCTCGATCCCGATAAAGAAGACTCTATTTATTTCACAAAAGATGAAGAGGGAAATGTGTTGTCGACCGCTGCAACCTCTGCATCCAATAACTTTAGCTCAATGATAGTAGCTGTTGCTAGTGACAAGAATAAACGAGGGAATGGTTTCGCCACGAAGATACTATGTGAGATTGTTAAAGAATACTTAAAAAAAGGCAAAACACTATGCTTATTTTATGATAACCCAAAAGCGGGTAGCATATATAGAAGAATTGGTTTTGAAGATGTTGGAAAGTGGACAATGTTAAACAGATGAAAAGTGAAATAAGAAAGCTTACAGAAAAAGATCATCATCAGCTGATGGTGTTTTTAGAAACGGAAAGTGAATACAATCTATTTATCATTGGAAATATAGAAAACTTTGGCTATGACAAAGACTTTATGGATATCTACGCTGAGTACATTGGTGTTAAAATAGTATCATGTGTAATGAGGTATTGGGATAATGTTGTATATTATACAATAAACTCCGTAACATCGCAGGGTATCATTGATCTAATCAATAGCATGGACTACAAGTATGTCAGTGGGAAAAAGAGTGTCATAGATCAGATAAGAGATAATGTAGATTATGGCAAGTTGACGGAGGACTTCTTTGCTCGAATACGCCAGTTAAAAACAAAAGTAGATATGAACTTTGAGATAAAAAAAGCGAAAACGGAAGGGGACTTATTAAAAGTATCGGACCTGCTTATAACAATAGATGAATTCAGCCTTAGTTCTAAAGATGTACAAGACTTTATTCAATCAAATAGGTATCGACTTGAGGAAGATAACGGTGACTATATTTACTTTATTGAAGAAAATGGTATCGTTGTTGCAAGCGCAACTACTGCCGCATCCAATAAATACAATGCGATGCTAATCGGTGTAGCAACCGATAAAAGAAGAAGAGGTGAAGGGTTCGCAAGCGCGTTGATATACAAAGTGGCTAAAGAGTTTATAGTTCAAGGTAAAAAACTATGTTTGTTCTACGATAATCCAGTAGCTGGGAGGATATATAAGAAAATAGGTTTTGAAGATGTTGGTAAATGGTCTATTTTAGAGAGGTGAAATATGTCAATTGAAAGAGCAAGAGAACATTTTAAAAAATTTGGTATTGACGACAAGATACTGGAATTTGATACACCAATTGCAACAGTAGAACTAGCTGCAAAGGCACTTGGTGTTAAGAATGAGGATATAGGTAAGAGCCTGTCGTTTATGGTAGATGGAAGGCCAATCATTGTTGTTGTAAAGGGTGACGCTAGAGTTGATAATAAGAAGTTTAAAGCAGAGTTTCATACGAAAGCTAGGATGATAAAGTTTGAAGATGTGGAAGAAATGACGGGTCACGCAGCGGGTGGCGTATGTCCCTTTGGTGTAAAAGAAAATGTTCAAGTTTATTTAGATGTATCCTTAAAGAAATTATCAACGGTTTACCCGGCTTGTGGTAGTCTTAATAGTGCGATAGAGTTGAGTATTAGCGAGCTTGAAAACTATTCAAACTACTTGAAGTGGGTAGATATTTCAAAATAATAGAGAAGGGAATATTTTAGAACAATATATGTTAAAAAAGGCTATTTTTATGAGTGTATAATAATAGCTTTTTTTAATCTCATTTTTGTTAATGATAATAATTATCATTGTCAACCTCGACAAAATAGTGTACAATTAGTGTTGAGTATTATGCTCAAATGATAATTGTTCTTAATTAAAGGGAGGTTATATGCATAAAAAACGAGGATTTAACTTTAGAATGGGCGCTATTGTATTAGCTATAGTGTTGTTGCTTCAGATTAGTTCTCCAGCAATCGTTTTTGCTGCCGGTGATTTAAATGGATCTGAAGAGGTTAATGCTGTAGAAAAGAATCATATTATTGATACAGCGACTTATACTACGAGAATAAAATGGGGGTATTCGGAGCCTAGAGTAGTTTTAGAATTTGGATTTAAAAAGGATTTAGATGATGTTCAAATTTTTACTAAACAGGACTCTGATACATTACTAGAAACAGGTAGTATACAAGTAAATGATGGTACAGTGTTTACTTTTAATGAAGCGGGTATTGAAGCGGACAGATGGGGTTTCCAATATTTTAAAACAAATAATACCAACTTTATAAAGACGTTTATAAATGATGATGAATTAAACGTCAAAATCATTGAAGAAGATGGAACCGAAATTCCATTTACTATTCCAAATGCAATTACACCTGAACAAAGGCAGGAATATCTTGCATCTCTTGGAGGAGAAGAAGTTGACAAAACTGCTCTTGGTGCAAGTATAGAGGCTGCAAAAGAGTATAAAGGAGAAGACTATACTACTGATAGTTTTGCTGCTTTAATTGAACAACTTACTAGTGCGGAAGAAGTTTTCAATAATGAAGAAGCATCACAAACAGATATTGATAACGCAAAATCAGCATTAGATGCAGCTATAGAAAATCTTGTCAAGGCTACTGATACTCAAAATAGTATCGTGATTGATGAGCAATTTACAGTGTTAAAGGATCAGTGGGGAACTGCTAAATTTGATATTGCTTTAAAAAGTTCTAGTGGTGAAGGAACGAACACAGTTCCAGCAATTCCTACCGATCAAGAAGCTGAATTTGTTAAAAAGACAAAAATAGAAATCAATGGAAAAGATTTTGGCACTATGGAAGATGTAGGGTTCTTTGGTAAAGGATGGCCAGGAGCAAATACATTTAGAGTAGAAGGAGTTGACAGTCTTAAAAGCATCAAAGAAGTGATACATGATGATCTTTTAAATGTTGAACTGATATTAGAAAGTGGAGAAAAGGTTAGTTTTTCAGTAACAAATGAATTGCCAGAAGATATAAGAAAAGAGATTGCTGGTAATGATAATGTAGCTGGCAAAACATATAAAGTAAATACGACAATTCTGCAAGAAACTAGTGATAGTAACAGTATGTCTAATCCTATGTTTATTAAAGAAGCAGATGTTGAAGAAGTAGGAGATAATGTAAAATTCACTGTTTATGTTGCTTTTCCAGTTCCTGCATTTAACAATATGGGGACCGATGGAACGTTAAAAAACTTTTTCATAAATTATGGTGGAAATAAATACGACGGTGTTAGTGATATCACTACTAAACCGTTAAAACCTACAAGAGAAGATAATGCGGTTTTTGGTTTTAAAGAGGGTGAATTGATAACAACTCAAGTAATCACTACAACACTTCCAAAGGAAGCGATGGATGAAGAAATTCTAGCAGCGGGAGCGTTTGTAAATGTTGTTATGAATACCGATGTCAATTTCCGAATTAAGCTTGAACGAGTAGAAGAAGAAGTTGATAAATCTGAATTAGAGGCGTCTATTGCCAAAGCAGAAGCGCTAAAGGAAGAGGATTATACTGTTGAGAGTTATTCTATGATGAAAGAAAAACTTGATGCAGCAAAAGCTATCAATAACAAAGCAGATGCTACTCAATCTGAAGTGGATGAGGCGAAAGCTGCTCTGGAAAAAGCTATATCTGAACTCGAAGAAAAAGAAGTTCCAGTAGCTGAACCATATGCTATAGATGAAACTCAAACATTTTTAAAGGATAATTATTCTACTGCTGTATTTAGAATCGCTATAAATAAAAACATTTCGGGACAATATAAAAGCTTACCTGATGAAGAAGCACCAGATTTCCAAAAGGACACTTCAATAGAAATCAATGGTACGGATTATGGTAAGATGAAAGATTTAGGATTCGAGTTTAGTTATGGTCGATTTAAACTTGATGGTGTAGAAGCGCTTAAAGCAATTAAAGATGTAATCAATGAAGATGCTTTAATGGTTAAACTTACTACAAAAGAAGGCCAAGTTCTTGAGTTTGAAGTTCAAAACGAACTAACAGAAGATCAAAAGAAAGAAATTTCTGGAGAAGGCGCTGTCGTAAATAAAGAGGAACTAAAGGCATCTATATCAAAGGCAGAGGCGTTAAACGAAGAAGATTATACGGCGGAAAGCTATGCTGTGATGCAAGAGAAACTGAATGTAGCAAAAGCTATTGATAACAAAACAGATGCTACTCAATCTGAGGTGGACACAGCTAAAGATGACCTTGAAAAAGCGATATCAGAACTTAAAACAAAAGATGATATGGGTGCGTTCTATGAGGCAAAAGTACAGTTAGTAAAAGCCAATGATCACAATACAGGATCTATGGCAGGAGCGGTACTTGAAGAAAAAGCAGAATTACTAAAATCAACCGATGGGAAAAATAAACTTGTAATCCATTTCCAAGTTGCAGAAGTAATGGGCAGAACATCGTATACTACTGACTTCAAGTTAGGCGATATTCCACTTACCTTTGTTATGAAGGGTGATAATTCTGCTGTTTGTGTTATTGATCTTCCAGAAGGACCAATACCTGCTGTTTATGACGGTTGGATCAATTCGAATCAAATGGATTCAGATGTTGCTTTAAAAATTAGTGAAGCAAGTCCAGTTTCTGATAACAAAACAAAATTAGCAGAACTTGTTCAAACAGCAAAAGATACGTTAACGGTAGCAGATTATTATCCAAATACGAAACAAGAATTGGAAGAAGCTATTGTATCTGCTGAAAATGGAAGTGACTATGTTGAAGAATACGCTAAAATTGTGCTTGCGATGGCTAAACTTCGTGTAATTAAAGAAAACCCATTTGAAGGGGATACCTTATTCCATATTCAGGTTTCTGATACAGGGTATGTTGGCGGTAAACTTCTTCAAAAATGGGGTAGAGTAACTATTAATGATGAAGGCAAACCAGTTCTTAAAGTGCACTACGATATGAACGATAAAACATGGCAAGGAGTTTTAGCTTTTACAGACGTTAAAGTTTACGATAAAGATGGAAACGAAATGCCAGTTACGTATACCGTTGATAAGGCTAAGAATGGTACATTAGAGTTTGTAATGCCATATATCCCAGAAAGCGGTGTCTTTAAGGTGAAAGAAATTGAATTAGATGGTAGAGAAAATAATTCAGACCTTGTATTAGATTATGCTACTATCAAAAAAGGACCGTATAGAGACCTTATCAAATTTGCGATAGAAAAATACAATAAGTATCTTAAAGATGACTGGGTAACTATGGGTGAACTTGAAGAGAAGAAAGATGATTTTACAGAGTCTTCTTGGAAAGACTATAGTGATGCATTAGCGGATGCTAGAGAAGCATTAGAGACTCCTGGAATTGGTCAAGAAAAAATTGATGAAGTGATAGAAAACTTAAAAAATGCTAGAATGAACCTAGTTTACCAAGTGCAAGCTGGAGAAGGTAATACAGAGAATTTAGGTATGTCAGGCATTAATAATCCTAAGAATTTCTATTCAGATGATGGCACAGAAAAACCGGAAAAAGTAGGTTGGGCAGGAAGCAAACTTATTTTTGGTAGTGACAATCATGTTTTCCATATACTAAATAATGGAGAAATGTTAGATAATAACGGTGATATTCAAAACACAGAAAAGATGTATATTTTAGCTGAAGACTTATTAATTTCTAACAAGTTTACTGACAAAGAAGTGAATACAGAAGCTGAGATTGTAAGATGGAATGAAAGTGCGTTTAGAGCGTATCTAAATGGACCTTTTATTGACAATACTCTACTAGAGGGTGAGAAGAAGTTATTAGTTGAATCAGAACTTAAGACGTTTGATATGCAAGAGGGTCTTATGACTATCGATCCTATAGGTGATCCTATCACTACAAAGGATAAAGTATTCCTTCCAAGCATAGCTGATCTTAAGAATCCTGAGTATGGATTTGCTTCAAACGATTCTCGAGATACTACATTTGCGTATGCATCAAGAAACGTTACATTCGACTCTTTAAATTCAATAATAATTGCAGCTGTGAAACCTAAAGGTAGAATTGGTGGATACTTTAGATTAAATAGTGATAGTATGCAAGGGCTTCCTGGCATGTACTTGGATACGACAAATATACTGATGAGTGTACAAGCTGATAGTAAGTTTAAGGATGGTCTACATGCACCAGTTAAGACAGAGTCTAATACATGGAAGTTAATAGTTATAGATGATTCTAAACAATTAGCACTACAAGATGGTTCTGTTTCTAATGATGTGAAGTATTCAACAGAAAATGCAGTTGGTGATGACTTAATTGCCATGGTAGTTAGAGATGGAGACTATAAGTCTGGACAACTAATGTCAATTGGTAAAGTTGGAAAAGCGGAAGCATCTGGCGCATTAAGTATCGATCTTAAAGACTTTAATGAAGAGACAGATAAGCTTTACCTATTTGCTGCAAATGAAAGCTATGGAACATCATTTGCGACAACACCAGTTGAGGTAAGTGTTGATGTTAATTATGATGAACTGCTTCAAAAAGCAAAAGAGGATAAAAAAGCTGAAATTGATAAGATTGAGTTAACAGAGTCTGAAAAAGAAGGCATGAGTGCAGATTCTATAAAGAATGCCGAAAACAAGCTTGAAGAATTAAAGGATAAAGCGAAAGAAGAAGTAGATGCTCAAACAACAATTGATGGTGTAAAAGCTGTTGAACTACCAAATAAAGAAGAAGCGAAAGCGCTTTTAGAAAAAGAAGGATTAGCAAATGGTAAATATGCCTTAAATACTACTATACTTCAAGCAATTAATGATAAGCTTAGTATGTCTGATCCATTATTCATTGAAAGTGCGGATGTTGTGGTAAAAGATGATACAGCAGAATTTAGCATGTATGTTGTATATCCAATACCAAGCTTCCCAGACTTAGGTAAAGATGGTACGCTGAAAGACTTTGTTGTTAATTACAAAGGTACTGAGTACACTGCTGAAATGGATATCGAACAGAAACCACTGAAGCCGGCTAAAACAACAGCTCCATTATTTGGGCTTACTGAAGGCGAAGAAGTTAGTACTCAAATCATTAAGTTTACTCTTCCTAAAGAAGCGCTTGAAGAAGAAGTTCTTGAAGCAAGAACTTATGTAAATGCGGTTATGGATACAACTGTTAACTTTAGAATTAAGCTTATGGACCTACAATTTGTAGAAGCAGAGCAAAAGGCATTTGAATATGAAGCGAACATTGATAATGCAGAGCTTGCAAAAGTAGAAATCGATAATGATCCTATAAAGAGTTTAAAAATTGTTATTGAAGATAGTGATCTTACAATTGATAACATTGAATTCTTAAAAGATTATGACGATAAGACATTCTCAAGCTATAACATGATTCTTTACGCTAATGATGAGCAAATAAAAGAAGTGGAAGGTACTTCATTTACTATTACCTTACCAATAACAGAGGCTCAAGCTAAGGCTGAAAACCTTGAAGTATTCCATCTAAATGATGATAATACTAAACAGGAAGATATTAGTATAATTAACCGTACTGAAAACACCATTACGTTTAAAGCAACTAGTTTCAGTCCATATGTAGTGGCGTCTAAAAAAACAGACGATAATACCAACAATGGCGGCAACAACAGTGGTAATACCGATGATGGTAACAACAATGGAAACAACAGCGGTAATACGGATGATGGTAACAACAATGGTAATAATAGTGGTAATACTAATAGTGGAAATAATAGCGGAAACAATAACAATGGTGGCAACAACAGTGGTAACACAAACAATGGTAATAGCAATGGAAATAATAACGGCGCTAATACCAATAGTGGTAGCAACAACGCAAGTAATAGCAGTGCTAATACCAATAGCGAAAACAACAATCTACCAAAAACTGGAAGTTCATCATCACAACTTTATATCGTTTCGTTTATATTATTTGCACTAGCGACAGCTCTATTATTCGGTAAAAAGAAAAAGAGTATCAATTTGAACTGCATCTTGTCAAGTAGACAGTCAATTAATTAAAGATTTATGAACTGAGTGCTAAGCTGCGATACTCCATCGGAGCAAGGCACTCTAGTTTTT
>PDWI01020996.1_pt1 | contig 12060 bp, 11 predicted proteins | sample 1430891 | NCBI WGS metagenome assembly PDWI01 (sample SAMN01162508, study PRJNA174530) | Oral metagenome, whole genome shotgun sequencing project. | biome: Marine environment; feature: Marine mammal; material: Swab sample of the gingival sulcus; isolation source: swab sample of gingival sulcus...
GTTTTGGGCAAGCTGCTTGAAGCCTGGCAAGAGGGCTCGACCTTCACTGTCACCGGAACCGATTGGCCCACCAGGGACGGTTCAGGCATTCGCGACTACATTCACATCTGGGACCTAGCCCGAGCCCACGTGGCTGCCTTGGAGCGCTTCGATACTCTCACAGCCGATAACGGCTACCAGGTGATCAACATTGGCACCGGCTCCGGGGTGACGGTTATTGAACTTGCCGAATCCTTCGAGGCGGCAACCGGGCGCAAGCTTGAGGTCGTGCACGGCCCGCCCCGTCCAGGAGATGTGGTTGGTGTCTACACAGTCAGCGAACGGGCTAAGACTATGCTTGGCTGGGAACCGGAATTCACGATTCCCGACGGCATCCGCGACGCGATTGCTTGGCTACCCAAGCGCAAGGAGATGCTCGGTTACTAGTGGCCTTGCTTCGTAACACCACTACACTGGGCCACATGAAGAAACTTCTCGTCGCAGGCGCCGTTGCAATCGGTGTCGCCTACTATTTGAAGCGCAAGCAAAAGCGCCAAGATGATGAGCGCCTATGGGCGGCAGCAACAGACTGACGCTTAGGTCGGCTTTTACTAGGCTCTGCAGCGCCTGTGCATACCTGAAATCGCTCACCGTCCCGGGCGCGAGAGTCGGCGATTGGTTCCTAGACGGTTCCCTCGTGTTCATGTTGAGCACGTTTTGTGTCATGCCCTATTTTTGGGTCCAATCGTTTTCGGGCTGGCCAGTGGCGACAGTCAGCTTGCTCATGGTGTTGCCCCTGATATTTCGGCGACACTACCCGCTCCTGATGCTGGTCTTGACGGTGTTCGCGGGGCTGATTCAGGTGATCTTAGCGCCGTTGCCCGTGCTGTCGATCGTTTCGATCCCGATCGTCGCTTACTCGGTTGGCCGGTGGGTGGAGGGCCCCGTTTCTCGGCTCACGTTGGTGGCTGGGGTGCTCGGAAGCATCATGGCACCAGCCAGGTGGCTCTATTCGAACGGGCGAGAGCCGGAGTCATACTTGCAGACCTTGGCGTGGCCTGTATGGGTGCGGTTACGATCCCCTACCTGGTCGGTGGGCGGGTGCAGCTCAACGCAATGAATCAGGCCAGCCAGCTCGCCGCAGCCGCAGAGCGGTATCGGCTTGCAGTCGCCGAGCGGGAGCAATACACCCGCCGCGTCGAAGTCACTGCCCGGGCCCGAATCGCCAGGGAGCTGCACGACATTGTGGCCCACTCGCTCGCCGTGATGATCGTCCAAGCTGAAGGCGGCAGAGCCCAGGCTGCCAAGAACCCGCAGGCAGCGTCCGAAACCCTTGACACCATCGCAGAAACCGGACGCGATGCGCTAACCGAGATGCGGCGGATCGTTGGCGTGCTGCGAGGCGACGACTCGAACGATGACAACGATGACTACACACCCACCCCTGGCTTGGCTGATATTGAAGGCATGGTGGAGCGAGCCGGGGATCGGATTCGCTACCAACAGGTTGGTGAGCTCGCACCAGTTTCTCAGGGGCTCGGCTTGACCTGCTATCGCGTAGTGCAAGAAGGCATCACCAATTTTATCAAACATGCGGGTCCGTATGCCGAAGCAGACGTCGGAGTCGAATGCGCGCCAGAGAAAGTTAGGGTTTGGGTTCGTGACAACGGCCGCGGTGCCGCAGCTACCGACGACGGTGGGGGCCACGGGCTACCGGGCATGTACGAGCGGGTATCAACGATGGGCGGCACTCTGTATGCGGGGCCCAAGCCGGGCGGTGGTTTCCTTGTCGAAGCCACACTCCCCAACGCCAATCCGGCGATATGATCACCTTGGAGGATGCATGACAATCAAGGTAATCATCACTGACGACCAGGCCCTGGTACGTAGCGGCCTGCGAATGCTGATTGAGGCCGAGGACGACCTATCGGTCGTTGGCGAGGCCAGTAGCGGCGTCGAACTGCTCAAGCTGTTACCGACGTGCGAAGCAGACGTGATTCTGATGGACATACGCATGCCTGAAATGGACGGTGTGGAAGCCACGCGCAGAATCTCGGCATCGTCGGCGCAGGCGAGAGTGCTGGTGCTGACCACATTTGATCTTGACGAATACGTTTTCGCCGCACTCAAGGCGGGGGCGTCCGGGTTCATGCTTAAGGACGCCCGTCCTGTCGACCTCTTGGCTGCGATTCGCACGGTCGCAGACGGCGACGCAGTCGTCGCGCCTTCGGCCACCAAGCGCCTGCTCGACAAGGTGGTGCCCAACCTGCCCGATGACGTCGTCTCAGCAGACGAGCGGCTGGCAGATCTCACTGAACGCGAAACCGAGGTGCTCGTAGCGATTGCCCGCGGCATGACCAACAGCGAGATAGCGGAAACGCTTTTCATGGCCGAGGGCACCGTTAAGACTCACGTCGGCAAGCTGCTTTCTAAGCTGCAGGTTCGGGACCGGGTCGGTCTCGTGCTAGTTGCCTACGAGACCGGTTTGGTCGTCCCCTAGGGGTTTTTGCTGCTGAAACCCAGTGATTCCCGCGTGGAAAGTGGGTTTACGGAGATCGCGCACGCCCTTGAGGGCCCCGGGGTCTGATATCCCTACGCCCCAAGTCAGAGGCGGAACCAAGACCTATGGGCCTTCTGCAGTTGATCGGGCGAGGTCTACGCTTATGACAGCTTCAATTCCACGCAAAGGAAAACACATGTCTGCTCCAACTCTTGGCCGTCACATTGCTCCCACGGCCATAGCTAGCGCCACCAATCTAACCAAAGTGTTTGGGGGCAGAGACAACCAGGTAGTCGCGGTAAACGATGTTTCGGTCGACTTTGAACTCGGTAGTTTCACCGCCATCATGGGCCCATCGGGATCCGGCAAGTCAACGCTGATGCACTGCCTTGCAGGTCTAGACCGGCCCACCAGCGGACGTATCATGCTCGGCGAGTCTGAGATCACCAGCATGCCCGATCGGGCGATAACTAAAGTGCGCCGCGAACAGGTCGGGTTCGTGTTTCAGGCGTTCAACTTGCTGCCGACTCTGACTGCGGAGCAAAACATATCGTTGCCGCTCGACTTGGCTGGAAAGCGGGTTGACACTGACAGGATCCGCGAAATCGCGGAATCGCTGGGGATCGCCGATCGGCTCACCCATCGTCCCAGCGAGATGTCTGGCGGCCAGCAGCAGCGGGTCGCTATCGCCCGGGCTCTGGTCACCAACCCCGACGTGATTTTCGCCGACGAACCAACCGGTGCGCTTGACTCCCGCAGTGGCATCCAACTGTTGAGCTACCTGCGCAATTCGGTGCGCGAGCTGGGGCAGACGGTCGTCATGGTCACTCACGACCCGAACGCCGCTGCCTACGCTGACCGGGCGCTGATTCTTTCCGACGGACGAATCGTGGAAGACATCGACGAGCCCGACACCGACGCCGTTTTGGCTGCCATGAAGCGGTTGGGGGCCTGATGCTCCGCGATGCCATAAACGAGATTCGGTTCCACCCGGGTCGAATCGCTGCGACTGTCTTGGCTATCGCCATCAGCGTTGGCTTCATGATCGCGGCGTCGATCTTCGTTTCGACCGAGGAGGTGGCACAGAACAAGAAGGCTGCGATTACGTCGTCCAAGGCAGACATGGTGGTCGAGTTTGAGATCCAGGATTCGGCGGCTGAGGACGGTAAGAAACCACCCACTTTTTTGCCTGCTCGGGCGCAGGAATTGCTCTCTCAGATCGACGGGGTGACTGCCGTAGACAAGGTGTTGGCGGCCATGGTCACGCTGGAATACGGGGATAGATCACAGTTTGCCTACGCCTATGGCAACCTTTCTGAGCCCTTCCGCTGGGCGAGCCTTTCGGAAGGACGCCTGCCTGAAGCCGCAGATGAAATCGCACTCGCCTCCCCGATGGCGTCAAACCTGGGCGCGAAGATCGGCGATGTGATTCAAACCACCCTAACTAACCCAAGTAAACGCAAGGTGGTCGGACTAACCTCAGAGCCCAAGGTTTTGGTGGGTGGCAGCTCTTATGTGGATCCCGCAGGCATGACGGCCGATTTCGATTCTGCGGCCAGTACTCAATGGCTATTGCAGACTGAGCCGGGCACGAGCACCGAACAGGTGCGCAATGCTCTCAAGAAGACGGTTCCTGTGGGCTATGGCTTGACCGTAAAGACCGCCGACGAGCTGCAGAAGGAAGCCTTTGAAGAGATGACCGGCGACTTTGCGGCGATGAAGCTCATGTTGCAGGCTTTCGGCATGATCGCGCTTGTCGTGGGCATGATCATCATCGCCAATACCTTCACGATTCTGGTGGCGCAGCGCCGTCAGCGCATCGGCCTACTGCGGGCCATTGGTGCCTCCGGTGGTCAGGTTAGGTCTCGACTGCTGACCGAGGCCGTGCTCCTAGGGCTCATGGGCGGCGTTTTGGGTATCGGCTTCGGGTATCTCGTTGCGATGGCCGGCTCGGCTTACACGGGCGCCCTCTATTGGGGCATGGCGTTCCCGGCCACCGACATTCTGATAGCGATTGCCGTCGGTGTGGTAATCACGGTGCTCGCGGCCGTGGGGCCGTCCATTCAGGCCACCCGAGTCTCGCCGTTGGAGGCGCTGCAACCGGTCACTACTGAGAAGGCTAGGCGCGCCGGCGGGGTGATCCGTGGCGTCATCTGTGGGGTTTTGGTGGCCGCAGGCGCAGGGCTTGCGATCTGGAGCCTGACCGGTGATTCGGATCAAATTCTTAGGGCTATCGGTGGCGCGTCGCTGATTACGCTTGGTGTGCTGTTCGGCGCCACAAGCTATGTGCCCTGGCTCTTGCGCGGACTCGGCCTAGTGTTCAAACGGTTTGGGGCGACGAGCCGGCTCGCTTCCCTGAATGCCGTGCGCAACCCCCGGCGAGCAGCTGCAACAGCGGTCGCTCTCATGTTGGCGATCGGCTTGATCGTGACACTGCAAGTCGGTACGTCCAGCCTGAAACGAACCTTCGATGACTCAATCACCGCCAGATATCCCGTTGACATCGCGATTACCAAGAAGCTGTTCGACAGGTACGCGCCGTCGAGTTCACCGACCCAACCTGATGCCAAAGCGGTGGATATCGAGCTGGCAGACGGGTTGCTTGAAAAGGTTAATGGGGTTCCCGGGGTGAAGAGGTCCGTTCAACTGGACGGTGCGGTAGTCTTCGCAAAGTTTCCTCGCACTAACTTCGAGGATTCTGCCTTGGCGCTTGCCTACGGCCCCGACTATGAGGCAGTTTCCGGGCAGCAGGCTCCGCCAAAGGGCACGGTACTGATCGGAGAAACGATAGCCGACGACAACGATTCGGTCGAGATTGCGGTCGGAAAGACCAAAGGCACCTTCAAGGTCAAGGCGTCTTCTGCCGCAGGCTTCAAGCAGATTCTGATGAACCCAGAGGATCTACGGGAGCTAAAGGCAAAGCCAGTTCCCGCGCTCATCGCTATTCAAACTGAAAACCGAGACGATGCGGCTACCGTGATGAAGCGGGTCGAGGCTCTTGTAGACAAGAGCGAGCATTCACTTAGCGGCTCGGTACTGGAGGCGAGCATCATTACGCAGATCCTCGACACGCTGTTGCTCATTGTGACTGCGCTGCTCGGCGTCGCCGTGTTGATTGCCCTGATCGGTGTGGGCAATACGCTCGGGCTATCCGTTATCGAGCGGCGCAGGGAGTCAGCCTTGCTCAGAGCGCTCGGCTTGCAGCGATCGTCCTTGCGGTGGATGCTAACGATCGAGGCCATCATGTTGGCCCTAGCTGGGGTCGTTGTGGGCGTGACCGCTGGCCTGTTCTTTGGCTGGTTGGGAACCCAGGCCGTAATAGCGCAGATCGACGACGAATACACGACCTATCAGTTCTCTGTGGATTGGCTGCAGACTGCGGGCCTGATCCTGTTGGCAGTGGTTGCGGCGATGGTCGCGTCGATCCTGCCAGGGCGCCGGGCCGCGAAGGCCACTCCGACCGAGGCGTTGGCTACTGAATAAGGAGTTAGGTAGTCAACATGAGCAGCTGTGGGCGGGAGAATTCCCGTCCACAGCTGCTTTGGCGGCAATACGCGGCCCAGCCCGGACAACACCTCGGACAACACCAGTTCGTTGAACTGGGTTCATGACTTGGCCCGATACTATTGCCCGAGAAATGAACGCCGTTGCTGCGGAGCTAGCGGAGCACCCGCGACCATGGGAGAGCGAAGGCTTGGTTGGGGTCTTAGATTCGATCCGGGAATCGCCCGACGATGTGCTTTTTCGACTGTTGGTGGCTTGCCGCGAGGGAGATCAGCTGGCCGGGCGGGTCATCTTGTGTGCGCTGGCTGGCAAGATCGTCCGCATGGCTAATCGAGACCCGCGCGCCGATTTGCAGGACTATCTTGGGGCAGTGTGGGAACAGATCGTCACGTACCCGCTGCATCGCAGGCGCAGCGTGGCTGGGAACATCGCTCTGGACGCCCTACGGCTGGTGAAGCGGGGCCAGACGGTGGATTGGGTGACCCTTGCAGAAGACGCCGCGACGGGGCAGCCACCAACCCCGAGTGTTGAGGTGCGTAGGCTCTTTCATGCGGCTAGGCGGGACCAGGTCGTGGATCTCCGCTGGTTGACCACGGCCGAGCAAGTGTATATCTCTGGGCTTAGCCCGAACGAGGTGTCCGAACAGCAAGGCATTTCTGCCGCAGCAGTGCGCTGGCGGTGCCGGCGTGTGCAAGCGGAATTGGCGCGCAACATCGATCACCTTTGGGTTGCTGAGGAACTTTTGGCCGCCTAGATTGACGCTCAGACGCCGCTCATGGATGCGTGCGTTGGCGCCGCGCTAACTCGGGTGAGTTATAGCAGCAGTCCGCTACGACTGCTCTACCTCTCCCGACAGCACGCGGTCCAGAAAGTCTGCTAAATCTCCTGTCTCGCCGTCCCGGCCGCCGCGACCGACCACCAGCGGTGGCGGCGATGGCTCGATGGTGGCACCGAATAGGCGCTCCCTCCAGCCTCCGATGATGGTGAGCTGGTAGTACCCGCCGTCGGTGCCGACCGCGATTGAGCGATTTTGGCGAATGTACCAGCCGGTCATGTTGGTTTTGACGATGCGGCCATCCATAAGCCGGGCCTTGATGGGCACGGGCGCGACGCCCCGTTTCTCGGCTTCGGCACAGAACTCGTCGATGAGCTTTTGGGCCGCGGCTGCCTCTCGGCGACGGGCGGCGTCGGCAAGTTCAGAGCGCACCCGCACGTCCTGGTCGCGGGAATTTGTGCCGTCTGTAGACATGGCCGCCAGCCTAGCCTAGCCTTGGCGCAGGTTCTCTAGTTGAAGGATCTCTGATGGCACGCTGCAGATCGGAATGGCTGCCTACGTGCTGTTCTCGCCCCAAGCCCAACCGGATGCTTGGGCGATCTTCGGGATCCTGGCGCTCACCTTGTTGCCTTTCTCGCTACTGGGACCGTTCGTTTCTGTGGTCCTGGATCGCTGGCCCCGGCAGCGGGTGATCGTCGGCACAGATCTGGGTCGAGGCGTCATCTGTTTGGCGTTGGCCCTGCTCGTCGTGGGCGGCGAAGGTCACTCGGGGTGGCGGTATGCGATGTTTTTTGTTGCTGTGCTGCTGGCGATGAGCATGAACCGGTTCCTGCTGGCTGGTCTCTCAGCTGGCTTGCCGCACACGATAGATGCGGACGAGTACCTGAGTGCGAACGCGGTCATGCCCACGATTGGGCCACTCGGCGTGCTCCTAGGTTCTGGCCTGGCGCTTGCCGTGCGACTCATCGGGCAGATGTATGTTCCCAGCTATGTCGCCGACGCCGCGATATTCACGATTGCTGCCGTGGGTTTTGCCATGTCTGTGCTGTTGGCGATGCGCATCAAGAAACACCAGCTCGGGCCCGATGCCGAACAACAGCGCACGGTGGGACAGATAGCATCTGGCCTCGCAGATGCTTTTCGGCTACTTAAGGCGACGCCGATCGCTGCCACTGGCCTGATTAGTATCGGGGCGCAGCGGCTCGCCTATGGCGTCGTCATGGTGGCCGTGATCTTGGGGTATCGAAACTACTTCTATACGCCGAACCAGATTGACCTAGCGGTAGCCGGGATGGGCCTGTGGGCTGCGGTCACCGGAGTAGGCTTTTTGTTGAGCGCCCTAGTCACACCACCGTTGGCGGGGCGAGTCAGCCTGCGGCAGGCGATGACGGGACTATTGCTGTTGTGCGCGGTAGTACAGCTGTTTCTAGGTTCTATGTTTGTTCAACCGGCGCTGTTGGTCGCCGGATTCCTTCTCGGTTTGGGCTCGCAGTCATTCAAGATTTGCGTCGACACGTTGGTGCAGGCGCACGTCGATAACGACTATAAGGGCCGCGTGTTCGTGATCTACGACATGATCTTCAATGCCGCCTTAGTGCTTGCAGCCCTAATCTGTGCCCTGGTCTTACCCCCTGAGGGGCTGTCACTACCCGTGTTCATCGCCGTTGGCATCGCATTCGCTCTGATTGCGGCGGCCTTCTGGTGGCTGACGCGCGGCATAGATCCCGCCGAATTCGCCAAGGGCACCGAGGCACTGCTGGGTGGTCGGGAGAAGCCCGCAGGCTAGAGCTTGGGGTCAAACACAACGTGCGCCTAAGATGCGGATTTCACTTCGCTGCTGTCTCAAAGACCGTACTGACACACCCAACATCTCACCAAGGGGCAAACGCCGACTCATCGGCGATGCCATAGATCCAGCGCGCGATCAGGGCGGCGCAGTGCGGTAGCTTCAAATGGCTCGTGAGTTCTCGCCTAAGGAATTCGGCTGGGGATCGCTCGTTGCCGTAGCCGCCCCTCGACGGCCTGTTGAATCACGACGACCGTCTCAGTATCGAGGTCAACCCCGAGTTGTCGGGCATGGTCTGTTAGCTGTTTCGCGAGTCGAGTTACCGAATCTGAGTCGCCCGCTAGCTGCGCGGCGCGAAGCTTCTGTCGTAGCAGCGCCTCGTCGCTCGGGGCGGCGATGAGTGCGCGGTTTGCGGCCCAAGCGGCCAGCTCGGTGTCGCCGCGCTCGAGGGCCAGTTCGGCGAGCTGATAGCCGATGTCGCGAATAGTCTCAGCCATTTCGGTTCGCAGGTGTTCAGCCCAGGCCCATTGGCCCGGAGCGGCGTCGGCCAAGGGAGCGCCTCGGACGAGCTGCAGGGCCGCCACAAGAGTCTTCATCTGGCAACGGTTCACGCCCCCGGCGATGAGCTGCTGCAGCTCCTGCCAGTCAGAGTCCACCTCGCTAGACAGCCGCAGCCGTTGAGAATAGGCGTTTGGCAGGTATCCCGCCCCAGAGTCGTCGACACCTAGCCACGAGCGCAGCCTACTGACGTTGGATCGCCGCGTGGAGTCGGCAACGAATAGCGCGTTGCTGAGCGCTATCGCGGACTCGCCGGGGTGTTCCAAAATCCAGGCCAGGTATTCCAGGCACTGCATCCTGGCTCTCGAAGGAGCTTCACCCCTCGCCCCGGTTAGGTGTATTGCGCCTAGTAAATGCAGTTTTGGCTGGGCGGTCTCCTCGGGCAATGCGGGTGGCGGACGCAGCTGTGTGATCGACACGTTAGCGTTGGGTAGAACGAGTACGTTGTCTGGCGCCTGCTCCGACCACCACGGGGCTGTCTCATATGCGTCGGTCTCGGCTGCAGCCAGCATGGCCCGAATCGCATGCCGCGACAGATGATCAACTAGGGATGGCCGAAACGCGACTCCTTGCGGTTTGAGCCTTGCTGATCTCTCGTTGGCAACAATGACTTGTGCACTCGAGTCACCATGTGACTCGTCCTGAATCGAAACCCATGCTTGCCCGGCTACCGGCTCGGGGATGGGCGAGCCTGTCGGATAGCACAGATAAATGCTTGGCCGGATTTTGAGTTCGTCGCTCGTTGGTTTGCCGCGTTCGACCGCCAGCTCTGCCCACGACTGTCGCGCTTCACGCATGGTTTCTATCGACACCGGATCGGGCCAGTGTTCGAGCGCTTCCGCCACCTCGATCGGCGGATCAACCAGATGGCAGTCGATCGCAACATCTCCGCAGACGCAAAACAGTATTGATGTGACCATCGCAACGCTGTCTTTGCTGTCCGTCGAACTAATCGCGAGGCTCGGATACTCACTCAAATCGATCCAGACGAACTCGGCTTCGTCCGTGTCCCCGAGCGGAATGCGCAGGCCGGATGGTGGCGGCGAGGATACTGCGAGTCGTCGCAGGGCGGCTTCTAGGTGCGACTGTGCCGCGCTGAGGCTCGGGGTTCGGGTTCCTATGGGGCGGAGCATTGCGCGACGGATATGCGACGAAGAGATCGCACCAACCACGGATGCGGCCGCCATGGTGTTGATCGGGCCCAAGAGCTCCCGGACGCCAACCGATTCGGACTTGTCTGGCGAAACCTGGCTGCCGTTTGCAGGGGAGTTCCTGTCGTAGCTTGCCTGCCGGATGGGGCCACCGTCACGTGGAGAGTCCACTCCGGGTGGTGCGACGTGTGACCGCTGCTCAGCTGATGTGTCTGAACCGGATTGTGGGCTTGGAGCCTGGTCGGCGTTGCCGGGTTTTAGGTTTGGCTGGGACGCGGGCGTCGACGGTTTCCGCACGCCGCCGGCACTAGCGCTATCGGTGGGGAGGCGCAGTCGCCAGCCGATGTCTATCTCGTCTGGGTCGGCAATCATCGAGCGATTGAGACTCAGGATCTCTGGCCAGCGGTAGGGATCCCCGAGTTGAGTCATAGCGATGCGCCATAGCGAGTCCCCACGCTTCACGACGTAAACCATGTGGCTAGAAGCGGATTCCGGGGCCGATTTCTTTGATTCGCGTCTATCGGTTGAGCGCTTCTGCTTGTTTGCCTGAGGGGTTGACTTGGGAACGGAAGTTTTCGAGACGTTGGGAGCTTTCCTTTGTGATTCCTCCGTTCCAGCGACAGGCCCAGTCGGGTGGCTAGGCGTTGCAGACGGACTCGGTTTCGCCTCAGTTGTGTGATTGGCTTCACTCTGGGGCTCCCTCTTGGGCGCAGGTCTGTCAACTGTCTTTGGTTGTTTCGGTTTTGAACTGCTGCTGCGGGTGGTCTTGGTGACATCGGCGTCCGAAAGATCGGGCAGGACGAGCCGTGTTCCTGGAACCAGTTCCGTCGGACGCGGCCCAAGAACTGATTCATTGGCGGCGTAGATCTTGCGCCACTGGATCCCAGAGCCATAGAACCGTTCCGCGAGCGACCAAAGGTCATCTCCTGCGACTACGACATAGCTTACGTTGTGGGTGCTTGGGCTATCTGCAGTTCTGTCCGGGATCTGAGGAGCTGATATCGCCTGCGGGACGACCCCAACCGGTTGTGCTGCGACGGTGACTGCCAGTAGGGAACCGATCAATAATCGGGCTAACCACGAGAATCCGGGCAGCCGGATAGCTAGCGGGGAATCTCGCACGATTGCCACCACCTCGGCCACCACCGAGGTGACGAATACCAGCCAAGCGCACCACGCTATAGCGGTAATCAGGCTAAGCAGCACGGAGCCATCGTCCGGCCTGGTCAGCAGATTCGCCCAGTCGATGCGCCAAACGCCAATCGCCAAAAGTATCAGTGGAACCGCGACCACCAATATGATTAGCGCCGTGAGCGATAGCAGGGCCTTTAAGATGCGCATCATCTTTCCTGTCGATAGGTAGAGATCGGGCTGCTTCCGGTAGCAGAAAGGGTCATGCCTCCGGGTAGCCCCGGCACGATTAGATCCGCCAGTGACACCTGACAACTAGTTCTGACAGTGACTGTGCCGGTGCTGCCGGCTGGTTTGCTGAGGGCTTTGGTGTTCGAGGAAACCGCGAGATGGTTTGCGGGGGTCTTGCTGACCGCAGCGGCCCTGGCGGCAACCTGGGTGGCGGCGTTCACCTTGGAGCGGGCGTCGAATATGCGCCATCCGGCAGCGAAGAGGCCGATGAGCAGCAGCAAAACTGGTACTAGCAGCGCCACCTCTGTGGCGGCTGCTAGTCCGCGCTCGTTTCTCGGCCTCATGGTCTCTCCAGCGGCAGCGAAACGGTTGCGGTGATCGGTGGTCGCACGTGCGGAATCAGACTGGGCGCGCTACCTGAGACCGTGACCCGGCAGATGGTTGA
>PDWI01008513.1_pt1 | contig 12059 bp, 9 predicted proteins | sample 1430891 | NCBI WGS metagenome assembly PDWI01 (sample SAMN01162508, study PRJNA174530) | Oral metagenome, whole genome shotgun sequencing project. | biome: Marine environment; feature: Marine mammal; material: Swab sample of the gingival sulcus; isolation source: swab sample of gingival sulcus...
GTAACCGGGTTTCGTTCATTATGGGCCAACTGGTAATATTTTGTTACCGAGCCGTCTTTGTTCTTTCGTTGAGTAGTTCGCAAGTACATGATTGCCTATAAATCTAAATGCGAACATTAACTATGTCAAGATTAAACGAACAAGGCGTGTGCCTACAAATTTTGATCGTTTTCAAAGGTTCTCAAAACTTAACAGGCTGATTTTAGGTTATTTTGAATTTTCGACTGCAGTAAAACATGCCCACAGTCCTCAAACTAAAGTAAAACTGGCGAGACCTTTGCGGTGGCCCCGTGTCGAATTACAACGAGGACTTCTCCCTGTTCAACCTTCGAAAATAATTCAGAAGGGACTTCATCCCCAACTTTTGGCCTTCTGAATTGGTGGATCAAACAGTTTTTATGAAAAAATACATCTGACCTTCCGTTTGAGGGTGCTATAAAACCAAACCCTTTATCATTTTGCCACGTGACAATTTTTCCGTTCAATTGCATTGTTCAACCCGAAAAAATGGTGTCATGCCTGAAGGCTGGCTTGATTGTTCTTTGTTCATGTTAGGATTTGCGCAACACACGCTTGTCGCCAACCCGGATAGTGAGCTTGATTTTATCAAAGTATTCCAGCAATGGAATGGAGAACTTACGGGTGAGCCCGGTAAGCTGTTTAAAGCGCGGTGCATCAATCTCGCCCTCTTTGCGGATGAAGGCTTCAATATCCTGAGCCAGTTTGGCCAGTGCATCGCTACTGAAAAACAGGGATTCGTTGATCTTGATTATCGTTTCCTGTTGAACAAGCAGGTTGATCACCTGAAGGATTTGATCCTCAGGAAATTCATCAAAGGTGGCGAACACCTCTTTCAAAATAGGTGGTGTTAAACCGGCCTGTTGATACAAGGCACCGATTTTTTGCTGCATTTCCTCTTCATCGACCTGCAGGGTCACGGTATGGCCGGCACGTTTGATTTCGGCACCATCGGTTTCAATATCACCTTTTCTGCCCATAACGCTCAATGCATAGTGGAACAGCTTTGCATCAACAGGTGGCTTAAGCTGAGATCGAAGCTCCTCCTTTGCTAACCCGGTCTTGAGCGGGTTGTCCAGGTGGAACTGATCAAGAAAACCATTGATCTGCTCTTTGAGTTGTTCAAAAACCGGGGCAGAGATGAAACGCTGGGTTTCGGAGTCAACCACGAGAATGTTTCCTGTGCTCACGGGCTGCTGGATACATTTTTTAAATTTATTGCCAAAGACCCCTAACCGCACGCTGAGTTGCGCTGCAGTGATCCCTTGCCGACCACTTTCATCAAGGAAGAGCAGCATCTTTTGGGTGTCATCACTGCCTTGCATGATGTCAAAGACGCGGCGGTTCTCCTGCTTATGTTGGTCACTGCTGCGCTTACGTTTCTTTGGTGCAGAGTTAAGAATCGCTCCACCACCAATGGTTGTGATGGGTGAGTAACTCCGAATGACAAAGGTATCACCCGGCCAGACAGCCACCGGTTCCTGGAGGATTAACTGAATCTGCGTATCAGTTCCTGGTTGGAGGCGATCCTCTTGCATAAGAATGATTCGGCCAATAATCTCTCTGGTGCCTATATGAACCCGCACCTGGCAGCGATTTTTCAGTTCCTTGCCAACAGCTTTAAGGTAATGAAACTCAGCATCAAGCAGCGTGGTCTCCATCAGCGAGCCTGGAGAGGCTGCCACATCACCACGATGGATGTGTTCCTTTTCAATCCCCTGCAGGTTTATTGCTGTCCGGTGACCCGCCTCAATGAGATCAACTTCCTTGCCATGGACTTGGATGCCACGAATTTTTGCGCTCAGTCCGCCAGGGTAAAACATGATCTCGCTCCCGGTTTCTACCCGTCCTGAAATGGAGGTTCCGGTAATGACCGTTCCAAACCCCTTCATGCTGAACACCCGGTCAACCGAGAGGCGAAACGGCCCAAATTCTTCCTGGAAATCTATGGCCTTTACCTGCTCATCAATGAGCTGGATTACGTCATCAATGCCTTCTTTTGTGATGGAAGATACGGCAACCAGTGGGGCTTCCTCCAAAAAACTCCCCACAAAAAAATCGCGCACCTCTTCTTCCACCATTTCCAGCCAATCAGGCTCGACCATATCTTTTTTGGTCAGGATGATTATCCCATTGCGCACACCAAGCAGACGACAGATATCAAAATGCTCCTTGGTTTGGGGCATGATGCCCTCATCGGCAGCAATGATAAAGGCCACCATGTCCATTCCGGCCGCACCAGCCACCATGTTGCGGATGAACTTTTCATGCCCTGGCACATCAACAATCCCGATTCGATGACCACAAGGCAGGTCCAGGTAGGCAAACCCAAGCTCAATGGTTATGCCGCGCTGTTTTTCCTCTTTTAATCGGTCAGTATCTGTCCCTGTCAGCGCTTTGATAAGGCTGGTCTTTCCGTGGTCTACATGTCCGGCAGTGCCAAGTACTATTTCACGCATAATGTGAGAATTGAAAGGGGTAAGGAAATAATGCAAAAACGCCCCGTAAAGGGGCGTTTTACAAAGTCTGTGATAACCTGCAATCTTAAAAGTAAGGGTTTGAGTGTGCTTCCTTACCAATGGTAGATTGGGAGCCGCCATAACCATGGCCTGGCCAAACAACCGTTTCAGGTGGCAGGGTCAGTAACCTGGTTTTAATGGATGTGCTCAACTCAGTCATGGAGCAGCGGGGAAAGTCGGTCCGCCCTACACCTCCAACAAAAAGCGTATCTCCGGTGAACAGGTGGGGGGCACAATACAGGCACACTCCACCTGGGGAATGTCCCGGGGTATGGATAACCTCAAGTTCCTCTTCTCCAATGGCTATTCGGTCCCCGTCATGCATCAGCTTGTCAGCTGGCGGAGACTCCGGCAGCCCAAGGGCTGAGAAATATTGCTTTAACTGGGGATCAGCGAAATATGCAACATCAGCAGCATGCATATAAATATCAGCACCGGTGGCCTCTTTAATGGGACCGTTACCGCAAACATGATCCGGGTGACCGTGGGTGTTAATAATATATTTTATGTGCAGATCATTATCTTTGCAGTAGTTCAGAATACGATCTTCATCGCCGCCGGGATCGATAATGGCAGTGGCGCTGGTTTTTTCACAGGAAACCACATAAGCACAAACGCCCATCATGCCGACTGTAAGTTGTTGAACGAGCATAAACTCCCCTTGATACCTGTTTTTTGCAGGCTGATGAGCCCCCATCAACCTGCACGCTGATTGAATGACTTAACTGCAGGCGCAACCACCACCCTCAGGCTTGATGGTGTTCAGGGTAACCACACCTGTAGGCGGCATTCTTTTTTCTACAGCTTCAACCACCTTGTTGAACGCCTCAGTGGCTGGTGTTTTCTCTTCAGAGGAGAGGTAGGGTGTCCCGCTATCACCGGCAACAACCACGCGTGGGTCCATGGGAACCTTGCCAAGGAACGGCAGGTTAAAGTCGCGGGCGGTTTTTTCACCACCACCACTGCTGAAGATGTCCACCGTCTCTGAACAGTGTGGGCAGATAAAACCCGACATATTTTCTACCACCCCAACAATAGGCATTTCAACGGTTTTACAGAAGTTGATGGATTTGCGTACGTCTGCTAATGCCACGGCTTGAGGGGTGGTCACAACCACTGCGTGGACACCAGGTATGGTCTGGGCAACAGAAAGGGGCTCATCGCCAGTGCCTGGAGGAGCATCAACCACCAGATAATCCAACTCACCCCAATCCATATCCGCTACAAACTGGCGAATCGCTTGAATTTTTAACGGCCCTCGCCAGATAACGGCTTCATCACGGTCTTTCATCATGTATTCCAGGGAAACGACCTTGAGGTTATCGCTATAGGTAAGAGGGGGAACTAGTGCATGAGGATTTTCAGGCGCTTCCAGCGATCCTTTCAGGTCAAGCATTCTGCACACGTCCGGCCCATGGAGGTCAACATCCATCAGCCCTACTTTATGCCCTTTATGAGCAAGACTCAACGCCAGGTTAACGGCAACGGTGGATTTGCCAACTCCACCCTTACCACTCATAACCAGGATTTTATTTTTGATCTTGCCCAGTGATTTGTTGATAGCGATATCCTGCTGTGCCAGATGCGCATCGGCTGAATGACTACTCGGTGTTTGACTTGTGCCGCAGGAACCTCCGCATGAACTGCTCATTGTATTGCCTCCTCTTTAATCTAAAGACAGCGATCGTAAATCGGTAAGCAAGTGGTCTCCAAGCGAGATATCTGCGCCTGGTCTCTTGCAAATTTAGGATCACCATATAAAACCGCAGAATACTCTAATTCGTGACGGTTGAAATGCAATGAAAAAAGAAAGGAAATGGTACGGGGCCGTTTTGCATCCCTTGTTTTAGATGAGCTTTGGGCTGGCTGATTAAAGCACCTTGCCTTTTGTGAGGATGAGGGATAAAGAATGCTTTGCAATCAAGGCTGTTACAGCCTTTTTCTTGATTTATAATTGTCTAAATAGGTATAGTGATTACTTGTGATTGTTTGTATGCGCCCCCTGGTTATCTTGTCGTCTTCTGTGCTTGAAATCAGCGGCAGTGTAACTGATCACTGCGCTTTATCTTTGCACGATCACCATGGCCCGCATACTTTTGCATACGGAGTCTTACTTCGTTCGCTTATTGTCGGTATTCAATAAAAAAATGTATGTAAAATTCCAGAGGATATTCGTCAAGGGATAACCTTTTAGTATCCTCATACCATAATTGAGGTGCTTGAAAGAGTGCTGGAGAAAAAGGCGGAAAGCTGATGCTTGGTTGGTTTAAGAAAAAGTTTGGGCGAAAAACACAGGAAGAGCCGGTAGGAGAACCTCTTGAGCAGGAGATTGCTCAGCAGCCTGGTGCAGAAGAGGGAAGAGAAGAGCAGGTTGTCCAGGTCGTTGAAGAACCAGAGTCCATTGGAAAGCCTGAACCTGAGAGAGAGCACGTTCAGGAGCAGGAAGAAGCGGCTCAAATCAGTGATGTCGATTCGGCCCAGGAAGAAATAACGCCTCTTGCAAGGGAAGAAGAGGGGGGGGAGCAACACGAACGCGTTTCACCAGAGTCTGATGTTGCAGAAACAGTAGAAGACCCTGAGCTGGATATGGGAGAACCGGTCGACGCTGAAGCTGACGAAGTCGAGAGCTTTCCTGAGTCTGAAGAACGTGAGTCAGAGGGTGAGAAAGACCTTGAAGCGGAGCTGGAACAAGAACCGGAACCAGCAGCTCCCCCTCAAGAGGTTCAGCAACAGGGAGAAGGAGCTCTGGAAACAGAACAGGAGCAGCAACCACAAGCACAGCACAAAGAAGGCAGTCTATTTAAAAGGCTCCAGGATAGGCTGGGGAAAACTCGTGATTCCTTTGTGTACAGGATGGACAGCCTGCTGCTGGGTAAAAAGGAGATTGACCAGGAACTTTTTGATGAGCTGGAAGAACTACTTATCACTGCCGATTTGGGCGTGGAAACGTCCATGGATCTGCTTGAGTATGCGCGCAAAACAGTCAAACGGGAAAAACTCAGTGATCCTGCCTCGCTAAAAGGGGTACTCAAACAACGTATTCTAGAATATATCAAAGCTTCGGACCAGCCCGCAGAACTGGTCATGCCAGCCAAGGGACCCTTTGTCATTATGGTGGTAGGGGTGAACGGCGTGGGCAAAACCACAACCATTGGAAAAATTGCCAATAAGTTTGTTCATGCTGATCAGTCAGTTTTACTTGTGGCTGGAGATACCTTCCGTGCTGCTGCCATTGATCAGCTCAAAATATGGGGTGATCGAGTTGGGGTTGAGGTCGTTGCCCAAAAACCAGGGTCTGATCCTTCTTCAGTGGTTTTTGATGGTATGGAGTATGGTATTGCCCATAAGTATGATGTCATCATCATTGATACTGCTGGGCGCCTTCATACCAGCGTCAACCTTATGGAAGAGCTGAAAAAGATTAAGCGGGTAATCGGGAAAAAACTTGCTTCTGCACCCCATGAGGTCATGCTGGTTATTGATGCCACCACCGGACAAAATGGCATTTCCCAGGCACAGCTGTTTGATGCGGCTGTTGATATTACAGGCTTAAGTCTTTCCAAGCTTGACGGTACAGCAAAGGGCGGTATTGTGGCTAATATTTGCCGGGAAATGAAAATTCCGGTTCGCTTTATCGGTATTGGTGAGCAGATGGATGATCTCAGGGATTTTGATTCCAGTGAGTTTGTTGACGCCCTTTTTGCCGACACCGCTGAGAGTAAATAATAGCGTTTTAATTCTTCTAGCGTAACGACTTTTTATGCAATACAGACAACATAATCAACCGGGGTGCGGCGGCTGTCTGCTCATAGCAGCCATGCTGCTTTTGGTTACCGGCGGTGCTCCGGCATTGATGAACTTTCTCGGTTTTCTTTTCTTTTCAGGGATTTTTGGCTTTTTGTTGCTTGTTGCTGCTTTCTGGGGGTTCTCCTATTACGTTCGCAGGCGGGTTTTTACCTACGAAGCAACTTCCGGTGAAGAGCACAAACGGTTTGTCCATCTCCTGGTTCATATTTTAGTGAAAATTGCCCAGGCTGATGGTCATTTCACCCGTGCAGAACTCAACACCATGGTTAATTTTTTCCAGTATAACCTGCGGTATAACCAGGATCAGCTGTACTGGGTAAAACAGCTCATCAAGGACGCTCGTGATGCTGACGTGAGCATGGACGAGCTGCTCCAGCAATTCCGGAACTCCTTTGCCTATGAACCACGCCTGATATTACTGGAGCTGATCTATCAGATCATCTACACGAAGCAGCCACCTCTTAAAAGTGAGCTGGACACGGCACGTCGGATCGCTGAGTATCTCCAGATTTCCACCTATGATCAACGGACCATAGAGGCAAAATACCGCTATAGGCAGAATCAGGAAACCAGGAGTGGAGCCGCTGCTGAAGAGCATTATTATGCGGTTCTAGGGCTTGAGCCTGGGGCTGATTTTGCTGCAATTAAAAAGGCGTACCGTAAACTGTCCATGCAGTATCACCCGGACAAGGTTGCTCATTTAGGAGATGAGTTTAAAGGGGTGGCAGAAGAGAAGATGAAAGAGATTAACGTGGCATACGAGTATTTTGAGAAAAAGTTTTCTTGATAATCAAAGCAGAAAGACGAAGAACCCAAGATAAACACCACGGAGTTAACTGAAAGGGAGAAGCAAATGACTATATCAAAAAAGATGGCAGATTTCGCTGAAAGATCGTCCTGGATCAGAAAGATGTTCGAACAAGGGGCCAAGATGAAGGCTGAGTTTGGGGCTGACAATGTGTTTGACTTCAGTATCGGTAATCCAGATGTTCCCCCACCAGCTAAGTTCACTGCTGTGTTGCAGGATCTGGTGGAAAACGATCCTCCGGGTATCCATGGCTATATGCCAAACGGAGGCTATCCTTTTGTGCGAGAGGCCCTGGCAGCAAGACTCTCCAAAGATCAGCAGGTGAACTTTGATCAGGGTGATTTGCTCATGACCTGTGGCGCTGCCGGCGCACTCAACGTGCTTTTTAAAGCCCTGCTTGACCCCGGTGATGAGGTTATTGTTTTTTGTCCGTTTTTCATGGAATACCATTTTTATGTGGATAACCACGGTGGCGTGCTCAAGCCGGTGAAGACTGACGATGCGTTCAATCTTGACTTTGACGCATTGCAGGAAGCGTTAACCGAAAAGACCAAGGTGGTCTTGATCAACAGCCCGAACAACCCTACCGGGCAGATTTACTCTGCTGAGTCGCTGCTCAAACTCGGTAAAATGCTGGATGAGGCCAGTGAAAAGTTCTGCACCTCAATGTATCTGATCTCTGATGAGCCATATCGCAACATTGTTTTTGACGGTCATGAAGTTCCGCCGCTGATGACCGCTACCACCAATTCCATTGTCGCTTCCTCCTATTCCAAGGAGCTGTCACTTCCAGGTGAGCGGATCGGCTACATTGCTGTACACCCGGACATGGCAGAAAAGCAGAGTGTGCTCAATGCGCTGACTCTTGCCACCCGTATTCTTGGTTTTGTCAATGCCCCTGCATTTATGCAGCGTGCTGTAGCAGAGCTGCAGGATGTCAGTGTTGATTCCAGTATCTACGCTTCCAGGCTTGAGGCCTTCTGTAAGGTGCTTGATGGTGCTGGTATTGAATATGAGCGACCCAAGGGAGCCTTTTATTTATTTCCCAAAGTACCCATCGATGATGTGGAGTTTTGTAACTTGCTGCAGGAGGAGAAAATCCTTGCTGTACCAGGAAAGGGCTTTGGGATGCCTGGACATATTCGGCTTGCGTTCTGCGTTGATGAAGCCGTCATTGCCAAATCAGCAGAAGGTTTTAAGCGGGCTGTGGCGGCAGCAAAGAAATAGCAGCTGCAGCGCAGCTTGTGTACAAAAGAAAACAGCCGGTAACCCAAGCTTTGGGGCTACCGGCTGTTTTCTTTGAAAAAATGGTGACTTACCGGTCAGCTCGACGAATTACATCGCATAATTCCAGAGCAATGGTTTCAATCTCTTGGTGATCTTCACCCTCTGTCATAACCCGAATCACCGGTTCTGTTCCTGAAGGGCGAACCAGGATTCTTCCTCTTGTGCCAAGCTTTTCCTCAGCTTTGTGTAAGGCTTCAGGAAAGCCTGCTATGTTCATCGGTTCAACCTTGCTGGACATCCGTACGTTTTCCAGCACCTGCGGGTAAGTTTCCATGATGGTGGCCAGCTCTGAAAGCGGCTTTTTCTTTTTGATCATGATGGCCAGAAGCTGCAATCCTGCCAGAATTCCGTCGCCGGTGGTGTTGTAGTCCAGAAACACCAAATGGCCGGACTGTTCACCACCAAAATTATACCCCTTGGTCCGCATGGTTTCCACCACGTAGCGATCCCCAACCTGGGAACGCACCATTTGGCCTCCCATCTCCTGCATGGCTTTTTCCAGCCCCATGTTGGACATCACCGTGGCAACCAGCGTTTTCTTTTTCAATTTACGCTTGCTCAGCAAGTCTTGGGCACAGATAGCCATAATGTGGTCACCATCAACAACAGAACCATTCTCGTCACAGACGATGAGCCGATCGCCATCCCCATCCAGGGCCAGCCCAATGTTGGCCTTGTGCTTTTTAACCTGCTCTGCCATCAGTTCAGGATGGAGTGCGCCACATTCATGGTTAATGTTTTTGCCGTTGGGTTCCGCTCCCAGGATGGTTACCTTTGCCCCTAACTCAGTAAAGACATGGGGTGCGACCTTGTAGGTGGCACCGTGGGCGCAATCCAGCACAATATGAAAATCATCCAGCGTATATTGCCTGGGGAAGGTGTTCTTCAAGTACACGATGTACCGCCCCTGGGCATCTTCAATGCGAGAAGCCTTGCCTACCTCATCTGCAACTGGACGCAGAGCGGCCATCTTCTGCGAAAAGATCATGTCTTCGATGTTGGCTTCCATTTCGTCCGGGAGCTTGAAACCATCATTGGAGAAAATTTTAATCCCATTATCCTGAAACGGATTATGCGAAGCGGAAATAACCACGCCTGCATCTGCCCGCATGGAAGTGGTAATGAACGCAATGCCAGGGGTTGGCAGGGGGCCAACCACCTGCACATTGACCCCCATGGAACAAATCCCTGCAGAGAGGGCATTCTCAAGCATATATCCTGAAAGCCGGGTATCCTTGCCAATCACGATAGTGTTGCCCCTGTCACGCTTCTTGACGATGAAAGCAATGGCTCGACCTATCTGCATGGCAATCTCAGAGGTCATGGGATAGATGTTAGCAACACCGCGAACGCCGTCAGTTCCAAAGAGTTTTCTCATGGATATTCCTTATAAGTAGAGGATGAAGTTTACTCAGTTGTTGATGGAGTTACAGGTTTGGCTGGCTCAACCGAGCTGCCCAGTTCCTTAAGATATATCATTTCAGGGTCCACCTTTTGGACAATTACCGGTTTGTGGCCAGGAACAGTTATACCAATAACCTGTACAGGGACAGCACCTCGGTCGTCCTTCTCGGTTTTAGAGCTGACCGACGCCCTGAACAACATGGCGAGTTCAGGCGTATCGCGGATAAGATTTGCCGGGATATCTGCTTCAACCGTAACCATGGATGGGCTTGTACTGTAAGGGCCAGTAACATCGCGAACATTGATCGGAATCCCTCTGACCGTTTTGGTAAGCATCTGTTCGTCCACTTCCAGGGTGGCGGTCACCACGGTTTCACCAATCAGATGTTGCAGCTCATTGCTGAGATCAAGCTGAATCTGGAGTTTGGTGGATGCCATTAACCCATCAAGTCCAATGACCACGGTTTTAAGAGCTGGCTGTTTTTCCAATAAGCTCTTTGGCCCGGTGACCGTAAGGTGTTCAGGATCCATGGTGATTGATTTGAGCACATATCCATCTTTTGGCTCGCCATCCAGAACCGGGTTGATGGTGAACTCCTTTTGTTCTAACTGATCAATCAACAGGGTAAAGGTGGTGGGCTGCAACCGCTGGACCGTTATACCCTGGGGAAAGGGGATGGAGTTATGGTCATTGGCAATAACAATGGCGCCGGCCTCAACGTCATCCAGGTCAACCGGGCGGGAGATATTCTGTTGGCGGATTTCCTGGATAATGCGCCTGGAACCACGGATGGAAACTTCGATCTCTTTTTTGTACTGATTGGCGATAACCAGATTTGCGGGGAGGTTATGCACCTCAATGGGCACATTGATGGTGATATCAATCTGGTCTTCTCCAACCACAAAATACCACAAACTCGCTCCAATAATCAGGGAGAGCAGCTTGAGCATCCAGTTTTGGAGGAGAAGGTCTGAAAGTTTCACGGTTTGGTTGTTTTTTTGGATTGTTGAATAGAGTCTACAATTGCCTGCCAGCCCTTGGCTTTGCTCTTTTTACGTTGCAGAATTGAGCGCAGCGCTGTATGAAGCGCCTTGGCATCATAGAGGGTGGCAATTCTCCCCTGTCTGACCAGCGAGATATCCTGGGTTTCTTCCGAAACAACCACGATGACCGCATCGGTTTCCTCGGAAAGTCCTAAGGCTGCCCGATGTCTGGTACCAAATTTTCGATCAATCCTGGTGTTTTTTGAGAGCGGCAGCAAACAGCCTGCTGAATGAATTTTCCCATGATGGATAATCACCCCTCCATCATGCATGGGCGAGGATGGAAGAAATATGGAGACAATCAGCTCGTGACACAGACGGGCATCCAGTCGAAAGCCAGACTCCACATAATCGCGTAGCCCGGTATTGCGTTCAATAACAATAAGCGCACCGATTTTGCGTTTTGCCAGATAAGTGGCACTCTGGACAATTTCCTCAATATCCTGGAGATCCACATCCTCTGTTTTTTGAAAAGGTGAATTGCCAACCTGGGTGAGCGCCCGGCGTATATCTGCCTGGAAAACAATGATAATTAAGAGGATAATGGAGCTTAAAAAGGTTTTGAAGACCCAGTTAAGGGTCAGCAGGTCAAACTTGCCTGAGATGAAATACACCACGAGAATAACAGCGATACCAGCCAGCATCTGGACAGCACGGGTACCGCGAATCAATAGCATGATGCGGTAGATGAAGTAGGAGACAATCAGGATATCAGCAATATCCTGCCATCGTAGAATATTGAGGGTGTCAAGCATGAACGTTGGCTAAATGTGAAAGATAGACATATAGTTAAAAAGTATCATGCCACTAAGTAAATGAACAGAAGAAAAACGGTTCTTTTGTAAAAAAAAGAAGCTGTTAGGTGTTTTTACTTAGCCATCTTGAAAAACTTGAGATACTTTTAACGAAATTATCATGTACATCGCCTCATAAACCATACCAGTATACACACGAGTATCTGCCATGAGTATTTTTGATATTACCCAAAAGACGCGAACTGTTCGTCGATATGAGGAACACAGAGAGATTAGCCCTGCGTTGCTTAACCAGATGGTGGATGTTGCCAGGTTGAGCGGCGGTGGCCCCCAAAAACTGGACAATATGGTAAGCTATAAGTCAGGCCAAATTCAGGAGGATCTGACAATGGGAAAAAAACGCAAAACACACAGCCC
>PDWI01008514.1_pt1 | contig 12059 bp, 6 predicted proteins | sample 1430891 | NCBI WGS metagenome assembly PDWI01 (sample SAMN01162508, study PRJNA174530) | Oral metagenome, whole genome shotgun sequencing project. | biome: Marine environment; feature: Marine mammal; material: Swab sample of the gingival sulcus; isolation source: swab sample of gingival sulcus...
GAGGAAGAAAGATCTATGAAGTTTCTGAAGCTTTGCGTTTTAAAAAACCAGAATTAAGTACAACTTATGAGGCTAGTACGAAATTAAGAATTTGGAAAACTGATTTGCTTTCAGATATTAAGGGTTCGAGTGATGAGCTTAAAATTATGGAATATATTCTTGAACATATTGTTGTATCTATGGGACAACTTACAAGGGATATTCAGATGAGCGAATATTATGTCAGAAAGGCATTAGGTAACCTCATAGAATCTGGTTATATTGCTAAGGATGGGCAAGGACGAGCTACTAGGTATTATATTCCGGTAGATGACCAAAGAGGGCGAACGAGAATCTTACAGCATTTGGTTGAGCTATTGGACTCGAGTACATAAGCAGCTTCGTCTATCTCAGCTCACTCGTCCATAGTCTCTAGCGCACATAGCAAGTCTTATGTATACTATGCATAGGAGTCAAAGCATGCACATTAAGAGGATTGAGCTCTTTGGATTTAAGTCTTTTGCAAGCCGTACCGTAATCAACTTCGATACAGGTATCAACGCTATCCTTGGACCCAATGGTTGTGGAAAGAGTAATGTCGTTGATGCGATGAAGTGGGTACTGGGCGAGCAGTCCTATAAGAATATGCGCGCGTCCAAGATGGAAGATGTTATCTTCAACGGAACCGATAAGCGCAATCCTCTTGGCGTCGCAGAGGTAAGTCTCACTTTTGACAACGAATCTGGCGCTTTCCCTATGGATATGCCCGAGATTTCTGTGCGCCGACGCATCCATCGCGATGGCGAGAACGAGTATTTCCTCAACAATACCGCATGCCGTCTCCGAGATATTCGCGCGCTCTTTTTTGATACGGGCGTGGGTAAAACCGCCTATTCCATCCTCGAGCAGGGTAAGATAGACCAGATTTTGTCCAATCGTCCCGAGGAGCGCCGCCTCATTTTCGAGGAAGCAGCGGGTATCACCAAGTACAAGATTCAAGGGCAAGAGGCTCGCAAGAAGCTTGAGAAGACTCAGGACAACCTCGATCAGATTTATGGAACTTATAAGGAACTCCATAGGCGTTTCTTGCAGTTGACCGATCAGGCGGAAAAGGTAGATCGTTATCAGGGTCTCAAAGACGCCATCTTCAGTCTCGAAGTCCGTCTATCGGTTATACGCTTGCTTGATCTTCGCAGGGAAAAAGAGCTCAAGCAAGACGAGTTGATCACTACTCGCCTCAACCTTGAGACGATGAGTGCCGAAATTGCAGAGCTCCAGAAAGCACAGACCATATCGGCAGAGGGGCAGGCGAGCCTCAAGGCCAAGCTCGCAGAGGTCGATAAGCGCCTCTATGGTATCGAGCAGGTGCGGGGCGCTGCAGCACAGGAGCGTTCGCTCATACAGGAGCGCATAGACGAGCTGCTTGCCGAGCGTATGCGCACCCAGCGAGAGGCAGAAGATCTCGACGCAGATTGGAAGAAGGCAAGCGAGCGCCAAGGAGAACTCAAAGAAGAACTGGCCTCAGACGAAGCTGCTTATGCTGCCGTACAGGCAGAGCGCAACGAGCTCGCTACTCAGAGCCTCCAGCTTCAGCAGGCTAAAGAGGAGCTTAGAGAGGAACTCAAGACCCTCGAGCGCTCTCTCGCTACAGCAGATGCTCGCGTGAGCTCTTTTAGCGCTGAACTTCAGGAGTTGACCACGGCGATTTCTCAGGAGATAGACAAGAGTTTGAGCAAGGCCGGTTCTGGCGAGAGTCCAAGTGACCTTCTCTTGCAGATGCGCATAGCTCTCGATAAAAAAGACATCGCAGTGGCTCAGCAGGTGCTTGCGCGCCTCGAGGAGCTTTTGCCATCCTTCTTGGACGAGTTCTACAATCCAGAAGGGGTGTTTAGAAAGAAGGCAGCCTATTCTGAGGATGTGCGCGAACTCCAAGATCAGATTATTCAGATGAAAGAAAGCCGAGCGCAGGCTACGCAGAAGATTGAAGAAATCCAGGCGGAGCTCGATCAAAAAGTGAAGCGCGCGCAGAAACTCGTCGAAGAAGAGAGTTTTTGGGCTCGTGGTATACACGAAAAGCGCGTGCACCTTGGGCATGGGGAAGAACAGCTCACCCAGTTGCGCCGCCGCATCGATAGCATAGAGGCGAGCATTGCAGAAGCTGATGAGAAGCTCGAGAGCCGTCGGGCGCTTTTGCAGACTGCTCAGGATGATGCAGCTGGTCTCGAAAAAGAAGCCGGCATGCTCGCACAGGAGCGCAAGACTCTTCTTGCCGAGATAGCGGGAGAGGAGGCTGAGCGCAGTCAGCATGTGCAGGCGCTTGCCGCGCTTCAGCGACAGCTCCACGAGATGGAGTCCCATATCGGTCGCTTTGAGGTGCAGATAGAGAGCTTTGAGGAGCGTGAGCAAGAGGTGCTTGCGCAGTTCTACGAAGCTCATGGACAGCGCTTGGAGCCGCTGCTTTCTAGCTTTGATGCAGAGGGACGCCCCCTCAACGATAGTGAGCAGATGAGTATGAAGGAGCTCAAGAGTGCCTTGCGAGATAAGCAGCAGGAGCTTCGCAGCCTTGGTCAGCTCAATTTTGCCGCACGAGCCGAGCTCGAGGAGATACAGGGACGTCACGATTTCTTGGAGGAGCAGATTAGCGATCTCGAAGAAGCAATCAAGGATCTCGATATCCTCACCAAGAGCCTCGATGATGAGGCGACTACGCGCTTCATGAAGTGTTTCGAGGAAATCCAAGTGAGCTTCGCCCAGCTCTTTAGGCGGCTCTTTGGAGGGGGGCGTGGAGAGCTCACCCTGAGCGATCCAAGCGATGTGCTCGCGTCGGGGATAGATATACTCGCGCAGCCTCCTGGTAAGTCACTCGAGCACATCTCGCTGCTCTCCGGAGGAGAGCGCAGCCTTACGGCGGTGGCTTTGCTTTTCGCCACCTATCAGATCAAACCGTCTCCATTCTGTATTTTGGACGAGATGGATGCGGCCCTCGATGAGGCTAATATTTTGCGCTTTGTGCAGGTGCTTGTGGAGTTTAGCAAGAACTCTCAGTTTATCGTCATTACGCATAGTAAGAAGACGGTTACCGGTGCAAGTACGCTCATCGGTATTACGATGGAGGAGCCAGGAGTTTCTAATATGATTAGTCTCCAGCTTCAGGACCCCGAGGATGCCGCCGCCTCCGTCGAAGCCGCTACCGCCAAGACAAAGACGATTAAGATGAAATAGCGCGCGCCGCGTTGCTTGCTGAGTGCAGGGGGCATCGTCCTCGTGTGTCTCGCGTGAGCCGCCTCGTGCGTCGCGTTCCGTGCAGGGTTCGTCGTCCTGGTGCGCATTGCAGCGTGTGTATGATGTGTCTCGCGTGATGTGCCTCGCGCGTTGCTTGCGAGCGTGAGCGAGTGCGTCTAAACATCTGTTAGCGCTTGTACCTTTGCTCGTGCTTTGGTGTATAATGCCTTTCGCAGGCTTCGTGCCTGGTCGAGGAGGACACTATGAACGCACAAGTAAAGAACAACGAAGAACGAGCACTACGCGAGCAGCGAACAGAGCAGACCCTGCTTTTGGTAAAACCAGACGGGCTTTTGAGAGGGCTCTGTGGCCGCATCATAAGTCGCTTTGAGGATCTCGGTCTCCAGCTCGTAGGAGCTAAGCTTGTGCGCCCTTCTTTCGCGCATTGGGCATCACACTACGAAGAACATCAGGACAAGCCATTTTTTGAGCCGCTCATCCAAGAGGCTATGCGAGCCCCTGTGCTGGCACTCGTTTGGGAGGGACCTGATGCTATAGCGCTCATCCGCAAGCATGTAGGCGCCACCGAGCCACGAGAGGCTGCCCCTGGCACCATACGAGGAGACTACTCCCCACTTTCATACGCCCAGGTTTCCGTGACCGGCAAAGCAATACGCAACGTCGTGCACGCTTCATCCGACCCAGCTTCGGCAGCAAGAGAAGTGGCATTGTGGTTTGGCGCAGACGAACTTTGCTCCTACGAAAGTCTCATCGACCTTCTCGTACGCTAGGGGGGACAGGTGCTTACACGATTATTAGACTCACTCAACGAGGCTCAGCGAGAGGCAGTGCTCTGCAGCAGCGGCCCACTCCTCGTTTCGGCAGGCGCAGGCTCGGGAAAAACCCGCGTCATCATCGCAAAAATCGCCTATCTCATCGAACACGAGGGCGTGAAACCCTGCAATATCATGGGCGTCACCTTTACCAATAAGGCTGCAGGTGAAATGCGCGAGCGAGCCTCCAAGCTCAACCCCGCAGCCGCCAGCGTAAGCCTCAAGACCTTTCACTCCTTCGGCGCTTGGCTCCTGCGCAACTACGGGGCAGCGCTTCGCCTCGATCCCAACTTCCGCATCTACGACGACGAGGATCAGCTCACGCTCTTGCACTCGGCTTTCCCAGCCTACAAGCGCAAAGACCTCAAATGGGCACAAAAAGCTATTTCGCGCGCTAAAGACGAGCTCCTCACGCCGCAGGACAAGGACGCTATTTTTGAGCAAATTACGCAGCAGCCTGAGTTTATAGGCTTTTTTGAGGGCTATGAACGCCGGCTCCGCGCGAGCGGCAACCTCGATTTTGCAGATCTCATTGGGCTTTCCTATAAGCTGTTGGCTGAGCACCGCGATGTCCGCGAGCGTTTCCAGAAGCGCTTTACGCACATCCTTGTGGACGAGTATCAGGACATCAACAACGCGCAGTTTATGCTCCTCAGCGCGATGGTCAACCCCGAGGCGCTCGCGGCAGGGCGCACGCATCTCTGCGTCGTGGGAGACGACGACCAGTCTATTTATAAGTTCCGCGGGGCGCGCGTCGAGAACATCCTTGAGTTTGATAAGCAGTTTAGCAACACGCGCATTATCAAGCTTGAAGAAAACTACCGATCGAGCGGTAATATTCTCGCGGCGGCATCTTCTGTTATCGCCAACAATCGCAGGCGTCTCGGTAAGGATCTCTTTACGCGCACGGGCAGTGGCGCTCCCATTAAGATGTTGTATATCGAATCTTCTGACGATGAGGTGCGCTATATCGCGCGTATGATACAGGACAACCCTGTCGAAACTGCGATTTTGTACCGAACTAACGCACAGGCAGCCGCTTTCCAGACGACCTTTGCGGCAATGCGCATCCCCTTCCAGGTGGTTGGTGCCCTTCGTTTTGTCGATACCGAGGAGGTCAAGGATGCCCTCGCGATGTTGGGCGCGCTGGTCAATCCCCGCGATGAGGTGGGCGCACGCAGGATCATCAAGAAATATGCCGCGGGTGTGGGCGAAAAGAGCCTCGGCACGATACTTGAGATTGCCCAAAATGAGTTTGGGGGAGATATATGGGGGGCTATCGCAGACCACGAGTTTGGTAAGAGCAAGAAGTCTCTTGTTCGGATGGTGAGTGCCATGAAGCTCGCTCAAGAGGAACTCGAGAAGGAGACGCTTGCAGTCGTGCTCTCAAACTATTTTGAGCATATGGGCTTGTTGGCTTATTACAAGAACCACGATGAGGAGGAGGGAAGTGCCAAGATGGAAACCCTCGATTCGCTCTTTAGTATGGTAGCAAGCTATCCTGATGGGCGCGATGGACTGCTTGCCTTGCTTGAAAGTCTCGCCCTCGATCCTCCCAATACGAGAGATGAGCGTCGAGATGGGCAGGGAGTTACGCTCATTACTATCCATAACACAAAGGGACTTGAGTATGATCGGGTTTTCCTCACTGGTATGGAGGAGGGGCTTTTTCCATCGGGCGATCCTGAGGAGATAGAAGAGGAGCGAAGGCTTTGTTATGTGGCTATTACTCGTGCGCGAAAAGAGCTCATTATAAGCGCTAGTAGTCGTCGCCTCAGATGGGGGCATATAAACTACAATGATCCATCTCGTTTTATTGGAGAAATGCCAGAAGAATTGCTTGAGGTGGTAGATATGCGAGCGTCCGCGCGCGGTGACGCCGGGTACGGGCAAGGCGCTTATGGACAGGGCTCTCAGTCTCAGGGAGGCTATGGCTCATACGGACAAGGCGGAGCGCGACGCAGCCGAGGCAGTGCCGACCGGTCTTATCTCAGCCATTCAGCGCAGGATCGCAGACAAGCAGTCGCCAAGACGCGCAGCCATGAAGGAAGCTCCCGAAGATGGCAGGGCATCGTGCAGGGTACTCAGCACCTCAAGAGTGGCGCTCGTAGAGAAGCGAGCGTTGGTATCAAGACCGCTTCTGGTGTGGTGCTCACGAACGGCGGACAGAATGGGGAGGAGTTGAGCTTCCTTCCTGGGACTGGCGCCTACCACCCAGACCTTGGTGCCGGTTATGTGCTTGAGTCTCGCAAGGACGCGCAAGGACGCGAGCTGGTCAAGGTCAAGTTTGATTCTGGACAGGTAAAAATGTTCTTCGCTGGCTATAGCCCTCTTGAGAAGATGCCTCGAGAAGACTAGGATAGAAGCAGTATTGCGCGAGAAGGAGAGGGCATGGCAGAAGAGATTAAGCGAGCGAGAGCTTACTATGTATATACTACATCGGGTGAGCGACTTATAGATTTGAGCCTCGATAGCGGGAGAGCAGTATTGGGTCACGATGCCCTCGATGCCACTCGCACCCTCAAGTCTCTCTTTTCTCGAGGCCTTCTCGCTGCCTATCCTCATCCTTGGAATAAGAAGTTTTTTGCCCACGCTCGCGAAGTATTTGGCACACAGGATCTGTCCGTCGTGTCCTATCGCGATGTGCTGCGAGCTGGTGTGGCAGAGTGGAAACCCTATAGCACTGAGCTTATGCCAGAGAAGGATAGTTTCGTTGCTTCACTCGGGGTAGAGGAGCTTAGAGCTTTAGCTGCTGGCGAGTGTCGCTATCTCAGGCTACCTGGTCTCCCCGCAGAGTTTCCAGTATTGCTTATAGGCAGGTGCCCAGAGGGCATCGAGTGTATAAGTCCGTCGCCTTTTGTACTTGCCCTTATGCAGAAAAGCCTCATTGCACTCAGAAATACACCTACATATGAGCTTAATCCACGTCTCGTTGCAGAGGTAGATAAGCTCGGTATCGCGCGCAAGGGGATTTATTTGACGCTCGACACAGCTGAGCTTGTACGCGAGCAGCTCTGCGCAGAAGCGAGAAAAATGGGCATCTTTGTAGAAAACGAAAAGCTTATTTTGCCCCGCAGCATAGGTGTCAAGGATATAAAAAAGATAGTCTCTTGGTTATATGTATGCATATCTTAGTATGACTAGTTGACAGAATAGGCTACTTTTTACTATAGTAGCCGGAGTAGGGCCATTAGCTCAGGGGTAGAGCACCGGTCTTTTAAACCGAGTGTCGATGGTTCAAATCCATCATGGCTCAGAGCCTATTGGCTAGAATGTCTCCTTCGTCTAGTGGTTAGGACTTCAGACTTTCATTCTGATAACAGGGGTTCGATTCCCCTAGGAGATGAAAACGACCCTTTGGGGTCGTTTTTTTATGCCCAAATGCGTTTCGCGAAGGCTCGCAGTTCTCCCGCGTAGCGGGGGCACGCGAGTGTGTGCTGATGTGGCAGGGCTTGCCACGCGAGTTCATCGCGCGAGAGTGCGTCGCGCGTTGTTCGAGTGTGAATTGCTCGTCAATTTCGTGTATCTTCGCGAAGTTGCGCAGTTCTCCCGCGCTTGATGTCGCGCAGCTCGAGTGCATTGATTGACGGGGGACCTTGAGCGCCTTGTCTGCATTGCGCGAGCGATAGCGAGCTGCTTGTTTGTCGAGCACGAGCGCAGATGTCGGCGTAGCCCCAACCCTTCATACTTTTACTTTATCTATTATGCATTTTATTTTTACAATATCGTAATTTTTGTAAAAAAGCTTTACTTTTATTTCTTTAATATATATGCTATTATTGTTTTAGTATCATAAATCATTGGAGGTGTCGCTATGGGTAAGAAATATATAGAGTTAGGTCTGTGTTTTTTACTCCTGTGCGTCGTCGCTTGTGGGGGACCTCCTACGGTACTTTCCGAAAAAGATAAACAACTCCGCGAGCAGCTGACAAAAGTAGTCATACAAAAGTTCGCGACGCCAGAGGGGCAGCCTGCGCCAAAGGGTAAATCACAAGCCTTTGGAACCAAGGGCTGGACCCAGGTAGGACCTTGGGGAGAGATTTGGTCTCCTATGTTCAAGGAAGATGCTGCATCTGACAAGTGGGAGAAGCCTACTCCTCAAAGTAAGCCTGTTCCAGCTAAGGAAAAGGGCTGCTATTGGTATCCTACTCCTTGGGGATGGATTTGGTCTCCCGTTGCACCTGACGAAGCAGCGAAAACAAAAACGACGAAAACTACCACAAAGACGACTACCGGAACCGTTTCAGCTACTGATTTCTCATTGGATAAGACCACGATAGAGGTGGGAACTTCAGGTTCCAAGATCGCACAAGAGGCAGAGGTAGTCATCAGTGGCGGAAGCGGCAAGTTTGAGCTCATCATGAGTGATGCCGATAAGGCTAAGGTTTCCGCAGTATTGGAGAGCACCGGCAAGATATCTCGCATTAAGATCACTGGACGCGCGGTATATGGTGCGACAATCACGGTAAAAGACACTGTAGCCAAGAAGGACGGAACTTTCGCCCAGAAGCAGATTGCTGTAAAGGTCGTGCCTCGATCTTATGCCAACCTCAATCTCAAGAGTGTAGAAAAGGTAGTAGATTTCGGTGACGAGCAAAAGCAGCCAGCAGGTCTTGTCGCATTTGATGATGCCTTGCTGAGCCATAATAAGGGTGGGGACAAGTCATCCAATAAGGCGATGCTTTACAAGCTCGACCCACAATCAGGTGCGGTACTGCAAACTATCACGATTGATGGGGCTACGCATAATGATTGGGAAGATCTCGCCGCAGATAAGGACTATATCTATATCGCTGATACTGGCAATGATAAGGGTAAGAGCTCATCCAAGATCTATCGCATAAGCAAGCAAGCTATACGAGATGCAGGGGGTGCTCCACAGATTAGCGTTTCTGTAGATAAGGAATATGCGCTCACGATAGCTGATATGCCTACAGAGACCACGCTCAAGGAACGAGAACATGATTGGGACTTCGAGGCATTTGCTGTCAAGGACGCTCAGCCATTGCTTCTCAGTACGCAGTGGAAGACGCGTGAAGAGAGCAAGATTTTTACCTCACAGAGTGGATTTAGCTCCGATACCCTTGATATGCAGGTGCAAGAAAGCTTGAGCCTCAACCCTGGCTTTACGATTACAGGTGCAGAGTATGATCAGGCAAACGATACGCTTTTCGCTGTTGGATATTATCTCTTGGAGCCAGAAGGGTTTAAGACCGGTATTCCTTACAAGACTTATTTTAGCTTCGTAAAAATGAGCTATCTTATAGTAGTAGAAGAATTTAGCCAAGTTAAGAAAATGAAATGTTATGAGCTTGATGTCTCTGCTTCTCTTGAAAGGCGAGGGGTAAGTTGGGGGACATTTGAGAAGCTTACAGATAAGCGAGTGGGCTATGAGTTTGATGCGGTTGCCCTTGGCGATGATGGAGCTGTCTATCTTATGAACAGAGATTTGTCTGTAGAAAAGGGAACAGGACCACAGTATCGCATCCAGCTTCCTGCAGGTCTCCACAGGCTCGTGTTTGAAGAGGAGTAAGAACTATGTCAAAAAAGATATGTCCAATAATAAAGCTTTCTATGCTTGGTTTCTTGCTTTTGACTTTGCTTGCTTGCCCATCTTCTGCTTCTAGGATGCCAATACCAGGGAAGGAAAACCCTGTTATAAAGCCAGAAAAACCAGCCAAAGAATATACAAAGGAAGATTGGGGTGATGCCTGGTCTGAGCCTACCCCTGGTGTTTGGGTAGGTGGTATCAAAATAGATGCTGCTGAGACTCCTGCAGGTGGTGACTTTCGTTTGAAGCTCAATCGCGTGGAGGTTGATACGCGCGGTGTTGCTTCTGTACAAATACTCGGTGGGAGTGGTAAATTCACGGTATCGAGCAGCGATAACAGCAAGGCTACCGCAAATCTCGTTTCTGTAGGTGGTATACATGTCGTGAATATACAGGGGCAAGGCGTCTATAATGCAACAATTACGGTCACAGATACTGAGCCTCGTGCCGATGGAAGTCTCAACAAGCAGGAGATAGATGTCGACATAGTACCTCGAGATTATGGTACCCTTGCGGGGCTTGATAGAATAGCACTCCTTGAAGACGAAGTGAGCGCAAGTTCTGGACTTATCTATAGTGATGGAAACCTTTATACGATTATAGATAGTAGCAATCAGCGCTTTGTAGAAAATAAACTGAAGCGTTATGCTTCAAAGCCTATACTTTATAAACTTGATAAAAAGGGAAAGATTGTCCAGCGCATTACCATTACCGGCGTGAGCAATACCGATTGGGAAGACCTCGCTGCCGATAAGGATTATATCTATATCGCTGATACGGGATATAAGAAGTTGAATAGCGACAATCCTAGTGACTACAGCATTGGTCCGGCTGCCAATAAGGTATATCGAATAAGTAAGCAGGCGATAAAGGATGCAGGAAAGGGCTCAAAGATTAGTGTTCCTGTAGACAAGGTTATTTCTCTCAATATCTCAGGGAGACCTAACTCCTTTTCTTCTCAGAAAGACTGTGGCAGTGATTGGGATTTTGAGGCTCTGAGTGTCAAAGACAATCAGCTCATCCTTTTTAGCAAGCAGTGGAGCAATAATGCTCAGACGAATAGTTTTAGTCATAGTGGAGCTATAGGTGCTTCACTCCGTATGGATAAGAAGAAGACCTTCTCATTGAGCCCACGTTTTATGGTGACAGGGTCTACCTATGATGCCCAAAACGATGTCATGATACTTGTCGGCTATCGAGGGGAAATTCTTGCCTATGATTTGGGTATCAAGTCAGAAGTTCCTGTGCCTCAGCGAGCCTATATCGCTTTTATCTCTGGATATAGCAAAAATCAGAAGTTAAAGGTCTATGATCTTGGGAAAGAACTTACTACAAAGCAGCAGAGAAATTCTGTGACTGTAGATAAAACGCTCGGTTATGAGGTAGAAGGGGTCTGCATAGACGATGAGGGTAATATATATATCACCAACGAGACGACCAATCGTGTAGACGGTAAGCTTGGTATTTATTACACGAGTTTTGTGCCTCCAGTGCTGCACAAATTGCGCTTCCGTTAGGCGTATGTGCTGTGCGAGTAGTCTCGAGCGCGGCACGGAGAGCCCTTTATGCCTTTTTGACTTTGTAGATGACGAGCAGCACCCAAAAGGTATAGAATAGCTACGAGGTGCTGCTGGTATGTATATTTTCTTCAAACAACTTCTTGCTCAGAGACTGAAGGAACTCAAGATAGTTTCTTTTGTCCTTATGCTCATTTTTGTATGTATAGCATGCCGCGAGCCCCTTGGAGGCAATAGCGATCACGGGGATGGGGATGCTTGTGCGATGCGAAAATCCATCCTTCAAGTTGAAGACATAGCTGCGCCTATTTCCGGTGGCTTAGAGCTGAGCGCCTATCGCGTTCATGTAGGAACTCCTAAAAGTCATGTGCCTAACACCTATATTATAGATATAAAGAACGGTGAGGCTCCATATGAGGCGGTGAGCAATGACTCACGCCGCGTTTTCGCCGAAGTCAGGGGGAACCAAATACGAGTGACCGGTCTTGGTGTGTATGAGGGCAGTGTTCTCGTGCGCGACGCCAGTGGGCTCGAGCAAAAACTCTCGGTTGCCATTCACCCAAGGCTTTATGGCTGTGTGCGTGAAACCGTCGACCTTGCTCCCTTGCCACCAGAACTCTCAGAAAATTCGGGCATCATCGCAGATGGTTTCAACCTTTTGGCGCTCAACGATAGCAGCAGTAAGTCTGCGCTCTACCGTATCAGTCCTCACGATGCGAGCCTCCTTGAGCAAATCGACATAGAGGGCGCGTCCAACTATGACTGGGAAGATATAGCCAAGGATAATGATACTATATATATAGGCGACATCGGAAATAATGATGGGACGGGACAGTTCCGTATCTATGCCATCGATAGAAAGAAGATGTGGTCTGCGCCGATTAGTACAGATGCCGCAGGGCTCAAGCATAGAAAGGTCGCAGTAGATTGGCAAAGTGATATTGCTCCGCAGGCTGA
>PDWI01008515.1_pt1 | contig 12059 bp, 7 predicted proteins | sample 1430891 | NCBI WGS metagenome assembly PDWI01 (sample SAMN01162508, study PRJNA174530) | Oral metagenome, whole genome shotgun sequencing project. | biome: Marine environment; feature: Marine mammal; material: Swab sample of the gingival sulcus; isolation source: swab sample of gingival sulcus...
CCCATCCATAAGTATTTCTGCCAATCTTGATGCTTGTTAAGCAACTTTTTTTTGCTTTCGTGTTGCTTGTCCGAATCGTTGTTGTTTTTTTTGATAGTTGCATCTTTTCCGGCATTCCAAGCAGAAATGTAATCTTGTCTGTACAACAAATATTGGTCGAACAAATCCGCGAGTTTAACGGACAGTTGCAACTGCTTAATATCATCATTCAAATAATAGCCCGATACCAAAGGGAACTGCTCAATAAACTCACTCTCTCCCAACAATTCGTAAATAATCCATTTCAGATTTTCGGTAGAATATATTTCGCTGACCGGAAGTTCTGCCAATTCGGATAGTTGATTGATAAAGCTGTTGGGCTTCATAAACCGAAAATTGGTAAAGATACCATTGTTCCGACTGGCTTTTAGGGCAATCCACCGCTCCATTCCGGCAGTCTGACTAATCATCAGTTCGGGAACAAAACAATTGCCCGTATCTGCGATATTGTCGGTCAGTTTATCGCCCAGTTTATCAATATGATTCGAGATATAGAGTTTTAGCATCGCTAATCTTGGCTATTCTAATTTGTTGTTCATTTTCGGGACTAATTTAAATGATAAGTTTAAATCTACCCGATTTTATTGGATTAATTTTTAATCTGCAAAATTTTTAGGTAACAAATAAGCCCGAGCTAATGCCCGGGCTTATTAATTTGCTTTATAACTCTAAATCTTACTTAGTAAGTGTAATTTTTTGAGTTGAAACTTTATTGTTGTCGATAACCTTAACAATGTAGTTACCTGCATTGTAAGAAGAAAGGTCGATAGTTACTCTTTCAGAAGCTTTAGCTTCGTTATAAACAACTTCTCCAACCATATTGTAAACAACAACCTGAGCACCTTCTACTCCTTCTACTTTAACTAAACCAGTAGTTGGATTAGGATAAATATTAAATCCTTCTGTTACTTGAGGCTCAATACCACTATTTTCACTAACACTAATATCATCAACTAGTAATAAGAACTTATCCGCATCACTATATACGTGGAAACCGATATAATAAACACCTGTTTCCGATACAGTAAAGCTAGCTTCGCTCTGAGTATATGAAATATTAGTAATTTGACCTAAATCAACAATGGTTTCAGTCATTGCATCTTTACTGTTTTCAGTTCCTATTCTAACTTCTAATTTTTCTGGATACTGAGCGTCTCCTATTCTATACCAGAAAGATAATTTGTAACTCTTACCCGCTTCAAACTCTAAACAATTGGTGTATAAATAATCATCAGCAGCTCGTGTTCCACTATAAAAATAAGCCATAGCTGTAGTATCATTATGTCCGAAAGTTGCACCTTGCTGATTAAGGTATCCTGACTTTAGTAACCATGTTCTATCATCGTCATTAGCATTTTCAATAGTCCAAGTACCTGAAGTTGAAGCGAAAGTTTCAGTATAACCGTTAGCATTTTCTGGAGCAGTGTTTAAAACAGTTACAGAAGCGGTATTGTTATCAGCACTAAGATCACCTTCAAGTGTAACAGTAGCTTGAATTTCGTATGTACCATCTGCAGATAAATCAGCAGTTTGGTCGAAAATAACCTCTGCATCTTCACCTACAGCTAAAGTTTCTGTATAAGTTGTTGTTCCAACTTCTGTACCGTTTACGGTATAAGCAACTGTAAAGTTAGAAATATCAGAGCCTCCTGTATTTTTAACAACAGCTTTTACCTCTGCATCAGCAGGTAAATCACAACTAGAAGCAACTGTATTAACAGCCATTAACTTAGCATCTACAATTTCAGTAGTTAATTCAATATATTGTGCTTGATATACTTCTTTAGTTGCATGGTCTTGAATCCAAACTACCAATCTTGTATCAGAAAGTTCCTCTACGTTAGTACCAGTTAAGCTAGTGCTTACTGTCACGTTTTGAACAGTACTTGCTTCAAAAGAAGAAATCGCATTTCCGCTTGGGTTTTCAATGAATTTCATCATTACATTATGAAATTCAGTTTCTCCATTTGTACCAACATTACCGGTTGTTTCTTTTTCGATAACTGCAATTTGTAATACTAAATCTTTGTTAAAAGTAAAAACTGGTGTAACGTTGATGTTAGCAGTCATATTTCCATCTGCAAAGGTAGCCTCACCTTCTATCTTAAATAAAGACATTACCCCGGCTTGAGCATCTAAATATGCTTGAGAGTAGTTTCCATCAGGAGCTCCATCAGCCATTAAAGTAGGAACTGCATCAACATCATAGTACTGAAGTCTCTCACTAGCTTCAGCAGTAAAATATGGATCTCCAGTACCAGGCCCGTGTACTTGGTACTTAATTAAAACAGCTTTATCCTCGTTGTTGCCATTTAATAATACTGCATCGATAGCTGGGTTTGCTTGAGCACAAGGTCCACAAGTAGAAGATGTGAATAACTCATAAAATACTTTTTTCTGAACTAACTCGCTAACTACAAAAACTTCTTTATTAGCAACGTTATCTTCAAGAGAAGATTCTGAACCACCATTAACATTCGAAATAGTTATCTCTACAGTATATACACCTATAGTAGATAAATCAACTTGTACATCATGTGTAAATTCATGTGTTTGACCGGGAGCTAAGTTAATTCCCGTTACAGAATAAACTGCAGAAGCCTCTCCTCCATCAATTGTATAAGTAACATCGTAAGAAGTAATGTCTTCGATTCCTATATTTTTAACCGTTCCTTCTATATCAACAGCGGCTGCATTATCAGATTCCAAATAAGTATCCGTATCTAAACTTGTTAATTCAATATCTAGAGGATACGGCTGAGATACTTCAATATCGTCTATTCTAATAGCAAATTGATCGGTACAATCGTGATGTCTGAAACCTATATAGATAGTGTTTCCTACATAAGACATTGCATCAAAAGATTTCTCTATCCAAGCGTCTGAACTAAGAACCTCTCCATCAATTAAAGTAGTTCCGTTGTCACCGGTAAAATCTTCTACAGTGTTACCGGAAGTAGAAACATATACACTATATTTTTCTGCTGCATAAGTCGCGTGTAAAGCAGATACCCAAAACTTAATAACGGTTCCTGCTGAAGCACTTGTTAAATCAATAGCAGGTGTAATCATCCATTCATCCGGATTCACGGCAACTCCTTGTCCTTGACCAGTAGGTACCCAAGAAAAAGAAAGAGCAGTACCTTGTGAGTTATGTCCCAAATCATCGCCAGAATACACATCCCAGTTTACCTGATCCCCATCAGTATTAATTAACGTCCAAGTGTCTAATGCGTTTTCATCCTCAAAACCTTCTGAAAAATGAATAAAGTTACTGTTGATTGATTTAACATTTGCTACCGATTTGTTTGCAGAATGCTGCTTTGTTGGAAAAATAAAATTTGCTCTTTCATCTTGAGCATTCCCTTTTTTTAAGAGACCAACTTGTCCATAACTAACTGTACTTAGCATAAGTAAAGCTAGTGCAAGAGATAAAAATTTTCTCATTGTAATAAAATTTAATTAATATTCGCTTTAAATTAAAAGAGGGCAAATTTAGGCAAAGTCTTTGCAACACGCAAGAAAAAAGAAGTGTTTTTATAGAAAAAATGCTATTTTCTTTGTTTACGAAGCTTTATTAAACGTGAAGTCGGATTAATTTAATAATTCAAATAGCCGTCATGTTTGGGACTTTCAACCCTAAAGCATTCGCGATGGAAGAACACACGCCTCCGCGTTAGGGATTGCAGAGGAAATCCTTTTGTGAGGTCACGAACAAAAGATTGGAACGGAAAGCCCGACCCGGAGGGGAACGCCCTAAAAATATATGTTCGGGATAAGTTCTATTCGCAGAATCGTGTTAATTTACAGCCTTTTTAAACACTCTTAAAGTCTGATACCGATTACAACCACATCGTCTATTTGTTCTTCGTTTGCTATCCAGTCGAAAAACGCTTTTTTAAGCTCGGAATGTTGATATTTTGTGCTTTTAGTCGCGTTTTTAAGCAATAAACGTTTGAAAGGTTTATACATAAACTTTTTGCCCTTAGGCCCTCCAAATTGGTCTGCAAAACCATCGGAGAACATATATAGCATATCGCCTTTAGAAAGGTTTAAAGTGTGGTTGGAAAAATCGTTCATTTTTTCGTAGATGGCAATTGGCATTTTGTCCGGTTTTACTTCGTACAATTTTTCCGGCACCCCTTCCAGCTCTAAGACCTTTGTTTTTCCCAACTGTTCCGAAAGGTCTGTCTTAGAAACAATATACAAGGGGTTGTTAGCTCCTGCAAATTCAACTTTCTGACTCTTATTATCAATAGAGACTAAAGCCATGTCCATACCATCTTTTTGTTCTCCGGCAACACCTTTTTGGTCTAAGGTTTTGATAATCTCTTCCCGTAATTGATTTAAGATTAAAGCCGGTTGAGTAGAAAGCCCTTTATTAACAATTTCCTTTAAGAAAGAGACTCCCAACATGCTCATAAAAGCTCCGGGAACGCCGTGTCCGGTACAATCGGCTGCTGTAACTACAGTTTTCCCATTAATGCTTGTCCACCAATAGAAATCGCCACTTACTTTGTCTTTAGGCATAAAAAGAACAAAATGGTCGTTTAAAATGTGTTCTATAATGTCTTCTTTAGGAAGGATAGCTCGTTGCAGGCGTTTTGCGTAGTCGATACTCTGAGATAAATCTCTATGAATCTCTTCGATATGCTCTTTCTGAGCCGATATTTCCTCGTTTTGTAAGTTCAGTTCATCATTAGCTTTTTCTATCTGTTTTTTCTGTACGGATAATAACTGATTTGCTTTTTGCTTCTGTCTGTAACCTCTAAAAATAACAAAGATTAGAATGCCAAAAAGTAATAAACCAATTCCCGAAGCCCAAAGATAAATAGCTTGTTTGGCATTTTTAGCTTCAATTAGCTCATTATCTTTCTTCAATAGTTTATTTTCGTTTTCACGTTTGGTATAGTTCCATCTTTTTTCGTATTCGGCAAACTCCATTTCCGATTCTGCTCGTTTTAGAGAGTCGTCTATACTCTTAAAAGTGTCGAGATATTCGTAGGCTAGTTCATAGTTTTTTAGAGCGTATTCAATTTCGCTTAATTGTTCGCAAGATTGAGAGAACTCCAAAATTAAGTCTTTTTCGTCGGCTAACTCTTTAGCCTTATTAGTGTAAATTTTGGCTTTTTTGTAATGCTTTTTGCTTAGGTAGTAACCGCCAATATTATTCAGGTTTCTAAATTGCCCCTTAATATCTCCACTTTGTTTTCTAATTTCGTACGATTTTTTAAAATACTCCAAAGTATTATTCGAGTCAAGAGCACCTAGGTTGTCGTATAAGTTCGCCATTTGCCCCAATACTCCTATTTGCTCAAACAAATCGAGGCTTTTTTTGTAATAATCAACAGCCAAATAATAGGCCTGCTGTACAGAATCTAACTCATACTTATCGGCATAGTGGGTTGTATCTTCCAAGAAAATATGATTGTAGATATTCCCAATATTCATGCTAAGAACCCCTATAGCGTATTTAAAATCTAAACTATCGGCTATGCTTAGACTTTCGTGATAATATCTTAAAGCTTCCTTATAATTTTCTTCGGCATAATAGAGACTGGCAATACCATTATAGATAGATGCCATCCCCTTATAATCTCCTATTTTTTCTTTTATCTCTGACGATTTTAGGTAATATTGAATCGCATTCATCGACTGCCCTTGAGCATCGTAAACCCTAGCTATTTTTTTATAAGATTCGGATAACTCTTGTTGATTTTTCTCTGCTTTATACAATTCTCCCAGTTCCTTGTATAGGCTAAGAGCCTTCTCATACTCTGCTTCTTTTTCGGCTATAATAGCTCGATAATCCAAAGAAATGTGCTGAAAAGAGTTGTCTTTGTGTTTTTTGCATGTGCGGATTAAAAAATTAACAAAATACTTTGCTGAGTCAATATCCGAGTCGAGATAATACTCTGCTAACGCACTATAAGCCTCACATTTTTGAATATATTTAACATTACTTTGGGTTATGGCTATCAAACTGTCTCTATTGAAAGAGAAAGCTGAAAGACTCAGTAAGGATAATATGATGATAAATGCTCGTTTCATTGCTGAGGGACTTCTATTTTATGTTCGAATATTATTGAATTCTTGATTCATGTAAAATTTAATTACAAGATTTGAAAGCTAATGTTTACTTTAGACATCTCTCCTTTTCCCGAATAAATTACTTCTACAAATATAGTTTTAATCGCGTGATTACAGCTTATAATTATTCTTTAATAATTTTTTGTTGTGTTAAATGTCCATTAACCCACATTTGTACGATGTATAATCCTTTCGGGAGTTTTGACAAGTCTAAACTTTGGTTTTCGATACGAATATTTTGTTGTAACCCTTCACTATTGAATACAACAACATGCTTGATGTTGCCGTCTGAAGGAAGATGCAATAAGCCATTCGTAGGATTAGGGTATAGTTTAGGACAATATTTTTCGGTATCTTCGATGCCGTTAATTACGCTTGCATTTTTAGATATTAACCATAAATCGGGGTCGAATTTAAGTTCTGTAACCTCAAAATCAATCGATTTAATAAACAGCTGGTTATTAGATTGATGATGCAATCGTAAATCTAGAGAGTCATTTTCTCCAATAAGCCTTAGAGGCACATATAATTCAAAAAAGCGATTGTTAAAAGCAGCATCCGATTGCGACATTTCCACGTATAGATTTTTATTTTCGTCCTGACTCCATTCTATATCAAAAATGGGATAGCCTTCTCCATAAAACCAATCATCCATAAAGGCACTTAAAGAGGTGTCGGCAACCTGCTCGAAATGAGCAATTAGCTGAGGAGTTTTGGCGAAAGAAAAAGCTAAGTCTTCGTCGGAGAGGTAATTTCTAATGGCTTCGAGAAATGCTTCATCGCCAATCGTCCAACGAATCATGTGCAACAGATAAGATGCTTTTCTGTAAGTTAAACGCGAGCTAAACAAATCGTAAAAGTCTAGAGTATCGATGGGTATTACCGTTCCTGTATTTTGTGAAACAATTGCGTTTATAGTGTATTCTTTCCAAGTTTGCCAATAAAGCTCGGGATGTAAAGCTTCGTAACACAATCCGGTACAGTAAGTGGCAAAGCCTTCGTTAAGCCACAAATCGAGCCAAGAGCCACAAGTAATATAATTTCCAAACCATTGGTGCACAAACTCGTGCGAGATGATTTCGAAATCGAATGAGCCCATAGAGCTAATGGTTTGATGTTCCATACCACCTCCCTCGGAGAATTCTACATGTCCATATTTTTCATTTGCAAAAGGGTAGGGGGTAAACAACGAATCGAAAACCGTGATAAAGGCATTCATTTTATTGACTTCATCAACTTTAAAATCGTAATTCTGATGATAAAAGTAATTCTCGAATCGCAGAGAATCGCCCGAAGGGAGATGCAAGTATTTATGATATTCTAAGTAATCGCTCACAGCAATCGACACAAGATAAGGAACAATTGGGTAGCGATGTTTCCACCGGTAGGTCAGATTAGTGCCATTTGTGTCAACGCCTTGCAAAAGTCCGTGCGAAACACCAATATTCCCCATAGGAGCCGTAATATTAATATCCAAGGAATCTATTTTGTCGGTGAGCGTATTTTTGCAAGGAAACCAATCACTAGCTCCGTATGGTTCGGAGAGGGTTGCCAAAACCGGAATCTGACTTATTCCGTCTTGAACATCAATAAAAAAAGCATGATTGCTCTCGTCCGGCTTACCTTGATAAAAAACCGTTAAAGAATCTATCGCTCCCTCAGAAATATTCTCAATATCTATTTTAATGCAATTGTTTTGATGCTCAAACGCTAAATGAGCACTTCCTTTCTTTACGGAATCTACCGTTAAAGAGTCTGACAGGTTCACAATTAAGGTATCTAAAGAGGCGTTCGCTTGATAATAAAAAACGACATCTCCCTTTATATAAAGAACGGCAGGGTCAACTTCAAAATTAAGCTCTTGATATCTGACATTGTAGTTCGATAGATTAAGTTCGGGGGAAATGTTTGGTTGCTTAGTGTTTCTATGAAGGGGATGATATTCCATCTTAATATTCTGTTGAGCATCAACACTTAGAAAAGCGAAACACAAGAACAGCAAGAGAAAATAGTTTTGTACTTTTGTCATATCTAATTCAATATTTTCACGAATATACAAAAAAATAATGACTCTCGAAATAGAAGAACGCATCCTTGAATTTATCAAAGCACATCATGTTTTAACTTTAGCAACCGCTAAAGATAATCAGCCTTATTGCTGTAATTGTTTTTATGTTTATCATCCTGATAATAATTGCTTTGTATTTAGTTCGGACGAAGATACTAAGCATATCCAAGACGTAAGACAAAATGCTCAGGTGGGGGCTTCTATTGTGCTAGAAACCAAAACTGTCGGAAAAATTCAAGGTCTTCAAATTACCGGAACATTAAAAGAAGCCGAAGGAGACGCTTTAAAGGTTTATAAAAAAATGTATTTAAAGCAATTTCCGTATGCCATTTTAAAATCGACAAAATTATGGGTTCTAGAAGTTGACTTCCTTAAATTGACGGATAACCGTTTAGGCTTCGGGAAAAAAATTATTTGGAGGAAAAGTTAATAACCTGAGTTCTGTGAGCAAAGTTTAAATCGAACTCGGGATAAGGTTCCCCTTAGATAATCAGGATGTTATTGTCAGCTTAGCTAAACATTTTGCTTGTTATATGTGGCTTGGTACTCAAGTTCGTTGCCATCGCCCATATCTACCCAATAAGACCATGTAATTTTCTTTTTGTTGCCGGATATTGTCCCGGAGCCCCTTACACTTACCTCATTAATAGTTACTTGAGGTATCTCTATATTTTTACCGTCTATGGTTGCATTGACTACAAAGTCGTTTCCTAATTGAAAAAAATTGCTAATCAAAACCTCCGATTCGTAAACTTCAGATTTGGATATGGAAACCATATAAGCATCGTTAAGGCTTCTGGTATTTGTTTTGGTAATATCATTTTCGGCTTCTTTTTCTATTACATTCCAAGAGCCCACTAATAAGTCTCGATTGTTATTTTCTAACTCCTCTTTTTCGCAAGCAATAAAGCCTAAAACCATTATTACTGATACGATAATTTGTATAAATTCTTTTTTCATGTTTATAATATTAATTCTAATAATCAGAACTTTATGTATTTTTTTTACATCTAGATGTGTATTAACAAGACTCTCCCCACCTAAAGGCTTCCGAGTTGACTCCTAATTGGTCTAAAACTCTGTTTGTAACTGTTTTAACAAGCTCGTCGAAGGTTTTAGGCTTGGAGTAAAAAGAGGGACTTGTTGCTAAAATGGTAGCTCCGGCATCTTGTAAAATCATCATGTTTTTAAGGTGAATCGCGTTAAAAGGCGTTTCTCTAGGACAGATAATTAGTTTTCGACCTTCTTTAAGCATTACATCGGCGGCTCTAGTCATTAAATCGTCAGAAATTCCATTTGCAATTCGTCCAATACTTCCCATAGAAGCCGGCAGAATAACCATGGCATCCCACTTGGAAGAACCTGACGCAAAAGGAGCCATAAAATCCGACTTGTGAAAATAATCTAACTTTGAATGCTGAAGCCACGCATCCCCCAGCTCGTGCTCCCAAACGGTTTCCGCATTACTGGAAAGAACCACAGCTAACTTTTTAACAGATTTATTTTCAAGTAACTGCTCCATTATTGTTTTTGCATAGATACTTCCGCTTGCTCCTGTAATTCCGAGTACGATCTTCATAAGATATAATTTTGATTGTAAAGGTACGCTTTTATATTAACTTTGGTTTAATATGTTGCGTAAATTGAAGGTGTTGTGTGTTGTGGGTTGTTGGTTGTCTGTTGTGTGTCTGTTGTGTGTTGTTTGTTGTGGGTTGTCTGTTGTTGGTTGAAAGTTTCAGGTTACAGGTTAAAAGTTCCAAAACATGACGGATAATTTTGAAGTTATAAATGTTAGAATGTTGAAAAGTTGTGGGTTATGTGTTGTTTGTTGTGGGTTGTGGGTTGTTGGTTGTTGTGGTTGAAACTTTACAACTTTCCAACCTTAAAACCTTACAACCTTTTTGTAATTCAAATTGCCGTCATGTTTGGAACTTTTAACTTTTAAAACATCGTCACCCTGAACTTGATTCAGGGTCTCCCGTTTTTTGTAGGGCTTTCCTATTGGTTAGGGATGCTGAATCAAGTTCAGCATGAACTGTTTTTTGCACCCTCTCTAAGTGTAGTTTGTAACTACGCTTTACTATAATTTCGTCTATTTGTAATAGACTGTTTGAACTAAGGTAGATTACTAAGCGTCTGATTTTGCATTACAAATGCTTGATGATAAAAAAGTGTAGATGCAATCTACGCTTAGGGCAAGGATATGCTAATAACCCTTAAATATTTATATTATTTACTATTTTCACTCTCTCAAAATAAAAATGCGGGCAAAATTGTAATTTTACCCGCATTATTTATACATTATTATAAGCTTTTTTTATTCATTATAAAGTACTCCAATTTCCTCTTCTGATAATACTCTATTATAAATTCTAATGTCATCAATATTACCCCTGAAAAAATTATCAAAATTGAATTCAGGAAATGCCCTACCTATAATAAAACTCCCTAAATCCGAACTCTCTAAATTTATATCATTTGAAGCAACAATATTTCCATTTATATACAAAACACCTTCGCTTCCATCAAAAGTAAATACACAATGATACCACTCATTTAAATTAAATCCTTCAGAAAAAATATATGGCAATTGACTTTCTGAAACATATTCTATACCAGCAATATACTGGTCATTCTTCCAAAATCTTAAGAATTGTGCTGTTGATTGAGAACTACCATAGATGAAAATATCTCTAGCATAACCACTAAAACCTAAATTCCATGCTTCAGTAGGCTTCACCCATACACTAATAGTTCTTGCTTCATTAGATGTTGGGAAATTAGAACAAGAACCCGTAATATAGCCTCCGTTAAAATAATACGCACGATTTTCGTATCCATGTCTATCTTCCGTTAATACAGCACCATTAACAGTACCATGATTACCATTACCGCTTTCATCATTTGCATTTGCATTAAATGGATAATACGCCACTAATCCTTCTGTAGGCATTGGTACTCCTCCTACCCATGTAGGAATCCCATTTATCATTTGTAAAGTGGCTCCATGATTTTGTGTAGCTGGGATAATTATCCACGAAGTACCATTCCAATATTGCATATCTCCTGGTTGACTACCATTTGGAACATTAGGATCTGTTTCACTAGTTAAATAACCATTATTCTCAACCATAGCATCAACCTCTGTCTCTGTTAATTGAGTGTTTTCGGTTACATAACCGGCATCATTAGTAAATTCGCTAACATTGCTTGGCACGATTGGAATAGTAGGCGTATTGGTTAAGCTATTATAATCGCCGTCAAAGTCGTCTGTGGCGTCTTTGTCCCAGTTATCAAAAGCAGGTTCGTTTCCGGTAAGATTAAGGTTTGTTACGTTTTCTGCTGTTTTAGCGTGCAAAGCATAAGGTACACTCAATAATTGACTTACGCCTGTTATGGTGTAGTTACTTCCTCCCATAGGGTCGGTCTCGGTTTTTATAAAATAGGTATCATTTGCCCAGTCAATTATAGCAAAATCGCCACTCTCTACGGTTCCACTTCCTATTTCTATACTTACCAACCCGTTGGCATTAGTTGTTGGAATTTGTGTTTCTACATAAATAGCTGTGCCATCTGCTGAACCTTGCAAAATACTGATTTTCATACCTATTTGGGTATTAATCACCAAATTATTTTCGTTGTTGCGAATTACCGCTTGATAGCTCATTTTGTTAGGTGCTTGAGCAAACACATTTGCAGTTAGTAAAACTGATACTAAAATTATAAATAATCGTTTCATTTTTATTCTCTCCTCTTTTAGTTTTTAATTATTTTAAATGTTTTTACTTCTTGTTTATTTTGAATAAGCTTTACAAAATAGGTCGCAGGAACTAAATCCATTGTATTAATGGTTGTTTTCTTA
>PDWI01008516.1_pt1 | contig 12059 bp, 8 predicted proteins | sample 1430891 | NCBI WGS metagenome assembly PDWI01 (sample SAMN01162508, study PRJNA174530) | Oral metagenome, whole genome shotgun sequencing project. | biome: Marine environment; feature: Marine mammal; material: Swab sample of the gingival sulcus; isolation source: swab sample of gingival sulcus...
ATAATATTGATAAATGGAATTTATTACATGTAATAAATTTCTACATGTAAGTTTTACATGTAGAAATCTTATTTTAAGGCTATTCGCTTTGATTTAAAATGCCATCTTTTGCAAAAGCTTTTAAAAATCTCGAGATTAAAGCATCTTCGCCTTTTGTAGGTTTTGCAAAGGATTTCATACTGCCATATAGGCCTTCCCATTCAAGCTGAGTATGCTCACCTACTACTTTTGCCCCATGACATTTTGTACATTTATCATAAAACATATCAGAAGAACTAGCCCATGATTCTTCGCAGTTTGACTCTGTATCATCTTCTTTGATATTTACTTCTAAAGTACCTTTGCCATCTTTAACTTTTACATTTTTACTTTGTGCATAAAGTAAACTTAAATTTTTTGTGGCGTAAATCTTTGTTTTATCTTCTCCAACAAAACCACTGACCTCATAGGAGCCTTTTTTTAAAGTTTTTAGTGGTGTTCCAGCATAAAGGATAGTTCCGTCTTTTAAAGATAACTCAGTACCGTCTTCAACATAAACATAGCTTATACCCTTTGTTGGAACATCGCTACAGGTTGGTTTAGCTATTGGTGCGTTAGCTTTTTTTACTGCTTGTGTTGTGCTTACAACTTGTGTTTTATTTGTATCATTAGCCGAAGCCGCATACAAAGATGCGGCTAGGGCTGATACAGTTATGATCGTTTTAACTGTCATTTGCTTCCTTAAGATTGTCTAGTTTTTGGTGGCACATAAGCTTGATTTGGATAGATTGTACCCTTAGCTTTTTTGATAGCTACCAAAGTTGTATTTGCTGTTGTTGCTTGTGCAAAATGTGATGTTGGTTTAGATGAAGTAAGTACATTTGGATGCCCACCATTACATCTACTTCCTTCTTTTGAAGGATCTTCAGGGCTATACCAAACACCCTCTTGAAGCACAGCAACGCCCTCTTTTACATCTTCGCTTATATTTACACCAGCTAGAACCTTACCTCTTTTGTTGTAAACTTCTGCGATATCTCCTTGCTTTAAGCCATACTTTTTAGCATCTTTTGGATTTATAGTTATTGGCTCACGATCTGCTATTTTATACATATTTTTAAGATAAGTATTGTCCAACTGAGAGTGAAGTCTGTAAGTTGGGTGTGGGCTTAGTAAATGAAGTGGATATTTATCAACACCTTTGCCACCCAACCATTCAGCTGGTTCAAACCAAGTTACATGTCCTTTAAAGTCATCATATCCAAAAGAAGCATATTTTTCGCTAAAGATTTGTATCTTACCGCTTTCAGTTTTAAGTGCATTTTTAACAGGGTCTGCTCTAAAATCAGCGTGTCTTACATATTTGTACGCCTCTTTTGGGATCTCATACTCAACATATCCTTGCTCCCAAAACTTCTCAAACGGCACAGTTTTAGCAGCCTCAGATGAGCTATAAAAATCTTTTAGGTGTTCCATTTCTGTTTTACCACCAGTGAATTTTTTGTACTTTCTGTCTCCAAATTCTTTAGCTAAAAGTGAAAAAATCTCATAATCTCCCTTAGCCTCACCCGGAGCATCAACGGCTTTGTGCATAGCGTAGATAAAATCTCCCGAATAAGATCCACCAGCACTGATGTCATTTCTCTCTAAGATGGTAGATGCTGGAAGTACGATGTCTGCCATTTTTGCAGTTGGAGTCCACCATGGCTCTTGAACGATAAAAGTATCAAGAGTTTTAAGTGCTTTTATAAGTTCATTTGTATTTGGATGATGACCCACTATATTACAACCACCAATATACATAAGTTTTATTGTTGGAAGCGTGATCTCTTTTCCTTTGAAAGTTATCTTCTTACCAGGATTTAGTAAAGTTTCGCTTATTCTTGAAGCTGGAATAACATCTTTAACTTTATTTCTTCCTTGAGAAAATCCACCAGGACCTGCTTTGCCAGATGCTGCTTGTCCACCACCTGCATAGTGCATAGAAAAACCAATTCCTCCGCCAGGAAGTCCTATCTGACCTATCATAGATGCAAGTGTGAAAAGTCCCCAGTCAGCTTGTTCGCCGTGGTCTGCTCTTTGCATAGCCCAGTTTCCTGCTATAAAAGTTCTCTTTGATACAAAAAGATCAGCTAGTTCTTTTATCTTTTTAGCTGGAACAGTTGTAATCTTCTCAGCCCACTGCGGAGTTTTAGGAGTTTTATCGCTATCACCTAACAAATAAGGCAAGAACTTATCAAATCCGTGAGTGTATTTTTCTATAAATTTCTTATCGTATTTTCCGCTTTTATATAGATAATGCATCATACCAAGCATCAAAGCAACATCAGTATTTGGACGGATTTTGATAGTATCAGCATCAAACATCTTAGCTGTTTCAGTAACTTGTGGGTCTATTGAGATAAATTTAATCTTAGAATCTTTATATTTTTTATACCAAACATCGTTTTTATGGTTTGCAACTGCGTAGTCAACTTTATTTGTCTTAAACAAATCAGCTCCCCACATTACATAAACTTCTGTGTTGTCTAATATCTGAGGATGTGCAGTTTGGAGTGAATAAACCTCCATATCTCCCATTATGCCTGGGTTTGTTGGACCAGCTGCACCGTTAGAGTACTCGCCACTTGTTCCTACTGCTCCGCCTTTTACAACATTAAAAAACTTTCCACCCAAAGTTGGAACTGAGTTTAAAAGTGCTGGATGACTCCATCCGCTGTAAATTGCGTTATAGATATTTTCTTTTTTTGTATTTTTGATTTTCTCAGCTACTAATTTTGCAGCTTTTTCCCAAGAAACTCTTACAAACTCGTCATTGCCACGAAGCTTACCGTTACCTTTTTTTCCTTCAAGATAAGATTTTCTTACATAAGGATATTTTATCCTATCTGATGCATAGTTTCTGTCTATCCATGCTTTTGTAAAAGCTATCTCATGCTCGTCTGACTTTTGAGCTGAAATATCAACTATCTTGCCATCTTGCACATGAGCATAAAATGCACCAAAGTGAGATGCTGTTGGAACTTTTTTGATAGGCGAAAAAAGCTCTGTTGCACTTGCTGCACTACTACTAAGAGAAACACCAGCTGCTCCACCTGCTAATGAACCTTTTAAGAAAGTTCTTCTTGATAATGCCATTTCTTATCCTTTAATATAAAATAAAACACTTGAAATTCTACGAAAAAAAAGTGGCGAAAAAGTGGCATTTGGGATTTACATTTTCTTACATGTAATAAATTGCTATGTTTTAAAAGAATCTCCGTAATCTAATACTTATGTATTTTTTATAGCATACACTTATTGTTTAAAATGGTATTACATGTAAATTTGATTTAAATTTTTAATTTTATCCTCATACTCTTTAGCTATCTCAGCTCGTCCGTGCTTTTTTGCTCCCCTCATAAGAAGTTCAAGTTTCTCCGCCAACACCTTACATGTAAGTTTTCTTTGCTCCTCATCTTTTAAGGCGGTCAAAATCTTCTCCAAAGCCCTAACTCTAAACCTATCCATACCCCAGTATTTAAAGCCTAACTGCTCATCTTCTCCTGCATGTTTAATGATAAGAGCTTTTGAAACCAAGCCCACAGGGTACTTACATGTAATCCTAAGCCAAAGATCATAATCCTCGCAAACTTCCAAGCTCTCATCAAAAAGCCCAATCTCATCGAACAAAGACTTTCTTATCATCACAGATGAGGGAGCTATGATGCAGTGAGATAGGCATTTTTCATAAATGTAGCCCGAAAATTTTTGGTACTTTTTAGGAACATTTACTTGCTTTTTATCTCTTATCCATTTTTCATCTGTATAGCTTACATGTAAAGAGGGATTTTGCACATGTAAGGCAATTTGAAGAGCTAATTTATCCTCTTCCCATTCATCATCGTCATCTAAAAATGCCACCCACTCCCCACTTGCTTTTTGGATGCCGAGATTTCTCGCACTGCTAACTCCACCGTTTGCTTTGTAGAAATATTTTATACTTTTAAACTCGTCTTTTATCTTACATGTAAGGTCCTCTGAGCCATCATCAACTACTATGACCTCATAAGCTTTATAGCTTTGGTTTAAAACGGACATTATAGCCCTTTTTACTCGTTCGTAGCGATTATAAGTTGGGATGATAACTGAGATTTTCATCTGTGATAACTCTCGCAAAACTCTCTCCTTTTTGTATTTACATTGGATTTTAAGCAATATTTATGTAGTATTATATCTTTATTTTTAAAAAGGAGAAAGCTTGAACCGAAAACATATATATAATCCAAATTCAAACGAAACCCTAACCCAAAGAAGAATGTTTGGAGGCAATCCGCACGGAATACTTAATTTTACAAAAGCAAAATACCAATGGGCATTGAAACTTTGGGACTTGATGGAGGCAAACACTTGGTTTCCAAAAGAAGTTGACACAACTGGCGATGTGGTTGATTATAAACACAACTTAACTACAAGCGAAAGACGCATGTATGACCTTGTTTGGAGCCAACTTATCAGCATGGATAGTTTTCAAACAAACAACCTCGCTGACAATATAAACCCTTATATAACAGCTCCCGAAGTAAACGCCTGTTTAGTGCGACAAGCCTATGAGGAGGCAAATCACTCAAAAAGCTATGCTGTTATGGTTGAGGCCATTTGTGATGATACGGATTTGATTTATGAAATGGAAAAACACGATGAGATTTTACGCAAGAAAAATGACTACATTTCAAGCGTTTATGAAGAACTCGCAGGGGATGTAACTGATGAGAAGATAGTTCTTGCAATGTTTGCAAATCAAATCTTAGAGGGGATTTATTTTTATGCTGGATTTGCATCTATCTACTCACTTGCACGAGCTGGGAAGATGCTTGGAAGTGCAAATATGATAAGATTTATTCAGCGAGATGAGGTAACCCACCTTTTACTTTTTCAAAATATGATAAATTCAACTAGAGTTGAAAGACCTGACCTTTTCACTCCACAGCTTGAAAGCAGAGTTTATGAGATGTTTAAGCGTGCTGGAGAACTTGAGATAGAGTGGGGCAAATACATCACTCAAAACCAGATAATGGGATTTACAGATGACATCATAGAGCAATACATTCATTATCTTATAGATGACAGACTAACCTGTGTGAAACTTAAAAAACTATATGATGTAAAACACCCTATAAGATGGGTTGATGATTTTAGTAAATTTAACGATCAAAAAACCAACTTTTTTGAGGGCAATGTTACAAACTATTCAAAAGGAAGTTTAAGCTTTGACGACTTTTGATATAAGAAAAAAATCCCAACTAGATTTTGCTGATGCCATAGCAGACAATCTCCCCATAGGGCCATCACTTTATGAGGCATTTTTACAAATACCTCGCAAGGATTTTGTACCAAAAGGAATGGAAAGGCATGCTTACAAACTAGATGCCTTACCCATCTCTGGGGACCAATGGATAAGCTCTCCTTTGACAGTGGCAAAAATGACAAGCATTCTTGAGCCTGAAAAAGCTGATAGCGTCTTAGAGATAGGTTGTGGGAGCGGTTATCAAGCGGCGATACTGAGCAAAATAGTAAGACGAGTTTTTGCTATAGAAAGGATAGAAAGTCTTTTGCAAGAGGCTAAAAATAAATTTGTAAAACTAAATCTACACAATATACATGTAAGATTTGATGATGGTCAAAGGGGCTGGAAAACTTATGCACCTTATGATAGGATCCTATTCTCAGCTGCCCCAACTAGCATACCTAAAAACATATTTGAACAATTAGCAGATGACGGTATATTGGTGGCTCCAATAATGACAGGAGATAAACAAATAATAACAAAATTCACAAAAAAAGATGGCATTATCAAAAAAGAATGTTTAGAAGAATGTTTATTTGTGCCTATCATAGATGGAACGGAGAAATAAATTACATGTAAATCTTACATGTAATAATATTTTAAATAATAGACATTTAATTGTGAAGATTTTTAAAGCATAACATCTTCTTACATGTAAGAAAAATCTTAAGAAATGATATTTGTGATATTCGTGGGTTAAAAATAAATTACATGTAAAAATAAAACTATAAAATCTCTTCTATAAGTAGCTGCGGGGTAACATATCCTCTGTAAGAGTTTTTGGAGATTGTAAAGATAATGTCTATAAAATCCCCCCTATTTGTTTCTTTGTCAAAATTAAAAAACAAAGCCTCTAAGGTTATATTTTGGGATATTAAGATGATTTTGAGATGGTTTTCATTTTTTCCTATTTTGCGAACTGATTTAACTTCGGCTTGTTTTATGATGAAACTAGGGCGGGAATTTTTAACCCCATAAGGTTCAAAACTTTTTAAAATCTCCAAAAGTTCAAAATCAATCTCGCTTGGCATTATCTGCCCTAATATCTCTTTGTTTTTGTGAAAAACTTTCTCATCTAAGCTCTGACATTCCTTTTCTAAAGCCTCTTTTAATACATGTAACTTATCATTTTCTATGGATATACCAGCAGCTCCTTTATGCCCTCCATATCCTAAAAGAAGACCAGAATGCTTTGAAATGATAGATAAAATGTCTATCTCCCCAACACTTCTCGCACTTCCTTTTGCAACTTCTCCGTCTGATGAGAAAACAATGGCTGGTTTTTTAAAACGCCTTGAAAGCCTTGATGCAACTATGCCTATAACTCCCTCGTGCCAATTTTCGCCCCAAACTACCACTATCTTTTTGTCATCATCTACAAAATTTAAAGAAATTTCATAAAGTTCACTTTCTTGTTTTTTTCTAAGATTGTTAAGATCAACTACTTGTTCGAGCAAAAGCATTGCCTCATCATAACTCGATGAGCGTAAAAAATCATAAGAAAGTCTAGCATCATCCATTCTGCCAGTGCTATTGATAAGTGGAGCTATCAAAAATGAAATATCATCGCTCCCAAAATGCTCTTTGCCAAACATATCTTTTATAGCTCTAAATGCTGGTCTATGAGTACGATTAAGACTTCTTAGTCCTCGCTTTACCATCACACGATTTAGATCTCTAAGCTCCATCATATCAGCCATTATCGCAATAGCTAAAAAATCAAACCAATACGACAAATCACACTCAAACTCGCAAACTTCTTTTATGGCCGCACATAAATACCAAGCAACTTGTGCACCACAAATCTCGCTAAAAACAAATGAACAATCATCTTGCTTTGGATTGACTATAGCATAAGCTTCGGGCAACACATCTGGGATAGCATGGTGGTCCGTTATGATAAGTTCTATCCCTTTTTGTTTACAAAGCTCTCCAGCCTCGTTTGCAGTTATGCCATTATCGACTGTTACTATCAAGTCAGCACTAGTTTTTTCAACTATTTGAGCGTTTAGTCCATATCCATCACAAAAACGGTTTGGAATGTAAATATTGTAACTTATACCCATTTTGTCAAAAAATTCACTCAAAATGCAAGAGGCTATAACGCCATCTGCGTCATAATCTCCCACAATGACTATATTTTCATTTTCTTCCCAAGCTTTTTTTATCCGCAAAGCAGCTCTTTTCATATCCTTAAATCCCATAGGAGTAGGGATGTGAGAGAGTTTGGTATGAATATCTTTTTCAAACCTTGATGATAATATCTCTTGTATGCTCTGCTTTGTAAGAAAATTAGTCATTTTTATTGTCTAACACTGCTTGCACAAAAGATAATATCGCTGGATTTGGACTAGTTAGTCTTGATGTAAATTCTGGATGAAATTGCACCCCTAAAAACCAAGGATGATCACTTATCTCAACAACTTCTATAAGTCCGTTGCTTTGTCCACTAACTATCATTCCATTTTTTTCAAACTCGTCTTTATACTCTGGATTTGCCTCAAATCTATGGCGATGACGCTCTCTTATCTCTTTAGCCCCACCGTAAACCTTGCTTAAAAGTGTATCTTTTTTTATAACGCATTTGTATCCGCCAAGCCTCATCGTTCCACCAAGTGGGCTTTGGAAGGTGCGAAGTTGTTTTTTACCACTTGCATCTATAAACTCATCTATAAGATAAACGATAGGATTTTTTGTTTTTTCATCAAATTCCATAGAATTTGCATCTTTTATGCCTAAAACATTTCTTGCAAATTCTATCAAAGCTAATTGCATACCAAAGCAAATGCCCAAAAATGGTACTTGTTTTTCTCTTGCGTATTTGATAGCACTTAGTTTTCCCTTAACGCCTCGCTCACCAAATCCACCAGGAACCAAGATGCCATCAACACTTGATAAACACTGCTCACCATCTTCAAGTTTGTCGCTATCAACCCAAGTTATATTTACTTTCGTATCCAAATGAGCCCCTGAATGAATGAGAGCCTCAGTTAAAGACTTATAAGATTCTTTTAAGTCCAAATATTTTCCAACAAAGGCTATATTTACTTCATTTTTTGGGTCTATCACTTTTTTAACCAAATTCGCCCAATTTTTCATATCTGGCTTTAGCTCACCTAGCTCCAAAAGCTGTGAGATTGGGCTTAAAATATCTTCTTTTAGAAAATGAAGTGGCACTTCGTAGATGCTTTTCGCATCGCTTGATTCGATAACACAATCTCGCTCAACTCCGCACGAGAAAGCTATTTTATTGCGAAGATCTTTTGGGAGTTTTTTCTCGGTTCTACATATAAGCATATCAGGAGTGATGCCTATACGACGAAGTTCTCCAACTGAATGCTGGGTAGGCTTGGTTTTAAGCTCACCTGCAACTTTGATGTAAGGTATCAAAGTCAGATGGATATTCATAGCATTTCCACGACCAACCTTGTTGCGTAAAGAACGAATAGCCTCTAAAAATGGCAATCCCTCTATGTCGCCAACAGTTCCACCTATCTCAACTATAAGTATGTCTTTGCCTCGTCCTGCTTTTTTTATCCTATCAACTATCTCGCCAACTATGTGAGGGATGACCTGTATGGTTTTTCCTAAGTAGTCCCCACGGCGTTCTTTTTCTATAACGGTCGAATAAACTCGTCCTGTTGTGAAGTTGTTGTTTTGAGATAAATTCTCATCCAAATATCTCTCATAATGCCCCAAATCAAGGTCAGTTTCAGCTCCATCATCGGTTACAAAAACCTCTCCATGCTCTAGCGGACTCATAGTTCCTGGGTCAACATTTATATACGGGTCTGCTTTTAATATACTAACTTTTAAGCCAACATTTTTCAGTAAAGTTGCTATACTAGCTGCTGCTATTCCTTTGCCAAGCGAACTTAAAACTCCACCTGTAACAAAGATATATTTTGTTTGTTGCGATGACATTCATTCCTCTTTATATTTTTTGTTAAGATTATATCTAAAGAATTGTTATAAAGGGATTATACGAAAGAGAATTTGTAAAAAACTTACATGTAGGTTTTTTATTTTTAAAATAAAGCAAAAATTGGTCAATAAAATCAATCTTTGATAATGCAATCCCTACCGCTGTGTTTTGCTCTATATAAAGCATCATCGGCTCTTTTAACTATGCTTGATACGGTATCGTTAAATCTTGACATGGTTATCCCCATACTAGCTGTGATAACAATATCTGGAAAGCCATCAAATGTAAGCTCTTTTATTTGTTGTCTAATTTTTTCAGCCACTTTTTCAAGTCCTGCTTCGCTTATCTTTGGAAAGATTATCATAAATTCCTCTCCACCCCATCGTCCAACACAGTCTAAACCTCTGATGCAAATAGTAAGAGAATTTGCCAATCTTATCAAAACTTCATCCCCAACTTGGTGTCCATAAGTGTCGTTTATCTTTTTGAAAAAGTCAATATCAAGCAAACACAATCCAAAATTCTGGCGTTTGATACGATTTATCTCCAACTCTTCTTGTAAAATAATGTCTATTTTTGAACGATTGTAAAGCTGGGTCAATTTATCTGTATCGGCGATTTTTTTCAATTTTCTATTTGTCTGTGCTATCTCCCTTTGGGATTCTTGTAAGATCTTATTTGCATAGGCAATTTTTCTATTCCAATACAATGCTATTGCAAGTAAAAATATAAAAAATACTATAAGTTCTATAATAAAAATATAATCAATCTTTTCTTTATACTCAACAGCTATCCATTTATCGAGTATCTTTTGCTTTTCTTTGATGGATATAGAATTCATAATCTTTTGAACAATGCGTTGAAGTCTGGTATTATCAACCCCAACTCCAATAGATATCTCAAGGGATTCTGAGAGTCTTCCTGATATTTTTAAGGCTTTATTGTATCGGCTGTTTTGAAGTTCATATACCATAGTAGGCAAAGAATCTACAAAGGCAAACACTTCCTCATCATCAACTTTTTTAAAACCTTCCTTGCTATCTTCAACCTCTATAATATCAAATTTATATCCTCTTTCTTTGAAAACATATTTTAGATAATGGTTTTTCACTATAGCAACGCTTTTGCCCTTTAGCTCGTTTTCGCCATCGACAAAATTGACATTTGCTTTTGTTGTTATAACGATTGGAAATTTCAAATAAGGCTTTGTATAAAATATATAATCTTTTTTATTTTTTGTTGTAAATGTGAGTGGCATGATATCACATTTTTTCTCAAGCATTGACTTTAAAGCCCCATTCCAAGAAGAATTGCTATCTACGACAAAATTTACATTCATTTTTTCTTTTAAAACATTTATATAATCATACCCTAAACCAATGCGTTTTCCATTTTCGTCCAACTGAGAAAAAGGATGAACCCATTCTTTGGAAATACATGCTTTTAATGTGTCTTTAGATTTTAGATAATCTTTTTCCATTTTATTTAGTTTGGTGTTTGAACTTGCTTTATTGTAAACGATATCTTCCACATCCAAGCCACTTTTTGCCAAGCCAAATAATTTGTAAACATCATATATTTTATCTAGCTTTTGCAAATCTATATGCCCTATGTGATCTGTTTTATAATAGGCTAGTTTTTCAAGCTCTTTTGCCTCAAAAAGAAGAGCTTCTTTTGATTTATTAAGCGTATTATATTTGCTATAAATCATATCAATCACTTCTTCTTTGTGGGCAAAGGCGTATTCGTATCCTTTCAAAGTGGCATTTGTAAAATCTTGAACTTTTTGTCTATTGTTTTGAAAATATGTTTTATTGACCGCTAAGATATCATTGTAAAAATCAAAACCATAATCTTTTGGGCTAAATACAACAGGCTCTCCTCCCATTTCCTTGAGCATATAAGGCTCATTTGATATATATGCTGCCATCAAGTCAGTTTGTCCATTGAGCAAACTTTTTGGATTGAAAGAGTGCTTAACTTTTTTCATATCTTTAAGCTCAACCCCTTGAGACTTAAACATAGCAACCAAAGAAGAATCCACGATATGATCTTGCGTTATCATGATTTTTTTATCTTTAAATTTACTGATTGAGTCAATCTTTGAAGCTTTATTAGCGAGTAAAACGAGAGGATTTGACTGATAAATTGCAGCTAAATATACTAAATCTTTTCCTTTGGAGATATCTATTAGACTAGATGGACGCAAAATGCCGTATTGACTTTTTCCACTAGCAACTTCCTCGTTTATGTCAATTGCAATTTTCCATTCTTTTAGCTCAACTTCAAACCCTGCATTTTTATAATAGTTTTTTTCTTTTGCCACATAAAAACCAGCGTATTCAAACTGATTTTTCCATTGAAATTGGACTGATATTTGTTTTAGTTTATTACTATCTGCATACAATGAAGTTACTAAACACAAAATCATAAAACATCTAAGCATATTTTTTCCTACCAATGGTAATGTAGTATTATAATAAAAACTTACTTTAATATACATTAAAATATGCTTTTATTTACATGTAAAATTCTCTAGTTCGTTTTTACATGTAACTTTTTATCAGCTCTAAAATAAACCAAAAATGCCAAAAGTGCTATAAAAGCCGATACAAGAAAGATATATCTCCCATAAGTAGCCCCAGCGACCAAAGAGCCTACAAATGCACCCAAACCATAGTTGATGCCATAGTAAAACTGACTTGCGAGATTGGTATTTTTGTAAATTACATGTAAGTACGAAAACGCCGCTGTATGCAAAAGAGCAAAGGAGATAGCGTGAAAAGATTGAGAGAAAAAAGTTATATAAACAGAACTTGGAAAAAGATA
>PDWI01008517.1_pt1 | contig 12058 bp, 10 predicted proteins | sample 1430891 | NCBI WGS metagenome assembly PDWI01 (sample SAMN01162508, study PRJNA174530) | Oral metagenome, whole genome shotgun sequencing project. | biome: Marine environment; feature: Marine mammal; material: Swab sample of the gingival sulcus; isolation source: swab sample of gingival sulcus...
AATATTTTGAATATTTTGTCAAACGGATTTCCGTTGACGTTGATATACATACAAACCCGCCCACAGCGCAACGCCGCCCAAAATCATGCCGGAACTCAGCACCTGCCCCATCGTAACATGAGCAAACAGAAACCCGAGTTGCGGGTCGGGTTGACGAAAATTCTCCACCGTAATACGAAACAGTCCGTAAAGGATTAAAAACAGGGCAAGCATCGTGCCGTGAGCCCAAACTCCCCCTTTTCCTCCCCCCTTTTCGGATTGCCACGGTTTTTTCCGCAGGCTCCAGAGGATAACAAAAAGCAGCACCCCCTCCAGAAATGCCTCGTACAGTTGCGAGGGATGACGCGGCAAACTGCCGCCATAAGGGAAGACCATGCCAAACGGTGAATCGGTTATTCGCCCGTACAACTCACCGTTAATAAAATTCCCGATGCGCCCCAAACCAAGACCGACGGGAAACGTTACCACATAAATATCCGCCGTTTGTAAAAACGGCAGACCGTTGCGGCGGCAAAACAGCAAACCGACAACGACCATGGTAAAACACGCCCCGTGAAACGACATTCCCCCCTGCCAAACGGCAAAGACCGAGAGGGGATTGGCAAGATACTCCTTGAAATTGTAAAAAAGAATATAGCCAAGACGGCCGCCGAGAACCACCGAGACAATAAGCGTGAGATTGAGGTTTTCAACATGCTCTGCAAGTACGGTAAGCCCCTGTTCTTTAATCTGTTTTTTGACTAACAGAGTGGAGGCAATAAACCCTATCACATACATCATGCCGTACCAATGTATCTTCAGAGGGCCGACAGCAAAAAGGACAGGGTCAATATTCGGATAGGTCATCTCCGCTACTCCGTTTTCTCTCGTTTGCTATGTTGTTCATTATGCCGTAAGCGCCGCAGATGCACCTGCAACACCGAGATTGCCGCAGGAGTTACTCCGGAAATACGTGATGCCCGACCGAGCGATTGCGGTGCAATGTTCTGCAATTTTTCAACAACTTCGGCGGACAGTCCGGGCAGAGACGCATAGTCGATATCTTCCGGCAGCAGCAGGTTTTCCATCTTTTTGAAGCGTGCCACCTGTTCCTCCTGCCGCTCGATATATCCCTTAAATTTTACCCGCAACTCAATCTCCTGTTTTTCGGGCGATTGTGCCAAGCGGGCCGCCCGGTTGCGCATCTCTTCTTCAAGCGGAAGCTGCAAAAAGGAGTCGAGATGTATCTCCGGTCTGCGCAGCATCTCGGCAAACGAACTTTTCCGGTTTAATTCGGCAGAACCGATGCGCGCCAGCCCCTCCTCGGAGCAGAGCACGATCGCCGAGGCGCCGTCGGAGACCTGCGAGCAGTCGGTGACCCGTAGATAGTCTTTGACCTCCTCGTTTTCGAGGAAGGCGGGGTTCTTCGGCGACGGCGTGTTGGCATGCTCGAGATCGATCGTCACCGCGTGCATATGGGCCAGCGGGTTCTTGTTGGCGTTGCGATAGGCCTTCACGGCTGCCCGCGCGAAGTCCTCCATGGTCGCCTCGGTCTGCTCCACCAGCGCCTTGGCCCGCCGGGCGAAGACCGCCGGGAAGGTGAAGGCGTCGACGCCCCGCTGCCGGCGGTAGTGCGCCGCGCGGGCGAGGTAGTCGGCCCCGACCTTCGCGTTCTGCGTCGTCTGCACCTCGGCGCCGACGACCAGCACCACCTCCGCGCCGGCGCGGATCGCGTCGAAGCCCGAGGCCAACGCGAGACCACCGGACGCGCAGGCGCCCTCGACGCGCGCGATCGGCTTCCCCGCGAGATCGGGGTCGGCCGCCGCGAGCAGCGCGCCGAGGTGACCCTGGTTCGAGAAGAGCTCACCGACGAAGTTGCCGACATAGGCCTTGTCGACCGCCGCCGCCGTGGCGGCGACGCTGGCCAGCGCCTCGATCGCCGCGTCGCAGAGGTATTGCTCGAGGGTCGGGTTTTCCTTCTTGCCGAAGTCGGGGTGTTTCTTCCAGATGAAGTCCGGGTGGAACTTGCCAATGTACGTCGTGTGCGCTCCACCGGCGACATAGACCTTGCGCATCGCGCTCCCTCCTGCTGAGGCGCGTCGCCTCTCGATCATCGCCGCATGCGATCGCCGAGGCCCGACGCGCCCAGGATAGACGTTAGGGCCTGCGCTCGACTCGCGTCAATGGCTCAGCGTGTCGCTCACCGCGGGGGGGTGCAGCGTCCAAAGCCGAGGCTCTGCTGTTGACAGGGGCCCAGGCCGAGCGCCGCGCACTCGAAGCGCACCCAGGCGCCGCTGACGCAGGCCTCGAGCCCGCCATCGGCGCCGCAGCGATCGAAGGCGTCGCTGGTGCAGCTGCCGCCCACCGGTTGGCAGGCGCCGCCAGGGCATTCGAGGTCGGGCAGCGGATCGGGAGGCGAGCTGTCGCCTCGCTTGCAGCGCGCGGTGAAGCCGCCGGAGACCTCGCAGGTGCCGCCGACCGCGGCACAGTCAAGGCGGTAGGTCCAGTTGTCGAAGAGGTCGCAGGAGACCGCGGCGTCGCCATCGCAAAAGGCCGGGAAGCTGGCGTCGCAGGGCTGCCCGCGGCCGTGGCAAGCCGCCATGGCGTTGCAGTCGTCGGCCTCGTTGACGCAGGCGAGCAGCGGTTGGTAGGCGCCGCCGCTCTGGCCGTTGAGCTGCTCGTAGTTGGCCAGGCACTCGCGTACGCGTGGATAGGCGCGGAGCTCGCACGCCGCCGATCGCACACAGGCCGAGGCGATGTCTTCGCCGACGGTCGGTGTAGCCGACGAGGCGTCGCCGCAGCCCGCGAGGTGTAAACAGAGAAGCAAGGGGAGGCCCGCCAGCGGCAGGCGAACGCGAGAGATTGGCATCATCGTCGTCATCCCGAGGGTGTCGATTTGCCCGCTAGAGGGCTGATCCGCTTGCCGGACCGAGCTGCGCGAAGGATGCGGAATCACGGCGTAGGAGCGAGAAGGGCGCCTGCTGGTAGCAAGCAACCGACGAGCAACAACCGCCGTGATTTCGCAGACCAGCGCAGCGACGGGAGGTAAGTTGGTCAGCGCTCTAGAGGGCTGATCCGCTTGCCGGACCGCGCTGCGCGAAGGATGCGGAGTCACAGCGTAGGAGCGAGGAGGGCGCCTGCTGATCGCACGCAACCGACGAGCGACAACCGCTGTGATGTCGCAGACCAGCGCGGCGACGGGAGGTGAGTTGGTCTGCACTCTAGGGCTACTTCTTGCCGCGGCTGGCCAGCGGGGCGGTGGAGCGGTAGCGCTTGGGGCGCGCGGCTTTTTTTCGACGCGCAGCGTCGACCTCGTCTTTGTCGTACTCACCGGTCGGGATGTCGTCGTCCTCGGCGGGCCCTCTCCTGAGGCCGCGCTCGGCGTAGGTGCCCGTCACTCGCCGCTCTCGAGCGTCCTCGCTGCCGGCGAGGGGCGCGTGGGCGAAGGTCTCGCGGCCGAAGTCGCCGGTGCTCTCCAGGCTCGAAGACTTCACCTCGGCCAGCGGCAGCGGGGCCTCGAACGTCGAGACGAGCTCGGGCTCGTCTTTGGCCTCGTGGGCTGGGCGCTCGGCGGCGCCGAAGAGCTCCTGCAGCTCCTCGGTGAGGCTGGTCTGGCGTGGCTGGCGCCGTGGCTTCGCCTGACTCATCGGCTCGGGGCTGTTTTGGAGCAAGCCTGAAGGGACCTCGCCGGGCTGTCGCGGTGGCATCGAGGGCGGCACGATCCCCGACTCGATCGCGCCTGGCAGACGGTGGACGTCGCGGAGGAAGACCCGATCGGTGAAGCAGTCAACCAGCGCCGCGACCATCTCGTCCATCGACTGATAGCGATCTCGCGGGTCTTTCTCGATCGCCTTGAGGATCGTGCGGTTGGTGCCCTCGTCGACGTTCGCGTCGCGCTCGATAGGCGGCAAAGGCGGCGTGGAGACGTGGGCGTTGAGGATGTCGAGGGCGACGTCGCCCTCGAAGGGCACCTCACCGATGATCATCTCGTAAAAGAGGATCCCCAGGGAGTAAACGTCACTGCGCCCATCGACCTGCTCGCCGCGGGCCTGCTCCGGTGACATGTAATGCGGCGTACCGAAGACCATCCCCGCGCGAGTGCCCATCCCCGGGCCGAGGTTATCCTGGGTGAACTTGGCCACGCCGAAGTCGAGCAGCTTGACGAAGTCGAAGTTGCCCTCTTTCTCGACGACGAAGCGGTCGGCGGCGTTGTCGTCGACGCGGCGGACGATCCGGCGGCGACCCTCGCGGTTGATCAGGTAGATGTTCTCCGGCTTCAAGTCGAGGTGGACGATGCCCTGGTCGTGGCAGGCCGCCAGGGCGTGGGCGACCTGGCGCACCACGTTGACCGCGTTGAAGAGCTCGAGGTGGTGGTCGCGGGCTAGCACGTCCTCGAGGCTCTCGCCCTCGAGGTACTCCATCACGAAGTAGATGCAGCCGTCCGGGGTCTCGCCGAAGTCGGTGACGTCGACGATGTTCGGGTGGCGGATCCGGCTCGCCGCTTGGGCCTCGCGGAGGAATTGCTCCATCGCGCCTTCACGGCGCGCGAAGCGCTCGTGGAGGACCTTGATCGCGACGGGCTTGCCGAGTATCGCGTGCTCGCCCTTGTAGACGACGCCCATGCCGCCTTCGCCGAGCAGGCTGTGGATCTTGTAGTTGTTGAGTCGCTGGCCGAGGCGCGCGAGCACCTCCGGGCCGTAGAGCGGTGAGCCGTCGACCGTGCAGCGATCGGCGGGCTCGGCATAGCGTCGGCCACATTGCGGACATGAGAGGTTTTGTTCGGCTTTAATCACGTGCTGGGTCGACGCCTGGAGTGTGAACCTCGAGTGTGAGCCTCGAGTGAGTGTCTGTCCCTAGAGTGCGAGTGGCTCAGTATTCCATGGGCCCGAGGTCTGCACAACCGCAGCGCAAGGGCCCTTCGATCTGCGAAGACGAGCCCTATGGGCCCCCATCACGTAGCTAGAACATCGACCGATCCCAGGGCGAGTTGAGCTGCTCGTGCTTGCTGGTCGCATCTCCCCGCTGCTATCGTCTCGCGTTGGCAACATCCGCCAAGGCGGGAGGTTTTCGCGATGTGCTCGAGGTTGTCTCTGCTCGCCGCTGCTCTGGGTGTGCTGCTGCTCGGCAGCGGCTTCAAGCCCTTTCCGGTGGTCAAGAACGTCTGCCCTCTATGTAAAGGCAAGCCGAGCTTCGACACCGTGGTGCTCACCACGGGCGCCAAGATTCGCTGTGATGTGATCGCGCAGAACAGCGACTACTACGTGTTGGAGCGCTTCGGCGTGCTGCGGATGGTCCGAAAGACCGACGTCTCCTCGGTGGAGTGGAAGTCCAACACGCCGCCCAAGCTGGCCACCGGCGATCAGGTGCTCCTCCACAGCGGCCTCGCGCTCCATGGGACGATCTACACCGTCCAGAAGGGGCGCTTCATCGAGATCCGCTCGGGCAAGCACATGCACACGGTCTGGGTCAGCCAGATCCAGGCGGCCTATCAGGGCGGCAAGGCGCTGACGTTCAAGGCGAGCCCGACGCAGTAGGCGAGCCAGTCGGCGAGCCTCGGCGCTGCCCCTGGCGCGACGGCGCGTTGGCGCGACGGCGCGTTGGCGCGAAATGGCTCGGCAGCTCAGCACCCGGCTCGGTCCCGAACGTGTGGGGAGGCTCTTAGCGCGACGCCCCTCGCGCGGCGTCGAGGGCGGCCTCGAGATCGCCGCGCAGGTCGTCTAGGTCTTCGACCCCCAGAGACAGCCTGACGAACCCATCGACGATGCCGAGCTCGGCGCGGAGGGCGGGCTCGACCGAGGCGTGGGTCATCAGCGCCGGGTGCTCGGCGAGCGACTCGACGCCGCCGAGGCTCTCGGCGAGGGCGATGATCTCCAGCGTCTCCAAGAAGGCCCGCGCTGCCGGAAGGCCGCCCTTCAGCACGCAGCTGATCATCCCGCCGAAGCCGGAGGCCTGGCGCTTGGCCACGTCGTGCTGTGGGTGCGAGGGCAGGCCAGGGTAGATCACCTTCTCGACGCCGGGATGCTGCTCGAGCCACTCGGCTAGCGCCCGCGCGTTCTGCTCGTGGGCGCGCATCCGCAGGTGCAGCGTCTTCAGCCCGCGGAGCACCAAGAAGCAGTCGCTTGGCGAGGGCACCGCGCCGATCGAGTTCTGGATGAAGCGCAGCTTTTCGGCCAGCTCAGGGCTCGAGGTCAGCGCGACGCCGCCGATCGCGTCGGAGTGGCCGTTGAGGTATTTGGTCGTCGAGTGGACGACCAGGTCGGCGCCGAGGGCCAGGGGCTGTTGCCAGCAGGGGGTGAGGAAGGTGTTGTCCACGACGAGCAGCGCCCCCGCGTCGTGGGCGAGCTTGGCGACCCGGGCGATGTCGATCACCTTCAGCATCGGGTTGGTCGGCGTCTCGATCCAGACCATCTTCGCGCCCTCGAAGAGGGCAGGGCGCAGGTTGCCCGCTTCGGTGAGGTCGGCGAAGGCGAACTGCAGGCCGTGCTGCGAGAAGACCTTCGAAAACAGCCGATAGGTGCCGCCATAGAGGTCGTCGGAGCAGACGACCTTCTCGCCGCTCTTCACGAGGTGCATCAGCGCCGCGCTCGCCGCGCAGCCGGACGCGAAGGCCACGCCGTGGTCGGCGCCCTCGAGCGACGCGATACAGGCCTCCAGGGCCTCGCGGGTCGGGTTTTGAGAGCGGGAATACTCGTAGCCCTGGTGCTCGCCGGGGCTCCTCTGTACATAGGTCGAGGTTTGATAGATCGGGGTCATGATCGCGCCGGTCAGCGGGTCCGGACGCTGTCCAGCGTGGATCGCGCGGGTGCCGAAACCTCCCGCCTTGATCTTGGTGCGTGTGCTCATACTCGTTCTCCTTCTGACGCCTTCTGATCGTCGGCGCGAGCCTCGGGCGCCTTACCTTCTCGCTGCGGCGCGCCCTCGCTTCGCAGCCGGCGCGCCGATCCCGACCCGGCGCCCCGCGACAAAACACCGTTGAGAGCAGCCCCCATAGGCCTCCCGTCGCCGGGGACAGCGCCGCCGGCCGCTTTCGAGGCCTCAGAGCGCTCGCCAGACCGCCCGTGTGGCTCGTCTCTTCGGCAACGAGAGCGGCTCGGCACTCAGCCCCCGGCTCGGCCCCGTGGGGAAGCGCTCGAGGTCCCACGTTTCGGGTGACTCGAGGGGACTAATCGAAAAAGCCGTGCTCTCGCATCCAGGCGTCGTTGTAGAGCTTCGACAGATAGGCGCGGCCGCCGTCGGTGAGGATGCAGACGACGGTCTTGCCCTTGCCCAGCTCGCGGGCGACCTCGAGGGCGATGTGGACCGACCCGCCGCTCGATCCGCCGGCGAAGATCCCCTCCTCCCGGGCCAGCCGGCGAGCCGTGTGGAAGCATTGCTCGTCGTCGACCTGCCGCACCTCGTCGAGCACCGAGAGGTCGAGGGCGCCGCAGATCATGTCTTCGCCGATCCCCTCGACCTTGTAGACGTGGGGCTCGGATGGCTCACCGGTCGTAAAGAGGCTGTAGTAGACGCTGCCCACCGGATCGACGCCGACAGTTCGCAGCTCAGGGCGCTGCTCTTTGAGGTAGCGTCCGGCGCCAGACATCGTGCCGCCCGTGCCGAGGCCCGCGACGAAGGCGTGGACCTCGCCGGAGGTCTGTCGCCAGACCTCGGGGCCGGTGAACCGGTAGTGGGCCTGGATGTTCTGCTCGTTGTGGTACTGGTCGAGGTAGTAGCCGCCGTGCTCTTTGGCCAGGCGCTTGGCTGTCTCGTAGTAGCTCTCGGGCGAGTCGGCGGGCACCGCCGTGGGGCAGACCACGACCTCTCCGCCCATCGCCTTGAGCGCGTTGATCTTCTCGTCGGACATCTTGTCCGGGATGGTGAAGACGCAGCGCACGCCGCGCACGGCGGCCCACATGGCCAGCGCCGCGCCGGTGTTGCCGGAGGTGTTCTCGACCACCGTGCCGCCGGGCCGAACCTCGCCGCGCTCCCAGGCGCGCTCGAGCGTATGCAAGACCAGCCGGTCCTTGATGCTGCCGCTCGGGTTCATGAACTCGCATTTGCAGAGCACCGTGGCGTCTTCAGGCCCGACCAGCCGGCGCAGCCGGACGAGCGGGGTGTCGCCGATCGCCTGGAGGATGGAGTCGATCGGACCACCCCGCCCGCTGGCCGTCTCTTCGCTCGTCTTCCTGTCTGTCATGGCGCTGCTCTACCAGCGCTCGGCGGGTGGAGCAAGGTAGGGTTGACTCGTCGTCTCTCGCTCAGAGCGGCCGGCAGCGCTGTGCCCGGCGACGGGAGGCATGTGTAGGGAAGCTCCTAGGTCTTCTCGCTCTAGATATTCTCTCGGTAAAACAAGGTGATCGCCAGGCAGTGAAACGCGTCGTCGGAGGACTGCGTCACGACGGAGTCGATGATCTCGAACTCCGGGTGGGCGCGCATCCACTGCGTGACGCGGTCGCCGAGCTGGTCGCGCTCCTTGGCCATCGTGGCCGAGAAGATCTGTACGCCGTTGAAGGCGCGCTCTGCCGTGCCGACGCGGCCGCTCGAGGCGGTTGAACTCGATGTCAGGGCCATGGTCCGAAAACTCCTCTCACACGGAGACTATGAGCTATCCAAACACCCCGCGCCGTGCTCTGCAAGTGCCGCAGGTCCCTTTTCATGGTGTGTCTGTCGAGGCGAAAGCCCAATAAAAGATTGATAAATCTGCTCTCGGTGCTCGAGCGCGCGGGCCCGATCGGGGAACCCGTTGACTTAACGCGTCATTTCCCAGTCGAGGTGGGAGATCTCGGGCTCGATCAGGCGCGTCCAGGCGAGCCTCACGGCGTCTTGGGAGCCGGGCATGGCGAAAACGAGCGCGCCCTGGAGGGTCCCGGCGATCGCACGCGAGAGCATCGCGGCGGCGCCGATCTCGGCAAAGGAGAGCGAACGGAAGAGCTCGCCGAAGCCGGTGATGGTCTTGTCGAGTCGTGGGGCGAGGGCGTCGTAGGTGCGATCGCGCCTCGAGATGCCGGTCCCGCCGGTGACGAGCACGCAGCGCGCGCCCTCGTCGATCAGCGCCTCCACCGCGGCGATCACCTGCTCGGGCTCGTCTGGCACCAGCCGATAGCCTGTGAGCCGATGGCCCGCCTCGCCGATCGCCCCGCGCAGGTAGGCCCCGCTCTCGTCGGTCTGCTCGTCGCGGGTGTCCGAGACGGTCAGCACCGCCGCGGGGACGGGGCCGCGCTCGACCGCGGCGCGCTTGTGCTGACGGTGGCTCACGCGCTCCTCCCGCCGGCGAGGGTGTCGGTCCAGCTGTCGGTCTGCGCCGGGACATCAACCGCCGGCCCCTCGCCCTGGATGAAGAGATGATCGAGCAGCTGGGTCGAGAGGATCCCCACCAGCGCCATGTTGTCGGCGTTCGAGGGCGTCTTGTCTCGATGGCGCTTCAGCTTGGCGAAGAGCCGCCGCACGCCCTGCGGGTGGAACACACCGGCGCGCTCCACGGCGGCCTCGGAGGTGACCTCGGCGACGAACGCCGGCGCGTCATCCTGAACGAAGCTCTGGGCGTCGGGGGCGCGGTAGGGCTGCTTCGGGCGGCGCAGGATCCCCTCCGGGATCAGATCCGCGGCGGCGCGCTTGAGCAGGTGCTTCTCGTCGAGGACACGCAGCTTGGTCTCCGGCGGCAGGCCGTTGGCCAGCTCGATCACGTTCGGATCGAGGAAGGGGAAGCGCCCCTCGACGCTGTTGCCCATCAGCATCCGGTCACCCTGCGTCGACAGCAGGTAGCCGGCCAGCAGCGTGACGATCTCGACGGTCTGCGACTTGCCGAGGGGCTCGAAGCCGTCGATCTCGGCGGGCAGCTGAGCCTCGAGCTCGGCGATCGGGTCGAAGCCCGCGAGGGTCGTCTGGAGCGCCTTGGTGAACATCCGCTGCAGCGCCTGAGCGCTCTCCCAGCGCGGGATATGGGAAAACCACGGCCGGTCGAGGCGATCCATGCCCTTGCCGAAGAAGGTCCGCGCGAGCGCCTTGGCCTGGGCGGGGGAGCGCCCCAGCCAGGGGTAGAGCGCCTCGAGCAGCTTGGGGCGGATCGTGGAGCGCTGGTCGCGCCCCCAGAAGCGGCGCACCCGGTCTTCGCGAAAGATATCGTAGCCGGCGAGAAACTCGTCGGAGCCCTCGCCGGTGAGGACGACCTTGTAGCCCTTCTGGCGCACCAGCCGCGAGAGCAAAAAGAGCGGCGCCGGCGCGGCGCGCAGCATCGGCGCCTCGGCGAAATAGGTCGTGTCGTAGAAGGCGTTGGCGATGTCTTGGTAGCCGACCTCCACCGAGAAGTGCTCGGTGCCCAGGCGCTCGACCATCTCGCGCTGAAAGCCGCCCTCGTCGAAGTCTTTGTGGGCGAAGCGCAGCGAGAAGGTCCGCAGGTGCCCCTCATGAAAGCGGCGCACCAGCGCGCCGATCACCGAGGAGTCGATGCCGCCGGAGAGGTAGACGCCGACGGGCACGTCGGCGCGGAGCATCCGCAGCTTGGTCGCCTGCTCGAGGGCCTCGCGCAGCTCGAGGGCCAGCTCGGCGCAGCGCGTGTTGTCGGCGTAGGGCTCCTGCCGCGGCGCGCGGAACGTCGGCTGCCAATAGCGGCGCGTCTCGAGGGGCTTGCCCTCCTCATGGATCAGCAGAGAGCCAGGCGGCAGCTGTTCGATGCCCTCGAAGACCGTGCGCGGGGCGACGGGGCCCCAGAAGCCGAAGACGTGGGCCAGGCCGCGGGGATCGAGGCGTCGCGGCACGTCCGCGTCTTGAAAGATCGCCTTGATCTCGGAGCCGAAGTAGAGCCTGCGGCCGAGCTTGGTGTAGTAGAGCGGCCGGATGCCGACCCGGTCTCGGGCGAGCATGAAGCGCCGCTCGCGCCGATCCCAGATCGCGATCGCGAACTGGCCGTTGAAGCGCTCGACGCAGGCCGGGCCCCACGCCTCGTAGGCGTGGACGATCGTCTCCGTGTCGCTCCTGGTCGCGAAGACGTGGCCCGCCGCCACGAGCTCCTCTTTGAGCTCGACGTAGTTGAAGATCTCGCCGTTGAAGACCAGCCAGACGTCTCGGGTCTCGTTGCACATCGGCTGCCTGCCGCCGGAGAGGTCGATGATCGACAGGCGCGTGTGGCCAAGCGCCGCGCGCTCGTCCCGGTAGCCCCCGTTCTCGTCGGGGCCGCGGTGGCGCAGGGCGCCGATCATCTTGCGCAAGAGCGCGGGCTCTACTGGAGCTGCGCTCTCATCGAGGTTGAACACGCCGCAGATGCCGCACATCGTCGCTGCTCCCGGTCTTTAGGTTGGCTCGCCTCGAGGGTCGGCGAGCATCATACGGTCGCGCCGAGGCGGGGGCAAAGGGGATGCTCCACCGGCGGCGCTCATGCTCGACGGCCGCCGGCGCCCTGCGGTCTGACGGCCGTCGGCGCCCTGCGGTCTGACGGCCGTCGGCGCCCTGCGGTCTTGGGTCGGGGAGGCGAGCGCTGGGTGGGGTGGCCAAGCCGCCGATTCCACGCTATCAGCCGTTCGCGGGGAGCGTGGAGCTGGAGCCGGGGGCTGAGGTGAGATGACGCGTCGCTTCTATATCGAGACCTACGGCTGCCAGATGAACCTGGCCGACTCCGAGCTGATCGCCGGCGTGCTGGTGGGGCGGGGCTACGTGCCGGTGGAGACCGAGGACGAGGCCGACGTCGTGCTGCTCAACACCTGCGCCGTGCGCGAGAAGGCCGAAGAGCGGATCTTCGGCCGCCTGGGCTGGCTGAAGAGCAGCAAGGCCGAGCGCCCCGGGCTGGTGGTCGGGGTGGCCGGCTGCATGGCCGAGCACCTGAAAGAGAAGCTCGTCGCGCGGGCGCCTTACGTCGATCTCGTGATCGGCCCGGACGCCTACCGGCGGCTCCCGGAGCTGCTCGACGCCGCCGCGCCAGCGGCCGATCCGCTGATCGACGTGCGCCTCGAGAGAGGCGAGCTCTACGAGGGCGTCGAGCCCAGGCGCGCGTCCGGCGTCAGCGGCTGGATCGCGGTCTCTCGGGGCTGCGATAAGTTCTGCACCTTCTGCGTGGTGCCCTATACCCGCGGACGCGAGCGCAACGTCGCGCCGGAGTCGATCGTCGAGC
>PDWI01008518.1_pt1 | contig 12057 bp, 9 predicted proteins | sample 1430891 | NCBI WGS metagenome assembly PDWI01 (sample SAMN01162508, study PRJNA174530) | Oral metagenome, whole genome shotgun sequencing project. | biome: Marine environment; feature: Marine mammal; material: Swab sample of the gingival sulcus; isolation source: swab sample of gingival sulcus...
CGTAATTGCCGCTGTCAATGTTGTTTTACCATGGTCAACGTGACCAATCGTACCCACGTTAACGTGTGGTTTTGTACGTTCAAACTTTGCTTTTGCCATTTTATTTCCAATATAAAAAATAAGTTAATTAATAAAAAATAGTTGCCCACCCTTGTAGATGGGCTAGTTTTTAGCTATTACGAGCGCTAATTACTTCGTCAGCCACATTCTTAGGTGCTTCAGCATATTGCTTGAATTCCATAGAGTATGTTGCACGACCTTGTGTTAATGAACGCAAGTTGGTTGCGTAACCGAACATGTTTGCCAAAGGTACTTCAGCTTTAATGATCTTACCACCACCAAACATTTCGTCCATACCTTGTAACATACCACGACGACCAGATAAGTCACCCATCACAGTACCTGCGTACTCTTCTGGTGTTTCAACTTCAACTGCCATCATTGGCTCTAGCAAGACAGGTTGTGCTTGACGCATACCTTCTTTGAATGCCATAGACGCCGCCATACGGAACGCGTTTTCGTTCGAATCGACATCATGGTAAGAACCGAAGTGTAATGTTACTTTAACATCAACTACTGGATAACCAGCAACGATACCTGATACCAATGTTTCTTGAATACCTTTGTCAACTGCTGGAATGTATTCACGAGGAACCACACCGCCTTTAATCGCATCAACGAATTCGTATTCTTTTTCACCACCCGCTGGTAATGGTTCAATCTTAAGAACCACATGACCGTATTGACCACGACCACCAGATTGCTTAACGAATTTACCTTCTGCGTTTTCACAGATACCACGAATAGTTTCACGGTAAGCTACTTGAGGTTTACCTACGTTCGCTTCAACGTTAAATTCACGTTTTAGACGATCAACGATAATCTCTAAGTGCAACTCACCCATACCACCGATAATGGTTTGACCAGATTCTTCATCTGAACGAACTGTGAATGATGGATCTTCTTGTGCTAAACGAGATAATGCCAAACCTAAACGTTCTTGATCGGCTTTTGCTTTTGGTTCAATCGCTTGAGAAATCACAGGATCTGGGAACTCCATACGCTCTAACACAACTGGTGCATCAGTATCACATAAAGTCTCACCTGTTGTTACTTCTTTTAAGCCAACAACCGCTGCAATATCACCTGCTAAAATTTCTTTTAACTCAGCACGGTTATTTGCATGCATCTGCAAGATACGTCCGATACGTTCTTTTTTACCTTTTACAGAGTTATATACTGTATCACCTGATTTAAGTACACCAGAGTAAACACGGATAAAGGTTAATTGACCAACATATGGGTCAGTCATCAATTTAAACGCTAACGCAGAGAATTTTTCATTGTCATCTGCTTTACGAGAAAGCTTCACTTCACCGTCTTCATCTGTACCTTGTACAGGTGGAATATCTACTGGAGAAGGCATAAACTCAATCACTGCGTCCAACATACGTTGAACCCCTTTGTTTTTGAACGCTGTACCACACAACATTGGTTGAATTTCACAAGCAATCGAACGTGTGCGAAGACCTTTGATAATGTCTGCTTCTGACAAATCACCTTCTTCAAGATATTTGTCCATCAACTCTTCTGAAGACTCAGCAGCTGCTTCAACCATGTACTCACGCCATTTGTTCGCATCATCTACTAGTTCAGCAGGGATATCACCGTAATCAAATTTAGTACCGTGAGTTGCTTCATCCCAAATAATAGATTGCATTTTGATCAAATCAACAACGCCTTTGAAGCTGTCTTCAGCACCAATAGGAATTACGATAGGTACTGGATTCGCACGAAGACGGTTTTTTAATTGATCAAACACACGGAAGAAGTTAGCACCTGTACGGTCCATTTTGTTAACGAATGCTAAACGAGGTACTTTGTACTTGTTTGCTTGACGCCATACAGTTTCAGATTGAGGTTGTACACCACCTACAGCACAGTAAACCATACATGCACCGTCCAATACACGCATAGAACGCTCTACCTCAATGGTAAAGTCCACGTGTCCCGGGGTGTCAATAATGTTAATACGGTGTTCTGGGAATGTACCACCCATACCACGCCAGAATGCTGTTGTAGCAGCAGAGGTAATAGTAATACCACGCTCTTGTTCTTGCTCCATCCAGTCCATCGTTGCGGCACCATCATGCACCTCACCGATTTTGTGATTTACACCAGCATAGAACAAAATACGTTCTGTAGTGGTTGTTTTACCTGCGTCAATATGCGCAGAAATACCGATATTACGATATCGTTCAATTGGGGTTTTACGAGCCATGTTTGCTTCCTTTGATTACCAACGGAAATGAGAGAAGGCTTTGTTAGCCTCTGCCATTCTATGGGTATCTTCACGTTTTTTCATTGCAGCGCCACGACCTTCTGCTGCATCCATTAATTCACCTGCTAAACGTAGATCCATTGATTTTTCACCACGTTTTTTAGCAGCTTCACGAATCCAACGCATTGCCAAAGCCATACGACGAACAGGACGTACCTCAACAGGTACTTGATAATTTGCACCACCAACACGACGGCTTTTCACCTCAACGATTGGTTTTACATTGTTAAGTGCTAAGTTAAAGACTTCCATTGGATCTTTGTCTGATTTCTTAGCAATTTGATCTAGCGCACCGTAAACGATGCGTTCAGCCACGGCTTTCTTACCAGAAAGCATGACCACATTCATAAATTTAGCAAGATCAACACTACCGAATTTTGGATCTGGTAGGATCTCGCGTTTGGGAACTTCACGACGACGAGGCATCTTTTTACTTCCTTTTGACTATTTCAGTTGAACTATATAAAAACTTCTTATATAGCCGTGGTTACCTATTAACAAGCGTAACCCCTTACCTACCGCAGTAAATTATTCACGCAGCTGCGGCTGCCACTCACCACCCTTGGGCAGAAAGCAATCTTACATTATTTTTTAGGGCGTTTAGCACCATATTTAGAGCGAGCTTGTTTACGGTCTTTAACACCTTGTAAATCAAGTGCACCACGAACGATATGGTAACGAACACCCGGCAAGTCTTTTACACGACCGCCACGGATAAGAACTACACTGTGCTCTTGTAGGTTGTGACCTTCACCACCGATGTATGAAATGACTTCATGACCGTTAGTTAGACGAACCTTAGCAACCTTACGCATCGCTGAGTTAGGTTTTTTAGGTGTAGTTGTATATACACGAGTACACACGCCACGACGTTGTGGGCAGTTCTGCAATGCAGGAGACTTGCTTTTCACAATCGCAGTTGTACGTGGTTTTCGCACGAGTTGACTAATAGTAGGCATATGCTTACATTTCCTAGTTAGTGTACAAATAACAACATACCCTCTGTAAATCCCCCTCACAAAAGGTGAAAATACATAAGATGATGTGTTTATTGAAGTACGGTTAAACAAATAAACTAATTTTCAAGAAAAACCTAGAAACACACAGAAAAACACTATGTTTTCAATGCATTAAAAATCAAGCTGTCTTGAAAAATATTTTCAAAAACAAAAAGACTTGCAAAATCAAACACTAGATTTCACTTGAACCCAGTATTCTAACATAGAAATTAAAAATATGAAATACTTAGCAAAAATCCAAAATGATAGATTATGAATACCCAAATCTCTAAAGCAGTTTGGATCATGCCTCCCTATAAACTGCGTTATCGCACAAAAACAATACTTCATACATACAAACACCGTACTGAACAAAAAAGAGGCGCTTCAAGCACCCCTTTGTTCAAAGACATAAACCCACTCAAGGGACATGTTCAATTAGTATTTAGACTCTAAGCCCAAATCTTTTACCAATAGGTAGTAAAATACCGCACGGTATTTATTGCGGTTAGAAGAACCTAATGTTGCAACAACTTTTTCAATCGCTTTGTCTAGTTTAGGACCATCTTCCAACCCCATCTTTTTCATCAGGAAGTTCTTTTTCACCGTCTCAAGTTCTTTTGGATCTGAACTAGATACTTTCTCTGCATCTACATTATAGATAGAAGGTCCACAACCTTTCGTAACCTTACGAAGTAACTCACAGTCACAACCTAACCCAAGTTTTTTTAACTCAGCACAATATAGATCTACTTTATCATCGAATTTACTCATAATTTCTCCTTATTAATAAATACACTATTAACCTTACCACAAAACAGCCACAAAAAGCAAAGATGTTGTAAAAGCAGCTATTTTTTTAAAACAATTTCCAATAAGAAACGAACATTTAGAAAAATATCCACTGAAACTCTTATAATGTAATTTTACCTAGGAGATGACACAATGAATTTAAAAAAACTGGTCTTGGCAACTGCATTATGTACCCTTAGTATCGCTCAAGTTTCTGCAACAGAGGTTGACGGTTCTTACCTAAAAGCTCGTATTCTTGGATTGGATTATGGTTATCAGATTACTGAAACAACGTCTATTGAGGCAGGTGTAGATTTGAAAACCATTGCTGCGTTTGCCGATATTTCATCACTTCAGAAATATGCTCACCTACCTGAGAGCTATGCAAAATACGCTAAGTTTTTCCCAATCCCTACCATAGGTGCTCGTATCGTTGTTGGTCCAAAATTTAACTTTGCAGTATCTGACAAGGTAAACTTATTTGTAAAACCTTCTGCAACCATTGGTTATGGATATTTCCCACAAACAAAACATATTCCACACACCTTATCCACATTTACAGCAGGTGCGATTTTAAGCGCAGGTGTTGATGGTTATGTAAGCGACAAAATTAAACTTGGTTTTGAACTGGGTGTAGGTGGTGGTTATTGTCAAATTAAAGCAAAAAGAACCACAGGAGACAATCAATTTGAACATGTCATCAAAAAAGGCTGTTTTTTAGAACGCAACGGCTTATATCTACAATATGATTTCTAATCTCATTATATGACATAAGACATAACAGGCACTTTTCGATAAAGTGCCTTTTTTATGTTGCATAGTTAACCATTAAATCAACCCTACCAACATCTAATATCATCTTGCTGAAAACAAGCAAAAAATCTAATATTCATAACAACTACCACATACGTCATCTATGATGACATCTGATGTTGTTATTGACAGCCTCCATTGGTTCTATTATAATTCTAATATTCTATAATTTCATAGAATACAAGATTAACACGATTAAATAGTCAATTAATATGAAACCAAACCAAAACAATCCATTTGCTATTGAACGAGCAGCAATGATGTTTCATGCCCTAGGTGACCCAGCAAGACTGAATTTACTCTTACATCTTCGTGAGAACGAGTTATGTGTCAACGATCTTGCTAAACTCGAAAATGCTAAGGTCGGTAGCATTTCTGCACGACTTAAAACCTTGTTCCAAGCACACTTAGTACAACGACGTCGTGATGCACAGCATATTTATTACTCATTAGCTGATCATCATATCGCAGAGTTACTCGACAATATGCTTGCCCATGCCACAGAAGGCATTCACTAATTTAACCCTACACCGAGTATTATTATGTCTTATATTACTGATTTCTTTCATTACTTCTTTATGCTACTCACTGAATCTGCCCCATGGTTATTAGGGGGATTTTTGATGGCAGGGATTATTAAAGTGTTTATCCCGACAAAATTCCTACACAAACATTTGGGAGGCAACAACACCCAATCTATTGTCAAAGGGGCACTGATTGGGGCACCACTACCCTTATGTTCATGTAGTGTCATTCCTGTCGCTATGGGGGTTCATAGAGCAGGTGGTTCTAAAGCTGCAACTACCTCTTTTTTAATTGCTAGCCCAGAAACGGGGGTAGATTCCATCTCCATTACCTACGCCCTCCTTGGGCCTCTCATGACCATCATACGTCCTATCGCAGCCATTATCACCTCTATTTCAACAGGTATGATGGTCATGTTCTTTGATCGCTCACAAGCAGACCAAACGAACACAGACACCCCTCAAAAGGAGGCGACATCATGTTGCTCCAGCAAAAATACAGTAACACCTGAACCTGCTACATGTTGTTCAAGCACACCGTCCCCAAACACTCAACATCAAGGACATATTGTAGATAATGAACATACAGAACATAACAAGCCTCATTCTGAAAATCATGATACAGAAGATAGTTGTTGTTCAAGCAATGATTCAGCGCCACAGCAGGGTATTCTACATAAAATAAAAGACTGTATTTATTTTAGTTTTGTGAGCCTGCCAAAAGATACGGCAAAATGGCTATTTATAGGGATTGTCATTTCTGCTGCCATGCTCAGCTGGATTCCTGAGTCATTCTTAGCACAATGGGGTTCAGGTCCTTATGCCTATCTATTTATGGCATTGGTAGGTATTCCTATGTATGTATGTGCCACTTCTAGCACACCCATTGCAGTTGGTTTATTATTTGCAGGGGTTTCTCCCGGTGCCGTTCTTGTGTTCTTACAAGCAGGTCCAGCCACCAACATTGCCACACTCGGTATGGTTAAAAAAGAGCTCGGTGCTAAAGTGCTCGTAATTTATCTTACTTGTCTGACCTTGATGAGCTTCTTGTTTGGCTGGATGACAGACATTCTGGCAGGTTACTTTATGATTGGATTTGACAAACAAGTAGCACAGGCACACACCATGGCATCTAGTCCTATTTACACGGTAAGTGCCATCATATTATTCGCATTGATGCTCTATCATTTGTTTGGAGAGTCCGTAAAGCAATATTTAAACAACAAAACACGTAAATGATCATAAGTCCAAGCAAACACATACGTATAGACTAAATAGAAAATACAAAAGCCACCGTCTAAGATCAAAGCCTCCAACAATGAGATATCCAAATAATAGGCAATAAACGGACAGGTGGCGACCATTAAAGAAAATTCAAACATCAACATGTGAACTGTTCTTACTTTACGCGTTTTTATCATATGATGAGCACGTAACCAACGATCAAATAACACGTTATACAACACATTCCACATCATGGCAAAAATAGCCACAACCACTGTAATAAATAGCAATTGGTTCATTTCATGACCAAATACAATAGAAGCAAACTTAGCGCTGAGCCAAATAGCAATCACCTCAAACAAAATCGCATATAACACACGCTCCCAAAAACCTCGATTCTGTACCTGATTTGGATCCAAATTAACATCTATTTCTGTATAGCTCATCTCAAAACCCATACTCACAAAGCATTAACGAAAAAATTACTACATAATGAACATTTTTCATCTGAACCATATGAACACTCATAAGGTGGAGGTAGTCAGGTGTCTATCTGATCAGAAGCCACTAACAAAAACTTTAAGTGCATATATCAAAAAATATCCGTTACGCCAAAGATAACACAAATATTCATAAAGGAAAATACCTATCCTTATTGAAGGTCATCTAAGTATCTATTCTATCTATGGCGATAGCACATCTTTATGCTATAAAAACTCTTATGATAAAATGTGCAAAAAACTTCGGAGTATAAATTTTGATTCTTGCATTCATTCGTTTTATTTTATTCGGTCTCTATATGGTCTTTTTATTTGGCATCACCCTGATATTAAGCATTATTAGACCATTCCACAAGAACAATACCTATGTAGTGGCACGTATGATGAGTAAAATGCACCATATTCTCGGCATTAAAATCGTCATTCGTGGGGAAGAAAACCTACCAAAAGACGGCAAAGGCATCTATATTTGCAACCATCATAGCAACTTAGACTCTTTTGTGCTTACAGCGGCTATTCAAAAAAACACCATCACCATTGGTAAACACAGTGTTTTATATATTCCTGTATTCGGTATTATGTTTGTCCTATTGGGTAACTTACTCATTAAAAGAGAAAACAAAGAAAAGGCAATTGGAAAAATGAAGCAAGCTGCACAAAAAGTCACTGAAAAAGGGGTGAATATTTGGGTCTTTCCTGAGGGACACCGAAGTCTTGGACGAGGTTTACTTCCTTTCAAAATGGGTGCCTTTCATTTAGCACAAGATACACATTTGCCTGTAATACCAATTTGTACAAGTGACTACTATCAACATTTTTCATTCAAACAATGGGACAATGGTACTGTTTATATTGATTTTCTAAAACCAATCACTGTACCAGAAAGCAACAAAGAAACCCTTAAACTCACTGTCAAAAATATTCATGATGAGATGGAAGATTATATTCTCAAGAATATACCCAACACCGTAGCACTTGAACAGAAGGTAAAAAACAAAACAGCCAAATAAATAATATAGGGTGCCTAAGCACCCTATATCAATATGTCATGATCAATTATATATTACCACTGGTAACCAACACCTCCACCGATCATGAAGCTTCCTTTGGTTGAAGCACTACCTGATACTTTATAAATCACCTTACCCGCATCAGAAATACCTGAAAGACCCACAGCAACTGCCGCTGCACCACCATGGTATGCCGCACCTGCACTTACCATGCGTTTTCCTGGCTCTGTTGGTTGAGGCAAGTTCGCTTGTGCACCTGCTAATGCAACACCCGCATTAAAACGAGCACCTTGCTGCTTCAATTGTCCTACAGTCGCAGCATCTGAGTCGGCAACACCTGGAGCAACGTTAGTGATTCTGTTGCCACCTGCGTTAATACCTGTCTTACCGATAGATACGACGTTAGGTTCTGCTGCATCACCAAAGGTAATAGAGTCGATACCTTTGATCTCTTTAGCAAGTTGTACCTTAAGTGCCGTTTTATCTTTTCCATTAGCATCTTTGATAGTAACAGCATTGACACCAATGTTCTTGTCAGATAATTTATCTTTATCCGCACCACCCACAATATCCAATAAGCTACCTAATGGTTTGTTAATCGTAGTCGGATTATCACCACGAAAGTTCAAACTTGATTTAGATACCACCTTAGCAACCTCTTTCTTTAATTGTCCGAAATTAACCGCATCAGTATCCTCTACACCCGCTTTAAGGCCTGCAATTCGCTTATCCCCCATTTGAACTCCTGCTTCATTAATTCTCACAGGTTTTGTTTTAAACGTACCATCTGGATTTTTCTCTCCAACTTCTATTGTAGTTATTTTGATATCATCTTGTAAACTATAAGTAAATTCTTGTCCCTTTTGCTCAATAGCGAGGTTATCACCCGCAATAAGTTTGACTTTCTCACCTGATTTGACAAGTTCAGTGGTTTCATTAGCACTATCTTTCTTTCTAATACCAGTGCCAACTATACCAGATGTTACATTCCAACCTGAATCATTGATAGCTTTTGCTATATCTCCTGCTGTTGCTAGGTAGCTAGGATTCTTAGGTGTTACTACTTGACCGTTTGCAACATCTGTACCATCTAGATTCGTTTTAGTGCCATCTGAAACTTCAATTTTAGTTGTTTGAAGACTAGCTTTGATCGTTGATACCTTTGTATCCGTATTGGTAACCATAAATTTTACCGTATCAGTATCTTCAAAATTCACCGTATCATAAGCTTTAACAAAATCAACTTTATCACTATTGTGAGTTAAATTCCAACCTGCATTGAGTACATCTTGTACGCTTGCAGCATCATTTAACACTGCAGAATTATCTTTTGGTGTTTGACCTATCCATTTGCCTTCACCCTTATCATCTATTGGCAAATGAGATTTGATATTTGCTACTCGCTCTTTTTCTGTAATCTTACCATTGGGTCCAAGTGCAGAGGTATAAATATCTGTCTCTTCTACTGCTTTAGCTGTTGGTTTTACTTTTCCATCTTTTCCAATATCATCAGCTTTATAGAATTTCCCTCGAGTAATTAAGTTGCCATCTGTATCGTACTCATCTGCCATTCTGATTAATTGTGTTGGCACACCATCAATATCCTTTGTATAAACAAACGGTGAGTTACTGTTTAAATGAACTTGGTTTTCAATCTTAACATTAGCTAAGCCCTCTTTTAACTGCGAAACATTGACTGCATCTGTATCGTCTTCACCCTTTGATAACCCTGTAATCTTACCACCCTTATTAATAGTAATAGGACCTGCTTTTACAGAAGTGAATTCAGGATTATCAGCCAGTTGAATTTGTACTTGTGTACTTCCTGCCCCATTGGCGTGATGTAGCATGACTGTTTGAATATTTTTAGCAGAGTAATCTCCCTGAGTAGTTTTCTGAGAATTATCTCTCTGAAGGGCACCCTCTCGCTTCATCGCTCCAATAATTTTAAGTACACCACCACCTAGTTTAACTTTAGAATCTTCTAATTCAGGATCTTGTGCTGCTTCTCTGAGTTCACCTCTATGATTCGCACTCACAGAAAAACCTTTGTCAACCACATTTCCCACAGATTTTAACTGTGCTACGTTTACTGCATCACTATCATCACGACCTGCTGCAACATGGGTAATTTGTCTTGTTTTATCAGCTGTTCCCACTGATACAGCACCCAAAGCACCGTTTACTGTCTTGGCAATAGCTGTTTTATCATCATCTTTTGCTGTTTGCAAGGCAAACACTTGCTCTCCTGTTGGAGTATGAGTCACTGCGTTTTTATCAGCCACAATCAAAGCTTTGCGATCTGCAAGTGATTCAGCACCTAGTGCAACGCCACCACTCGCAATTACTTTTGAATCATTACCAATCGCAACAGCATTTTGAGCTTTTTCATTTATGGTACTTTTATTGGTTTCAGCCAATACCTTATTTGCTTCTGCTTGTTTGAGCAATCGTTCTGCACGATTAACTTTTTGTGCTTGTTTTGTTTGATCAGCCAATGCTTTTTTAAGCTCTTTTTTAGCAGCTGTTAATTCTGCTGGTGTTGGTCTCTCTGATTTAGGTAAACTTGAATCCAAGGCTTTTTTAAGCAAATCATCTAAGATTTTTTGTTTTTGAGCTACAGTTTCATCTAATGTAGCTTTTGTACCTTTTTCTGTTGTTAATTTTTGAGTTGCAGTATCAATTGCTGTTTGAGATGCATCAATATCAGCTTGTAAGAATGCACCTGCTGTGGCGTTATTACCAATAGCAACAGTACCATCATTTAAGGCTTTTGAGTCTTGCCCAACGGCTACAGCATTTGCACCTGTTGCACGAGATTCCATGCCTGCTGTTACCGCTTTTGCACCTGTTGCTCCTGCCATTGTACGGCTTGAACCTTCATTGCTAGCAGTATTTCCAATTTTTTGATTATCTGGATCATTTTCATTTGTATGGAAGAAAGTACTATTTCCATCTTGTAAACTTTTTGCTATAACAAATAATTGTGAACCGTTAATTGCATCCGTTGACTCTGCATTTACAGCTCCTGGTGCAACATTTTTAAGCTGTCTTTCATAACCAAAAGAACCAAAAGATACTTGGTCCCCAGAACTTAAATAGTCAGAACCTGCAAAGAAGTTACCATAGGTAATCATCTCACCAGAACTTGAAAGAATTGAAGCTGTTGTTTCTGTTGTTGCACCGTGGTTTTTTGTGTCCTGCGTTTGTGAGCCCGCACCAAGTGCCACCGAGTTATCTAAATCAGCATTAGCACCCACCCCAAAGGCAGTCGAAGCAAAACCTCGAGAAGATGATTTTGTCCCCACAGCTGTTGATAAATCTCCCTCTGCAAGCGTTGACACCCCTATAACAACAGACGCCTCCCCTCTTGATTCAGTACTAATGTATTGATTTTTCTTGTATGTATTGTGCGTTCCTGGGACCGTTGTCACGGCATCTGTGCCTTCAACTTTCCAAGTACCATTGTCATCATATACCCACTCATTATTTGCATTTTTATACAATACTCTTCCAGTGTCATCAATTTTTTCAAGGAGGACTTTCCCATCTGCATCTCTATACACTTTATGTTCATCAGCATCTACCTCAGGACCATTGATTGGTGCATCTCCTTTTGCATTTGGTGCACCCACGAGATATTGCCCTGTAAGTTCATTATATTTCTTTGCCACTGACGTTGAATTGAACTCGTCGTGAGTTTGCATATTATCTGGTTTAAGATACACAGATTTCTTGCTAGCCACGGAATCTAAATCATCACCACCGATAGCGATAGATGAGTTTCCTGTTGTGAAAACATTATTACCAATGGCTGTTGATTGATCTCCTTTTGCTACAGCAGTCGAACCAATG
>PDWI01017553.1_pt1 | contig 12057 bp, 10 predicted proteins | sample 1430891 | NCBI WGS metagenome assembly PDWI01 (sample SAMN01162508, study PRJNA174530) | Oral metagenome, whole genome shotgun sequencing project. | biome: Marine environment; feature: Marine mammal; material: Swab sample of the gingival sulcus; isolation source: swab sample of gingival sulcus...
TCAGTTCCTGAATCAGTTCCTGAAAGGAGTCTGTATTTATATGTTTAAAACAGCCAGAGAATTAAAAAAGTTCAACAGTTTACCGAAAGATCAGCGCGGCATTGTCTTTTTTTCGGAAGGGAAATCGTACTGGAACACGTTCAAGCCGGTTACTGATGAACTGATACAGCGGCAAATACCTTTTGTTTTTCTGTCAATGGATGCAGCCGATCCGGGTTTGAGTATTTCCGCGCCGGGTGTCAGCGGCTTTTGTGTGGGGAAGGGCAGCGGTTTTGTTTATTTTATGAGCATGCTGAATGCCGGTGTTGTGGTAATGACTACTCCGGGGCTGCAGACTTTAACTCTTAAGCGTTCCAGGGGTGTGGCCCATTACGCCCATCTGGTTCATTCACCGACCGGACTTTCTTTTTACCGCCGTTTTTCTTTTGATTATTTTGACTCTGTTCTCTGTTCCGGACCGCACCAGATGAAGGAGATGCGGCAGCTGGAACTGCTGCGCGGTACTCCGCAGAAAACCCTGTATGAAACCGGCCTGGTGTATATGGATGTTCTTAAAGAGCAGTTTACAGAGAGTGCCCGCTCAAAAACAAACACGGTTCTTCTGGCTCCCACCTGGGGACCGAACGGCGCGCTTTCGCGTCATGGAATAAAATTAATTGAGGCGGTTCTTGCGGGTAATTTTAACTTGATTGTCCGCCCGCATCCCCAGCAGATGCGCTCGGAAGCGGCGCTGCTCAAATCTCTGCAGAGATCTGCTCCGGAAACTGTCCGGTGGGATATGGATGTCTCGGCCAGCAGGAGTATGGCTGATTCGGATATTATGATTTCTGATTTGTCGGGGGTAATTTTTGATTACGCCTTTCTCTATGAAAAACCGGTTATAACTTTTGACTATCCCCTGAAGCAGGAAGGCTTTGAACAGCAGGATCTGCAGGGACCGGTGTGGGAAAAAGAAATAAGCCGGCAGCTGGGCGGTGTTGTTTCGGGTGAGGAGCTGCAGAATCTTCCCGGGACAATAGAGAACCTTGTGCGGGATGAATCGGGCAGAGAGCATATACGCAGTTTGAGGGAACAGTATCTGTTTAATTTCGGTACGGCCGGAAAAACGGCTGCCGGGCAGATTCTGGAAATCAGCCGGCAGTTAAAACCCGCATAATTGCGCCGGTGCAGTTCCCCTTAAACGTCAATAGCTATATACTTATTTTAAAGATTCTAAAGAGGAAAATCTAATGCGTTCATGGTATTTTGTCATTCTTTTGTTATTCATTCCCGTACTGCCCCTTTTTGCCTATCTGGACCCCGGTACCGGCAGTATGATTGTTTCCGCCATTATCGGCGCGCTGGCCACGGTGGCGTTTGTTCTTAAGGGCTGGTTTTACAAGATATTCCGGCGGAAGAAAAAAACCGCTGAGGATTCGTCTGAAGAGATGACGGATAAGAAGCCGGAATAATTTTTTTCAATGAAAATACTGGATCTTGTTTTTGTTTTTCCGCTTCGGTGGCTGATGGGCCTGCTCCTCACGGGGGCCGACTCCTTACTGAATAATCCGGGACTGAGCATTCTGGTGCTGAGCGTTGTGGTGAATACGGTTCTGCTTCCGCTCTACTACCTGGCCGAGAAGTGGCAGAACAGGGAACGTGCTGTTCAGAAAGCCATGTCGGGGCGCCTGAAAGAAATTAAAGAGCAGTACCGGGGGGAAGAGCAGTATAATAAAACGGTGGAACTCTACAAAGAGTTCTCCTACCATCCTATTCAGAGTTTAAGGACCAGTTTCGGATTTCTTATTCAGGTGCCGTTTTTTCTGGCGGCGTACACCCTGTTGTCTCATAATCCGCTGCTGGAGGGGGAATCTTTTCTTTTTCTAAGCAACCTGGCCCTGCCGGATGCTATTCTGGCTATTGGCAGTGTCCGAATTAACTTTATGCCGATATTAATGACGGTTTTGAATCTTTTTTCTTCCTTTGTTTATGCAAAAGAGCTGACCCGCGGCGAAAAAATTAAACTTGTTCTGATTGCCTTTCTTTTTCTTGTACTTCTTTATAAATCGCCTTCGGGTCTGGTACTTTACTGGACTCTGAACAATCTTTATTCACTGCTGAAAAACATTATTCACAATCCTGTAAAGGGAGGTGCTTGAACATGCAGGCAATGATTCTTGCTGCGGGTATGGGACGCCGGCTGGGTCCGTATACAGACGGGAATACCAAATGCATGGTAAAAGTTGCGGGCCGCACCCTTATTCACCGGATGCTGGACAGTTTAACCCGCCACCCCTTAAGTAAAATTATTCTGGTTGTCGGATACAAGGGGGAGAATCTTCAAAAACACGTTGGCGATTCATGGAACGGTGTGCCTGTTGTTTATGTGACAAATGAAATTTACGATAAGACAAACAATATTTATTCACTGTATCTGGCCCGCCATTATCTGATGGAGGAAGACACGCTTCTTCTGGAAAGCGATTTAATATTCAGCGACGCTGTTCTGGACGCCCTGATAAACGACCGGCGCAAGTCTCTGGTTCTGGTATCGCGTTTTCAGACATGGATGGACGGAACGGTTGTAAGGATAGGCAAGAAGGAAAAGATCCTTCAGTTTATATCGGGCAAGAAATTTAATTACGCCCTTTCGAAGAACTACTACAAAACAGTTAATATCTACAAGTTTTCTACCGCGTTTTCCCGCAACAGGTACATTCCTTTTCTGGAAGCCTATGTTCAGGCCATGGGGCATAACGAATATTACGAACAGGTTCTGGGCGTTATAAATTCCCTGGACCGCAGTGAGCTGCGCGCCTGCATTCTGGACAGGAATGCTGTCTGGTACGAAATTGATGACAAACAGGATCTGGATAACGCGGAAGTTCTGTTTTCCGACACTTCGAATAAACTCAAAAAACTTCAGGGACATTACGGCGGATACTGGCGCTATCCGGCCCTGATTGATTTCTGTTATCTGGTGAATCCCTATTTTCCATCGAAACGGCTGCGTGATGAGCTGAAAAACAGTTTTGATACGCTGTTAACGCAGTACCCGTCCGGGCAGAGTGTTCAGAACCTGCTGGCTTCCAAGCTTTTCGGGGTGGATGAAAAATACATTATGACCGGAAACGGCGCGGCAGAACTCATTAAGGCCATGATGGAGAATGTTCCCGGAGTGCAGTCGCTTGTTACGGGGTTTGTGTATCCCGCGTTTGAAGAGTATCCCAACCGGGTTTGCGCGGAGCGGACACGTTTTTTTGAGCCTTCAAACAAGGATTTCCGCTATGGCATGGAAGAGCTGAAAGAATTTGCCCAAGATTTGGACCGTCTGGTTCTGATCAATCCGGATAATCCCAGCGGAAATTTTATTTGCCGCAGCGATGTTCTGTCTCTGGCGTCCTTTTTGAAGGAGGCGGGAACTGATCTGATTGTTGATGAGTCTTTTGTTGATTTTTCTCAAGACGGCAGCAGTGCCAGTCTGCTGGAAAACAGTGTTCTGGAGGAATATCCCAACCTTGTTGTTGTGAAGAGCATCAGTAAGAGCTACGGCGTGCCGGGGCTGCGTCTGGGAGTGGCCGCTTCGTCCAATGAGGAATTTATTTCCGCGCTGCGTCAGAATCTTTCCATCTGGAATATCAATTCCTTTGCCGAGTTCTTTTTACAGATAATGGGTAAATATCAGGCACAGTATGCTGAAGCCTGCGCTAAAATATGCCGCAGGAGAGATGAGCTTTTCGAGGCTCTAAGCGGTATTCCCGGTATCCGCCCCCTGCCTTCGCAGGCCAATTACATTACCTGTGAACTGACCGCTCCTGTAACGGCCGCTGAACTGACAGGCTGGCTTCTGAGCCGGCATGATATTTTTATTAAGGATTTAACCGGCAAACGCGGTATTCCGGCAGAGCGCCAGTATGTCAGGCTGGCTGTCCGTTCTTCTTCCGACAATAAGAAACTGCTTAAAGCACTGAGTAAAAAAATGAACAAACTTTTCCCGGAGAATTCCTGATGAGCCGAGCTTTTTCTCTTAAAAAATATCTTTTAACAATTCTTGCCGGCATTGAAATGCTGCTGCTGCCGCTTGTACTTTTAATTCCGGAACTGTTTATTAACCTGCGGGCCGCCGGAGCGGTGCTCTCCCAGATTCTGCTTTTGGCCATGGCGGCTGTATGGCTGATAACTGTTTTGAGGGAACGCCGCACGGAAGAAACAAGGCGCCGTCTGCCTTATGGAGCCATAGCGGCGGCGGCTGCCGGACTGGCCCTGAATCTTCTTGTTATGGCGTATCACGGTCATTTTCACCGCTACAAGGCTCAAATGTACCTGATGCTCTCACAAATTCCGGTTTTCTGTGTACTGGCACTGCACGGGGGAGCTCTGCCGTTTCGAAAACCTCTGGAAGATGTTTTCAGCCGGCGGCCCGGCGCTTTTAATACGCTGGGAGGGCTTTCGGCTTTTTTGCTTACAGCGCTTGTTTTATTTATTGCGCCGCTTTCCCTGATGGCCACGGATATGTCTTCCATTCCGTTCAGTTTTGCTAACCGGTATCTCTGGCACGGACTCTTTGCCGCCGGCGCGCTGGTTCTTCTTTTTCTGTTTTACCGTTTTTCTCCGGAGTATCTGCGTCCCTTACTGGCTGTTTTCTTTTTCAGTCTGGCTGCTGCCGCCTGGGTTTACACTTTTCTCCTTCCGGGCGACTACGGTGTGCTGGATGTGACAACATTTTCCAATCCGGGCCGGCTGAACAGTTTTAAGGAAGGTGTTTCCTCTTCTGAAATCTGGCTGGTGCTGGGAGAGGCTGCGGCTTTAATTGCCGCTCTGCTTCTGTTAATAATTGCGTCATTTAAGCTGACGGATAAAATGATCTTCCCGGCTGTTGTTCTTGTTCTGATGACTCTGGGACAGGGCGGCTACAATATTCTTTCGTCTCCCGAGATACGCCGGGACAAGACGGCTGAAGGCGCTTTTTTCTCTCCGCATGAATCTGCCGAGGCGTTCCGGTTTTCCGATGAAGAAAACATTGTTGTTTTTATGCTGGACATGTTCGGCGGAGGACTCATCCCGGACATACTGGAACACTACCCCCATCTGGCCGATGTTCTGGACGGGTTTGTGTGGTATCCCAACACCCTTTCGGCGGGCCTGACCACTTACGGCAGTCTGCCGGCTATTCTGGCCGGACCGGATTTTTCGCCGGAGAATGTTAACAAGAGAACCGGTCAGACGCTTGATGAAATGATTAAGGAAAGCTATCAGAGCCTCATCCGTCAGGCACAGGAACGCCGTTTTCATTTTACCTATATGTATCCTGTATATTTTCCCCTTCAGGACTACACGGAAGAATGGGATATTTCTGTTGTGAACTCTCTGAGTTTTATGGAGTACTGGATAAGTCATTCAGAAGAGGCTGCGGCTTTAAACTTCCGGATGACGCCCGCGCAGCACACGCGTCTGTTTTCCGTGATTGGTCTTTTCAAGTCAGCCCCGCATTTTCTCCGCCCCTATATTTATTTAGACGGTCTCTGGCTGATGCAGAACCGCGGTAATTTGTCCGTGCGGCATCCCCTGACACATCTGAGTCTGCTCGATTCCCTGACGGATTTTGCTTATGTGGATAAGAATGCTCCGCCGGCTTTTAAATTTATTGACAGTGAACTTCCCCATACTCCATGGGCTATTGATAAGGATCTGAAACTGACAAATCAAACTGTCAGCGGCAAAAAAACGGATCCGGTTCACAATGTTTCCACTGTGGACAGAAACGCCGTTATGTATTCGGCGGCCCGCACCTTGCAGGAAGTGGGAGATCTTGTTCAATGGCTTGAGGCCAATAACATTAAGGATAAGACAAAAATTATTCTTGTTGCGGATCACGGATTTACAGCACCGCACGGTCACTGGGAAGAGACTGCTGTTATCCGCGATGATGATGGCCAACCGGTGCTGCTTTCAGCCCGGGCTAATTCCCTTTTAATGGTGAAGGATTTCTCGGGCAGAGGCCCCATGCGTACCGATAAGCGGCTGATGTCGGTTGCTGATGTTCCCTCTATTGTATTTAATACCCCGGGGAACCCGGCTGAAGGGGAGCCGAAGAAAAGAACGGTATTTGTCAACCACATTGCTCCGCACCCCAACAGCCACGGACCGGAAAAATACAATATTGGATTTCAGTTTGCCGTAGACGGCGATCCGGCACTCTTAGAAAGCTGGAAACGTGTTGACAGCGGAAACTGACAGATCTCTGCGCTTGATTTGCTTTTGCTGAATTGCTACTCTGATCCCATGGACCAGAGTGCACTCACAAAAGCCCGCAACATCAACCCCGAAGACTGGCAGCCCGTTGACCGCGCCGTGCTCTGCTTTATCCGTAATCGTCAGAGCGGCCGCGTTCTGATGATTCACAAGAAAACCGGTTTGGGAAAAGGCCTTATAAACGGACCCGGCGGACGGATAGAACAGGGGGAAACGCCCCGTGAAGCGGCGGTCAGGGAAATAAGGGAAGAAGTCTGTGTTAATATTAAAGCCGACAGGCTGCGGCACGGCGGCGATCTGTTTTTTCAGTTTAAAGACGGCTATTCCATACGGGGCTATGTTTTTGACACGGAAGAATGGGAAGGAACACCGCGCGCCACCGAAGAAGCCGATCCCTTCTGGTGCCCTGAAGATGACATTCCCTACAATAAAATGTGGAAAGACGATGCGTGGTGGATGCCGCAGCTGCTGGCCCGGAAGCAGTTCCGCGGCCGCTTTATTTTTGACGGTGAAACCATGCTTAGTATGAGCCTGGATATAGAATTCGCTGAGTAGAATACAGGAGGTTAAAATGAGCGACACAGTTTTTGATAAAATTCTGGCAGGAGAACTGCCGGCCGAGAAGGTGTACGAAGACGATAAGGTTCTGGCTTTCAAGGACATTTATCCTCAGGCGCCGGTTCATGTTTTGGTTATACCCAAAAAACGCATTGAGCGTTTTGCCCAGTTTAAGGAATGGGAGCAGGAAGACATTGGTTATTTTCTGCTGACGGTTTCCAAAGTGGCCACTCAGCTGGGACTGGATGAAAAGGGTTACCGGATAGTGTTCAACAACGGCCCCGACGGCGGTCAGGAGGTGGAGTATCTTCACGCTCATATTCTGGGAGGCCGTTCCATGAAGTGGCCTCCGGGCTGATGCGCCGGATTTTCCGCGCTGCCGTCTTTTTGGGGCTGGCAGGACTGCCGGCGTTTTTTGCGCTGCCTTCGGCAGAGGCGGCAACTGGCGCGGCAGGAGCCGGCTGCGCCAGACCCGGCACCATTAAACATCAGTAAAGATGCCGGGTCTGCAATCCAATATGTGCCTCATGTGCCCGGTACGTCAGTCCCGGCCGCAATTCAAATGGCGCCTCTTACTCAAAGCACGCCCGGTGCATTTACGGCGCAGGCCGGTTCGGCGCATATTGCACCCGCGCAAACAGGCGCGGCAGGGGCAAAGCCGGCCACAGCCCAGCCGCCGGGCACCCGTGGGGCGCCGGACATTGCTGAAGAGGCCGCGCTAGGCGTATTAAGCGAGGCTTGCGCAAATAAGCCGGCGGGAAACGTGGGGCCGCCTATGCCGGTTTCACAAAAAGCGCCGGGCACTTGGGGGACGCCGCCTGCCGTAACCCAGTCTCCGGCCGTAACCCCGCCGCCGGGCACTCGGGGGGCGCCGGACATTGCTGAAGGGACAGCCCCGGCTGCGCCAGACCCGGCACCCCCGGCGCCATTAAACATCAGTAAAGATGCCGGGTCTGCAATCCAATATGTGCCCCATGTATCCGGCACGTCAGTCCCGGCCGCAATTCAAATGGGGCCTCTTACTCAAAGCACGCCCGGTGCATTTGCGGCGCAGGCCGGTTCGGCGCATATTACACCCGCGCAAACAGGCGCGGCAGGAGCGAAGCCGGCCGGAACTTTAAAGCCGGCGGAAGACGTGGGGCCGCTTATGCCGGCCGCAACCTCGCCGCCGGGCACCCGAGGGGCGCCGTCTGCCACAACCCAGGCAGCGCTGGACGCATTAAGCGAGGTTTGCGCAAATAAGCCGGCGGGAGACGTGGGGCCGCTTATTCCGGTTACATGCCCGCCGGCTTCACAAGAAGCGCTGGGCACCTGGGGGGTGCCGCCTGTCGCAACCCCGCCGGCAGGCACACGGGGGGCGCCGGACATTGCTGAAGAGGCCGCATTAGGCGCATTAAACGTTTCTTGCCCAGACCCGCCGCCTGTCGCAACCCCGCCGCCAGGCACCCGTGGGACGCCGAACATTGCTGAAGAGGCCGCGCTAGGCGTATTAAATGTTTCTTGCCCAGATCCGGCGCCGGCTGCAACCCGGGCCGCGGCCGATTTTATTGACGCAATTAACGCCCTGCGCCTTGAAAGGGGCCTTCATACTCTGCGCGTTGATGATTCAGCCTGCAGAGCGGCCGCGGCCTATGCGGCGCAGCTGGCAGAGCGTATGGTCCTCAGTCATAGAGGTCTGGACGGCAGCCGTGTAGCTCAGCGTTATCTTCAGCAGGGCGGAACCGGCCGTTTGTCCGGAGAAAATCTGGGGGCAGGCAATTCACTTTCTGCCATTATGGAGGGATGGCTGAACAGTCCCTCACACCGTCAGAACATGCTGAACCCGCGTTGGTATTCGTTTGGAACCGGAACAGCGCCTCTGCCGAAAGGCCGGCTGCTCGCGGTGGCCGTTTTTACCGATTCCCGCTGGCAGACCACAGCAGAGTACATTGCTGAATCGGAGGGCCGGCGGAATTTAATTCTGGAAGGGCGGTTTTACTACTGCACGCAGAGCCCTCCGCAGAATGTTTTTATTCTCAGCGGAACGCGCAAAATATACGGGACTCTGCTCAACCGGGCCGGAGAACCGCGCGGCCCCGAAATCACCAAAAAAACCGAAAGCCGCAGCCCGGATACTTTGCATCTGGAATTTGTTATTCCCCTGGAAACTCAGCCGGATGTCTATATTCCGCTGAGCCTCTGGCATACAGATTCACAAGGCAGGCAGCGGCAAAGCGACATGCTTATTTTTCAGCTGGAGAACCTTCACTAATCAGCGGGAATCAGGGTAAGCTCTACGCTTATGAATATAACACTTCTGGCCGTACGCGGTGCTGTGGGAATTGATGAGAACAAAAATGAATCACAGACAATGGTTAATGCCCTTGGGGAACTGATGGATGCTCTTGAGCAGAAAAACGGCTTTACCGTTGAAGACATTGTCAGTGTGCAGTTTACACAGACCTCCGACCTTCATGTAAAAAACGCCGCGGCAGCTCTCAGGCAGGCACGGCCCGGCTACGGAACTGTCCCGCTGTTCTGTTCCGGTGAACCGGAAATTGACGGTTCTCCGAAGCGCATGGTACGGGTTCTGGTAACCTGGCGGGGAGTGCTTAAGCCGGTCAGACCGGTTTATCTGGGTTCGGCGGCCGCTCTGCGTCCTGATCTTGCCGGGAGTTGATCATCAGATTATGAACATAAGGCATGTATGCGCTGTTACCCGTGAATATGAGGGGGTGGCCGGAGCGGGAGGTTTGAAGGACGCTGTCAGGGGGCTGGGAGAAGCACTGGCCGGCGAGGGTATCCGGGTAACTGTTATTATGCCGCGCTACGGTTTTGTGGAACTGAAAGACAATGATGTGCGCCGGCCCTCTGTCCGGGTTCTGGTATGGGGGCAGGTCCGTACACTGAATGTTATCAGCCGGCAGGTTGGAAATGTGGAAGTACTGCTGCTGGACGCGCCGGAGTTTTCCTCCAAATATGATATTTACACCTATACGGCTGAAGATGCTCCGAGTTCCTCCAGGGTGGGGCAGGGGCATCAGGACCAGAAGGAAATGAATGTACTGCTTCAGGCTGGATCTGTTGCTGTTATGCTCGGCTGGAATACCGCGCCCGATGTTGTTCACTGTCACGACGCGCATACGGCCCTGGTGCCGCTGTATATGCGTAAACTGCCTTTTCCCTTTTCACCCGCAGAGCGGGAGAGGCCGGAAATACTCTCTTTTTTTGACCGGACGGGAGTTCTGACAACAATTCATAATGCCGGTGAAGCTTATCAGCAGGTTCCCGGAGATCTCCGGCTTACTTCGGAGCTGACAGGTTTTTCTCAAGCTGATTTGGCCGGGGGACTTGTTGACAAGAAGGTAAATCCCTTTCTGCTAGCTGGTATTCATGGTCTTCTGAATACGGTTTCGCCCGGTTATGCGCAGGAATTGATGAAAAACAAAGACGGCTTTTCCGGCGGTCTGAGTCTTGCGCTGGCCCAGAACAATATTCAGCTGACAGGTATTTACAATGGACTGGATATTCCTTACTGGCTGAAAGACTCGGGATATTCCCGCTCTGGATGGAAAAAGACTCGGCTGAAACACTCTTTAAGAGAACAGCTGGCAGAAGAGCTGCGCGGGGGTGTTTATCCGGAAATCCAAACAGCAGGAACAGCCCTGAATGCCGGTAAACTGTGGATTCTCTTCCATGGACGCTTGTCGGAACAGAAGGGAATTGAAGAAATACTGGCCCTTCAGCCGCTGCCGCCGGAGTGTCAGTTTGTTGTTTACGGACAGGGAAATCCTGAAATTGAAGAGGCTTTGAAGAAAAAGGCCTCTTCTGAATCCAACTGGATTTTCCTTCGGGGCTACAATGCGCAGCTGACGCGTAAAATTATTGCCTGTTCATCTCTGGTTGCCGTTCCTTCTTTGTGGGAGCCCTGCGGGCAGATTGACATGGCCGCCCAGCTGCTTGGAGCTCTGCCTGTAGTCCGGAATGTGGGCGGACTTAAAAAAGTACGCAACCGTATGGATGGTTACTGTTTTTCCGCTAAAAACAAACAGGCTTTTGCTAAAAAGCTTGATTTGGCACTAAAATGGGAGAAAAACAGGTTTTTTAGGGTGCAAAGAATGCGGCGCAGGGCCGAAAATTCAATATATGGACATCGGAGCTGGCAAAAAGTCGCTGTACGAGGATATATTCCTCTTTTCAAAAAAGCAGCCCGACGCTGAAGCCGTTCAACAGACTGCCATACTTATTCATAAAGCCCTCAATGCCGTTGAGAAAGCTGTTCTGCCCGGAGTTACAACTGAAAATCTGGCCTGTATAGCACATGAAGTGTTAACAGCCGGCGGCGCCGGTAAAAATATAATTATTCATACATCGGTGGAAGATACGGCCTGGCATGGTCTGCCCTCGTCACGTGTTCTGCAAAGCGGTGAAATTGTAACTGTCGATATTGCCTGCTCCTTAAACGGGTGGTGGTCTGATTCAGCTACCAGTTTTCCTGTAGGCAAAGTAGATGAGGTGCGTCAAAACCTTCTGGAAGCCTCGCGTGAAGCCGTTATAGAGATATGCAGGGCCCTCCGCCCGGGAGATGTACATAAGCTTACTTCCAGAATTGTTTCTGAGGTCTGCCGGCGCAGAAAGGTTTCTCTTATACCGGAAGGCGGCGGGCACGGTATAGGACGGCGCCTGCATGAATCACCGATACTTACTTACGACGGGCATCTCTATAACCACCTGGAAGAGGGCATGGTTTACACAGTAGAGCCTGTATTCACTTCCGGAAGCGGTAAAATAACTATTTCAGAGTCCGGAGCAGCTGTCTGTTCCGACGGAGCACCGGCGTCTCATTTTGAAGTTTCCGTTCTGATGGAAGAAAAAGGAGCGCGTATTCTGGGATACCCGGCATGGCTCCGTTACGTAATTGAAAAAACCTGTTGACACTTTCGGGGCTTGATGATATTTTCCCATGACGATGCGGTAACGCCATCCGTTGCCAACTTAGCTCAGCTGGCCAGAGCACGTGATTTGTAATCTCGGGGTCCAGGGTTCGAATCCCTGAGTTGGCTGGTTAATAACGGGGAGGTTCCCGAGCGGTCAAAGGGGGCAGACTGTAAATCTGTTGCTTAGGCTTCGAAGGTTCGAATCCTTCTCTCCCCATTGTTTGAAAAGGTCTCCACACGGAGGCCTTTTCTGTTTGTGTGCGCCCGGCAGGGCGCACTCACTTGGAGGTGCAAGTCCTCTACAAGCCCGACAGGGGGAATTGTTAGCCGGACGGCAAGGGTGTCCATCGTG
>PDWI01008519.1_pt1 | contig 12056 bp, 12 predicted proteins | sample 1430891 | NCBI WGS metagenome assembly PDWI01 (sample SAMN01162508, study PRJNA174530) | Oral metagenome, whole genome shotgun sequencing project. | biome: Marine environment; feature: Marine mammal; material: Swab sample of the gingival sulcus; isolation source: swab sample of gingival sulcus...
TGTCATCATTTGGTGTCAGGGTTTTTATATTGCTCTCATGAGCTCGGACTTTGCAAGTCTAACCCTAAACCTTTTATCAAACACTTGAAGGTCTTCTTCAATCCCCAACACGCGATTGGGGAACTTTTTTTTGTTTAAACTTAGTTAATATACTTGAATTAACGACCAAATTAACATAGAATGAATTTGACAGAACAATAAAACTGGGAGGTATAAAATTGGAATTAGCGAGTGCTATAGTTATCGGCGTTGTCGGTGGCTTAGGTTTGTTCTTATATGGCATGCAACTGATGGGTGGCAGTCTACAAAAAGTTGCGGGTAGAAAACTTGAGAAAATCATCGGTTTATTGACGACTAATCGCTTTATGGGCGTGGCTGTCGGTGCTTTTGTGACGGCGGTTATGCAGAGTTCAAGTGCTACAACGGTCATGGTCGTCGGCTTTGTCAATGCTGGCATCATGAAGTTAAGTCAAGCGGTTGGCGTCATTATGGGCGCCAATATTGGTACGACAATTACTGGTCAAATCGTTTCACTTTCAATTGATGCACTTGCGCCAATTGCTGTTGGTGTCGGTGTTTTTTTGTGGTTGATTAGTAAAAATGATAAAGTAAAAAATATGGCTGAAATACTAATTGGTTTCGGCATATTGTTTATTGGCATGATCATGTTAAAAGATGCGCTTAAGCCATTGCGCGAAATGGCGTATTTTAAGACCTTGATTTCAACGCTCAGCCATAATGCGCTGCTGGGTGTTTTGGTTGGTTTTATGCTGACCTTTATTGTACAGAGCTCGTCAGCGTCGATATCAATATTAATCGCCTTAGCCAGTGCGGGTGCATTGCCACTTAGTGCTGCGCTGCCAATCTTATACGGTGACAATATCGGTACGTGTACGACGGCGTTACTTTCGAGTATTGGTGCTAGTAAAAACGCCAAGCGGGCTGCTATTATTCACTTGACATTTAATATTATTGGGACACTGTTATTTGTAGTATTCTTAACGAAACCCATCATGTATATTGTCACTCAGATGACACCAGGTGTTGTACAGCGTCAAATTGCCAATGCGCATACAATTTTTAATATTACGAACGTCGTCATTCAATTTCCGTTTGCTTTCTTATTAGTTAAAGTGGCGTTGTGGGTCTATCCTGATAAAGAAGAAAAAGAAAAAGATAAGTTGACTCAGTTTATCGACGAACGTTTACTTGAAATGCCATCGATGGCGATTAAGAGCACGAAAGATGAAGTTGCTGCAATGGGCGAATTGTCATGTAGCAGCTTGACGGCAGCGATGAGGGGTTTTTTTGAAAGGGACATCAAACAAATAAATCAAGTGTTTGTTATTGAAAAGTCGGTTAATAAGTACGAGCGCATTTTGACAGATTATATGATAAAACTGTCCAATACAGATATTTCGGATGATGATCGTAGTTACATTGACGGACTATTCCAATGCGTTAACGACATTGAGCGAATCGGCGATCATTCGGAAAACATCGCAGAAATTGCCGTGTTGGTCGATGAAAACGAAATACCGATGAGCGATAAGTCTCTCGAATCGTTAAAGGTGATGTACGACAAGACAAAACAGACATTAGAACTTGCAGTACAATTATTTAATGAGCCAAATATTGCCGATGTCAATACAATTATCAAATTAGAAAACGAGATGGACGATTTGCAACGCGAGGCAAGGCAAGCCCACTTATCGCGACTCAATATGAACGAATGTACGACTGAATCAGGCGTTTATTACTTAGAAATAATCAACAACTTAGAAAGGATTTCTGATTTATCGGCGAATATTGCGAAATTTGTCAAAGAAAAAATAAATTAATTGTTCAATCTGTAAATTATCGACAATCGGACGTTTACAAAATCAGCAAAGTGTGGTAGAATGTCCTTTAGTTGATTAAAAAGTGTTAAGGAGGCATAAATGGCTAGAATGAGAGAGCCGAGATTCAAAAAGTGCAGAAGATTGGGTTTGAATTTTATTGGTCATCCTAAGGCGATGAAGAGAGATGGCAACGGTCAAACGCGCGGTCTTAGAAAGATGTCGCCCTATGGCAGACAGTTACTTGAAAAGCAACGTTTAAGAGCATATTATGAAGTTATGGAGAAGCAGTTTAGAAGATATGTCTTTGATGCGATGAAAGATAGCAGCGGACTGTCAGGTGATGTTCTTGTCAGAAATTTAGAGACGCGCTTAGACAATATGGTTTATCGTATGCATTTTGCAAGTTCAATTAGACAAGCGCGTCAAATGGTTGTACATGGTCATATCAGAGTTAACGGCAAAAAAGTTGACAGACCGTCTTTTGCAGTTGCCGTTGGCGATGTTATTTCTCTGAAAGAAAAGTCGCAAAGTGTTGACAGATTCAAAGAGAATTTCCTTGAGAGTGTCACAACTTTACCTTATTTGGCAAAAGACGAAGCAAACTTTTCGTCTACGCTCGTGCGCATGCCAGAAAGAGATGAAATTCCAATTGAAATTGATGACCACTTAGTTATCGAGTTTTATTCTAAGATTATGTAACTTAGATTTGCACGAGAAAAAGCTCTCTTTTCATATAAGAGAGCTTTCTTATTTTTTGCTTTCTACTTTCTACTTTCTGCTTTCCGCTTTCGATTTATTAGCGCTTTGGTCTTTGGCGTTGTTTTAATGATACGACATTTGATTCAGCAGAGTAATCGATGCCACTGCGAATTTTAGCTAGTTTTTTATCGCGCACCGCTTTTGAGCGCTTGCGCTTTAGTCGTGTGACGAAAAAGCGCCAAATGACCAGTGTCAGTAGTATTTTTAGTATCAGTAGGGCGACTTCAACTGGCGAAGACAGGCTTGGCTTAGTCGAAAGGGCGTGGGTGAGTTCGCCGACTAAATCGCGTTCATCAATATCTCTTTGTGCCAGCAAGTCAACTGTGGCAATGGTTTCACCGCCGATGCTATAAGTGACTTCACCCATTTTTTTGCCCATTAAAATAGCTGAATTATCAATTTCAATTAAATCGACTGTCTGTTCAATTTCAAGTTCTTCGTTTGAGGCAATTGGCACAGCGCGTTCGATAGTTTTTGCTGCAACCAAATTTAGTCCACTTGATTCAGCATTTTTTACTTTGATATTGCTGACGACTTCACCTTCTGTTACAACACGAACGACTGAAAAATTGTCAATGGCGTAGTCGACTAATTGTCTTGTATCGCCGTAGAGCGCGTCTTTATTGGCAGCGCCCAGTACGACGACGATATAGCGTGAGGCGTTATTGACAAAAGATGATACTAGACAATTTTGAGCGTTTGTTGTATAGCCAGTTTTGACGCCATCAATGCGCGGGTCGTAAATGGCAACTTGCTTGTCCTTATAATTCATTTTATCGCCGTTATCAAGTAAAAATAAATTGCGATTTTTTAAGTAGTCGCGTGCTTGATCTTTTTTATTGGTCGGCGCAATTGTATAGCGCTTTGTCTTGACAATATTTTTAAATATCGGGTTTTGCATTGCTTTTGCTGCAATGATTGCTAGGTCGGCAGCTGATGCGGCATGACCTTCGGCGTCTAGACCGTGCGGATTGACAAAATGACTATTATTTAAGCCCAATTCACTCGCGCGAGCATTCATCTGTTCAACGAAGGCTTCGATTGATCCAGCGTGCCCCTCAGCTAGTGCGACTGCAGCATCATTAGCAGAATGTACTAGTAGCGCATATAATAAATCTTTAATGAGAAGTGTTTCGTTGCGATCGATTGCGATGTTAGATTCACCAGGATTGGCAAAATTTTTAGAAGTCGTGTAACTGGCGCTTAAATCAGCATTTTCTAATATAATTAAAGCGGTCATTATCTTAGTTGTACTGGCGATTGGCAGCGCTTGGTTTTCGTTATAACTATATAGTACTTGGCCGCTGTCAGCGTTGATTAATATTGCTGCTTTAGAATTTATTTTTGGCGTATCAGCATAAACGGCTGTAAGACAAAAAAGTAATACTGTGACAATTGTTATTATTTTCTTTTTCATAGATTTCCCCTATTAATTGTGTTTATTAGTATAACATTTTTGGCAACTTGACACAATTAATTTGCGATTGTTTTTAACAGAATGCAAGCTGCATTTTATAGGGGGTTTAGCTATTTACCGATTTAGCTTTTTGCGATATGATTATTTTAGGTAACTGTTCAGTCGAATGGTATTGCTTTATGTCATCTCGACCAACGTGGAGAGATCTCGCATTTAAAACACGAGATTTCTCGATTACGACTGCGTCTTCACTCGAAATGACAACTTGACTGAACAGGTACTATTTTAGCGATAAATCGGGAGCTTAAAATGTTGAAGAAAATTCTTTTAGAAAGTCTAACTGTGCTTTTAATATGTATAAGTTTAATACTACTTAAAAACTTCTATTCGCAAACAACCGTTGAAGCGATTCACGAAACACCAGTTGGGCAAGCAGCGCAAAGCGAAGTCGTTGTTGAAGAGAAAGCGATAGTCGACATTAATTTGGCAACCCATCAAGAATTACAAAAAATCCCTGGTGTTGGCAGCGTGATTGCCAAACGCATTATTGAAGACAGAGAACGAAATGGTTATTATCAATCGACAATTGACATTATACGCGTTAAGGGCATCGGCTCAAAGACCTTTGAAAAAATGCAGTCGCATATTGTCATCGACAAAGACAATTTACTACTTTATTTGGGATATTGAAGCAGTTAATTAATAGTATTAACAAAAAATTTACAATTAATGTAGGTAATTGTCGTAATATTTGATTAAATGTAAAATAAAAGGCAATATATAAGATAATATATAAAACTTTCAAGGGCATTCAAACAGTAACTACTGCGCTCTATGCTGTTACATATGAGGTGTAAAATGTATAAAAAAGTATTGTTAGTTGATGATGAAGCTGTTTTGTTAAAGAGTTTAAAATACAGTTTAGAACAAGATCATTATGAAGTTGATTCAGCGACAGATGGTGAAGAAGCATTAGAAAAGGCATTAGCAAAAGAATATGACATGATCGTACTCGACTTGATGTTGCCTAAGTTGGATGGTTTGGAAGTCTGCAAACAGATTAGAGAATCTTCAACAGTGCCAATCATCATCTTAACTGCTAAAGACGATGATTCTTCGAAATTGCTCGGTTTAGAATATGGTGCGGATGACTATTTGACAAAACCGTTTAATATTCTCGAATTAAAGGCTAGAATCAAAGTGATTCTAAGGCGTGTTGCAATTTCAGACAAAGCTTCTAATTCTGGCATTGTAAAAATTGGCAGTTTTACCATTAATACACTGGGAAGAAAAATTGTCTTTCGCAACAAAGACATTAATTTAACCGCCAAAGAATTTGATCTCTTCTTACTTTTGGCAATGAATAGGGGTAAGGTGTATTCACGCGAAGAATTGCTTGAAGTAATTTGGGGCTATGAGTACTTTGGTGATGTCAGAACAGTTGACGTACACATAAGGCGCTTGCGCGAAAAAATAGAAGACAACTCGTCACAACCCGAGTTTATTCTCACCAAGTGGGGCGTTGGCTATTTCTTCAAAAATGAATAAGCATTTTATTAGTATTAGGTGGAAACTTGTTTCCACCTATTTACTACTGATTATTGTGCTGTTAATGCCAATTCATTTTTTAATACAGGCATCGCTTACCAATCATTTAATCAATGAAAAGAAAGAAGCTATTATTAGTCAAGGCAATATTTTAGCTGACCAAATTGCTTCTTCTTTTGTTGCGTCATATAGCAATAGCCGCTTAAGCTATATTGAAAAAACTGTTAAAGGGCTTAGTTTGCGTATTAATTCTAGGGTGTTAGTCTTAAATCGAGCTGGCATCGTCATTATTGATTCGTATGATGACTATGGTGGCACTTATCAAAGCGACATAAAAGAAGTATCTGAAGCTAATTTGGGTATTTCTTCTTCACGTTTATATGTATTTCCAAGTGGCAGAAAAATCATCTACACAGGTGCGCCGATTTATTATAAAGGTGAAATTGTCGGGTCAATTTTGATTGCATCTTCGCCCGATGATATATATGCGAGAATCAAAGAAATATCGAATGGTTTTGTTCGCATTTCGACGGTTGCGGTAGTCGTTACGATATTAATCAGTATGATGTTTGCTGATATTATGTCTAAACCACTTGAGAAACTCACTAAGACGGTTCGCGAAGTCAGCAAGAAAAACCTCAATCAAAGAGTCAACATTGTCAGTAATGATGAAATTGGTGAATTGGCAAGTTCAGTTAATCAAATGATCTCGAAATTGTATGATGTCGATGGTATGCGTAAACAATTTGTGTCAAATGTGTCACACGAACTGCGTACGCCGGTTACCTCGCTCAAGATTATTTCTGACACACTGATTGACAATAAGCCAACAAATATGGAAATATATGAAGATTTTATGCGCGACATAAATAGCGAACTCGATCGCTTAAATGCAATTATTGATGCGCTGTTGTTAATGAGCAAATTAGATAAAGACGATGTTGTACTTGACTATCAATTAGTCGCATTAAAATACTTAATACTAAAATGTGTTCAAATGTTACGTCCCATAGCACAAAAAGGGCAGGTCGAACTAGTTAGCATATTGACTGAAGACATTGAATTGTATTGTGATGAACTGAAAATTAGGCAATGTCTTATCAATATTATCAATAATGCAATAAAATATACAATGGCAGGCGGTCATGTTAAAATAATACTATCTAGTGATAAGGCTTATGCTCTTATTCAAGTCATTGATACAGGCGTGGGCATTCCACATAAAGATATACCGCATATTTTCGAACGCTTTTATAGGGTTGATTCGGCGCGTTCGCGTAACACGGGTGGTTCTGGTTTAGGGCTCAGTATTGCCGAACAAATTATTAAACACCATGCTGGGTTTATTGATGTCTCAAGCAAGGTTGGCAGTGGTTCAACTTTTGTCATTGGCATACCGCGCAAAATGGAGTTGTAAAATGAAACAGCTTAAAATATTATTAATTTTGTCAATTAGTTTTATTTTGGTTTTCTTTGTGGTAGACCAAGCCAATAGCCAAGAGGCTGTAATTGGGCAAAGAGAAATATTGCCTTATCCGTCGACCTTTACATTAGAAGCAGCAATTTATTACATGAACGACGACGCGTTACTTGTGCCAGAGCAAAAGGAAATTGTCGTACAGAATAATCAATTGATTGAGGCGATAGTTGAAGCGTTAAAAGAGACGCCCAAGACACATCATAGTCATCAGACGCTCTCAGAAAATGTACGCGTCTTATCGGCTAAAATTGTGCGTCGCAAGCTCTACTTAAATCTCAATAAGGCATTTGTCGAATCAATTTACTGGGAAACTGATTATCGCCTATTGACGCTCTATTCGCTCATTAATTCAATTACTCAGTTTGATACAATTGATCGTGTGCAACTGTATATAGAAGGTGAAGATATCAACAAATATACTGATGACGACAGTTTAATTGCCGATTTTACATTTAATGATTCAGTAACCTATCAAAAGCCGGATAGTCCTGAGAAGGTTGTGCTTAACTACTTAAATTTAGTTTCGCTTAATCGCTTTGACCTCGCATACAACATGTTAGGCAATCGCGATAGTGTCAGTAAAGATCAGTTTATTGCTGAAATGAAGGATTACTATCAAGCTAAAAAAAGTTATGAAATTTCGCAACCGTTTTCGCGCCGACAAGGAGACATGATTAACGTTTATGTTCAGTATCAATATTACGATACAATTCGAAATATCACCTATGATGGCGGAACAGAAGTTTGGCAACTCTATAAAGATAGTGAAGATCAATACATTATAGTTTGGCCGCGCAAGACAAAATAATACAGATATAATTCAGATATAATTCAGAACTTTTTGTCCACTGTTAAAGTGCTGGTTCAGTTAAGGAGAATTTCTATGCGACCACTGATAGGAATAGCGACTAATTATTTAGAAGCACATCAATTTGATCATAAGAGAATAAGGGGTCGACACGACCAAGATTTTATGCTATTGGCAATTGATTACGCTTCGGCAATTTTTGAGGCTGGCGGCATACCAGTTGCCATACCGCCAATTGCTGAAGAAGAACATTTAATGAATATTGTTGCGCAACTTGATGGCTTGTTATTATCAGGCGGTGGCGATATTCACCCGCGTCTTTATAATCAATCGTGTCAAAAGGGGCTAGGTGTTTTAGAAGAAAAGAGAGACTTTATCGAACTCAAGTTAATTGAATACGCTATCGCAAAACAAATTCCAATATTCGGCATTTGTCGAGGCTTACAGCTGTTAAATGTCTATTTTAAGGGCAGCTTATTGCAAGACATCAGTTCGGCAAGTGATAGTAAAGTTGAACATGCCTTTGTCAATGGTGCTAAGTCTAGTATCGCGCATCGTGTTGACTTTATAAAAGACTGTCTGATGCAAAAAGCAATTGATAGTAAACAAATATATGTCAATAGTATACATCATCAGGTAATTGACAAACTGGGTGAGGGGTTATCGGTTTGCGCTAAATCGGAAGATGGCTATATCGAAGCGATTCAATACGATAAAAATCCAGCTGTCTTCGCCGTGCAGTGGCACCCCGAAATGATGGCGCAAGTTGAATCAACACAATTGGCACTGTTTAAACTATTGGTTGATTGTGCGAGTGACTATCAGCAAACTGCCGAGTAAGCTGTACAGTAATCTGAAAAACTACAAGAGATTCAGTCAAGTTGTCATTTCTAGTGAGATCTCTTCACTTCACTATCGTTCATGCACTGGTCGTAAACGTTGGGCGTTTACTGCTTGTGTATGCAACCTAGTCGAGATGACATAAAGCAGTGCCTCTCGACTGAACAAGTTACATTGGAGGTAATGATGAAAGTATTTATTAGCGCCGATATTGAAGGCGTTGCTGGCATTAGCCAGTGGGACGAAACCAATCACGAACACATGCGCGGCCGCTATTATGCCGAGCAAATGACCAAAGAAGTCGATGCGGCTTGTCAAGCTGCCATTGAATTGGGTGCTGAAGTTGTCGTGCGTGATGCGCATGATTCGGCTCGCAATTTAAATGTTAGACAATTGCCAGAAGATGTCAAATTCGTGCGCGGCTGGGCGCGTTCGCCAATGTCGATGATGGAAACGCTCGACGACAGTTTTGACGCCGTTATTTACATCGGTTATCATTCGGCAGCATATACGCCATTTAGCCCATTGGCACATACTATGTCATCGCGCAAGTATCAAAAAATCATGATTAACGGTGAAATTGCCAGCGAATTTACAATTAACACCTATCTAAGTTATTATCATGGTGTACCAGTTGTTGCATTAAGTGGTGACGAGGGTCTTTGTCAAGCAGTTAAAGCGTTTGATGACCGCATTTTAACTGTCGCTACACAGCACGGTATTGGCAATTCGACTGTTTCAATACACCCTGACAAGGCGATCAAACAGATTAAGGCAATGGTTAAAAAAGCCTTGTCAGATTTAACAGAAAAACGGCCGATTGAAATGCCAAAGACATTTGAAATGCAAATAGAATACAAACAAATTGCCGATTATCACGCCGCGTCGTTTTACCCGGGTGTCACTAAAATAGATGGTCGCACACTTGCGTTTAAGAGCGATGACTTTTATGAAGTGGCGCGCGCGCTGATGTTTATGTAGTTGTTAGAGAGGTAATTAAATTGAAAATTGCAATTATAGGTGCAATGGACTATGAAGTTCACTTGCTTATTGAACAGATGCAAGAGGTCAACACCACAACGGTGGCGGGCGTAGATTTTTATGAGGGAAAACTTGCTGATCAATCGGTCGTTGTTGCCGTCTGCGGTATTGGCAAAGTTAACGCGGCACTCTGCACGCAAATTATGATTGATCGATTTGCGGCGAGCCACATCATTAATACAGGTGTAGCAGGGGCGTTAAAAGATCATCTTGAACCACAAGACATTGTCATTTCAACCGATTTAGCCTATCATGATATGGACGTCACCAATGGTGGCGACTATGATTACGGCGATATTCCGCGCATGGCGACATCTTATTTTTTTGCTGATCAAAAACTACGTGATTTAACTCTTGATATTGTGCGCCAAACGGCTAAAGAACACGCTGTCTATTTGGACAGAATTGTGTCAGCTGATATGTTTGTTGCCGATAAAGCCAAAAAAGATTGGATTCTTGAGCACTTTGATGCGGCAGCCACTGAAATGGAAGGTGCCGCAATCGCCCATGTCTGTCATCTCAATTGTGTACCATTTGTTGTGATACGTGCGATTTCAGATAGGGCAGATGGTTCAGCCGACGACGACTTTGAACAGTTTGCCAAGGCGTCGGCTTTGACGTCGGCTAAAATTGTGATTGCATTAGTTGAGCAAATGTCATGAAGACAGTGACATTTAAGGCTGACATTGAAGACGTTGGCATCAGGGTAGACCGTTACTTGGCAGAAGCGCTCGATGGCGTTTCGCGCAGTTGCATACAACAGTGGATTACACAGGGCTTGCTTACTTCTAGCCTTAAACAAAAGATAAAGAAAAATCATGTTTTAAGTGAGGCTGAAGAAATAACACTGCAAATTCCCGCGGCAAAGACACTTGATGTCGTTGCTGAAAATATCGCGATTGACATCGTTTATCAAGATCGCGATTTACTGGTCGTCAACAAGCCAGTTGGCATGGTGGTTCACCCAGCCCCCGGCAATTACAGCAGTACACTGGTCAATGCGCTACTCTACCATGTCAAAGACTTGTCTGATATCGGCGGTGTTGTTCGCCCCGGCATTGTACATCGCATTGACAAAGATACATCGGGGCTATTGATGGTCGCTAAAAACAATGCAGCGCATCACAGTTTGGCAGAACAGTTAAAAGTGCACAGTGTTGAACGCAAGTACTTTGCCGTTGTTCGTGCAGGTTTTAAGCAAAGCAGCGGCACGGTCGATCGGCCAATCGGACGCAGTCGCAACAATCGTCTGAAAATGGCAATTGATCCTAATAATGGTCGCCGTGCTGTCACACATTATTCGGTAGTTGAACAGTTTGGCGAAATAACATTAATTGAATGTCAGCTAGAAACAGGTCGTACCCACCAGATACGGGTTCATATGGCATCGATTGGTCACCCCTTGGTGGGCGACCCAATCTATGGCATCAGAAGAGATCGTCAAAACGGCAAGGGGCAGCTACTACATGCCGCCACTTTAGGTTTTGTTCACCCGCGCACAGGACAGCAGATGTCGTTTACTGCTGAGCTGCCAACTAGAATTAAAGATTATATTGATAAATTGAGGTAAAAAATCGGTCTATTTTGAGTAAAGCAAACCATTATTGTCATTTCGAGCGTAGTCGAGAAATCTCGGGTTATAATAATATTGAGGTAAAAAATGTCATTAAAAGCCAATATTTTAGATGAAAAAAGCATGTTGCGAACGATCACGCGCCTTGCTCATGAAATTATAGAGCGCAACAAGGGCGTTGAAGATGTCGTCTTAGTTGGCATCGTATCACGTGGTGTGCCACTCGCTAAGTTAATTGCAGCGCGCATTGCTGAAATTGAAAATGTCAATGTGCCACTCGCATCACTTGATATCACCTATTATCGTGACGATTTATCGCAGCGCTATGACGATGCACGGCTTAATAAAATGGACATTGCTGTCGATATAGCTAATAAGACTGTGGTAGTCGTCGACGATGTCATCTTTACTGGGCGAACTGCACGGGCGGCACTTGACGCACTGCTCGATGTAGCACGCCCTAAAATGATACAGTTGGCGGTGCTCATTGATAGGGGGCACCGCGAATTGCCGATTCGGCCTGATTATGTCGGCAAAAACGTACCGACTAGTTTACAGGAAAACGTCAAGGTGAAGGTTGCTGAAATAGATGACGAATATGGTGTTGATATCATCGCTATGACAGTCGGTTAACCTTGACAAATTGGCAATAAAAATATATAATTGCTACATCATATGAGTGTGACGAATGGAGGGATATATCCGTCATGGAAAGCGACACGTGGATATTATTTGCAATTTTAGTATCG
>PDWI01008520.1_pt1 | contig 12055 bp, 11 predicted proteins | sample 1430891 | NCBI WGS metagenome assembly PDWI01 (sample SAMN01162508, study PRJNA174530) | Oral metagenome, whole genome shotgun sequencing project. | biome: Marine environment; feature: Marine mammal; material: Swab sample of the gingival sulcus; isolation source: swab sample of gingival sulcus...
ACAAAGATGAGTTGGGAAATCAACTTGCTCATCACCAGTTTTCTCACACTGATGCCGAACAGATTCAATCGTTGGGGTACATTGTTTTCATACTCTCTGGAATAATTGGCGCCATGGCCCAGGAAGACGCCGGCTAAGGGAATGAGGGTGGAAAAACCCAGAAATAGTCCGAGGAGCACATTATTTTTAGCGATTTCCGGAACTTCCGAAAGCACCCCTTTGCCCACCAAGGCAAAAAGTACACAGGGAAGCACTAGGGCAAAGCCCAGGGAATATCCTCCCCGTAGGATGGTCAACAGTTCATATTTAATTAAGGATCGATACCTACGCATTCTTTTGCCCTCCTTGATAGTACTCCGCTTTGGCGTTTAGGGTCATTACCTCGATGTCGTTATACTTCACCGAGTATTCCTGCTTTTGTTCATTGAGCATTTCCATGGCCTGTTTGGATTGTTCCGAATCATCAAAGGATAAGGCGAGCATCTCCTTAGGGCTGACCAGGGTTTTGAATTGCCGGGCAATGGACCGGGTCACCGGATTTTCGGAAACAAGAATGATGTGATCACCACAATAGCGTTGAAACAGATCTTGAATGGTGCCAAAGGCCACCACACGACCCTTATCCAATAATAAAATTTTATCCACCAAACGCTCCAGCTCCTCGTAGTAATGGGATACCAAAAGCATGGTCGTATCCTTTTCTTGATAAATTTCGTTTAATTTTTTCATCAAATTATTTCTGGTTTCAAAGTCAAGCCCGGTGGTAACCTCATCGTAAATAGTCAATGGGGCATCCTGCATGATGATCAGCATGATGGTCAATTTTTGTTTTTCTCCTCCGGAAAGATTTTTAAACTTCTTTTTCAGACAATGGCCGAAATCGAAAAACTCGATGAGTTCTTGAATTTTCGCATTGGATTTGATGGAATCGTCGATGATGGTTTCAATGATCGTCTTTACGGTAACAATTTCATTATATCCGTTGGTCTGTAAGTGGACGGCAATGTCCTCATACCCCACCTCATTGTGAATCTCACCGGTGTACTTGACCATACCGATAATGGCATTGATTAAGGTACTTTTCCCGGCTCCGTTACTTCCGATAATCCCTACTTTTTCACCTTTTCCAATGGTCAAATCCCCTTGGATATCCAAAGCGACCGTTTCTTTGAAGGTTACTTTTAAATCTTTGATTTCCAGCATATTGTTATCCTTATCTTTTTTCCATTTCTTCTTTTTATAAATTTCCCCTTCCCCTCTTTTGGGAAGGTATTATTCGGTTAAGCGCCGGATTGCCTCGGCATAAATTTGAGTCATCTTCTTAAATCGGTCTAAGACGATGTATTCGTTTTTCTGATGAGCACAGGACTCCTCATCGGGGAAAGTGGCGCCAAAGGCCACCATATGGGAAAAAGCTCTGGCATAGGTGCCTCCACCGATAACCAAAGGTTGTGCCTCTTCATCTCCGGTCTGTTCCCGATATACCTCCATGAGCGTGGACACCAGAGGATCTTCCTTCTCAATGTATATCGGTGATTGGTATTTATGTTTTAAAATACCCATTCCATAGTGAGGACAAACACGATCCAAACCTTGATAGATCTGTCGATCATCCACCGAAAGAGGAATCCGCATATTGATTGTCAAGGTTACCGAAGACTTGTCCAAGCTGATTTTTCCCACATTCACCACGGTTTTGCCGGAAATGTCATCTTCAAAATCACAGTGAATCCGTTGCCCATGGTGATCGTAGCCGATATGATTTTGGAAAAAATCCATAAAACCGTTGACGTCCTCTCCGGAAAAGGAAAATTCACTGAGAAAATCCATCAACACCGCAATGGCATTGACGCCCCGGTCCGGGCGAGCCCCATGGGCAGAGCGGCCTTCAGCCTTGATTTCCAAGCTCTTTCCCATTCCTTTGACGGAGATTACCCCTTTGCCTTCTTCCTTCCATCGTCGCGCCTTTTCTCGAAGCCTCTGATAATGGGATGTATCCTCGGCAGAAATCACGGCGCGAGCCCGATCCGGAACCATATTGGCCGCTAAGCCGCCTTCGATTTTGGAGAGGGTGAACAATCCCTTCTCGGGAGTGTAGAATTTTTTAACCAAATCAAAGACCAAAATGCCCTTTTCTCCATGGATAACCGGAAAAACACCATCCGGGGTAAAGCCCAAATCCGGGCTTTGTTCCCGTTCCAAATAGCGATCGATACCTTCCCAGCGGGTTTCTTCATCCAGACCCAAAATCAATCGGACCTTCTTGGAAGGTCGGTGTCCCGACTGAAGATTGGCAATCATGGCAAAGAGAGCCGCTACCGCCGGCCCTTTATCATCAATGGTGCCCCTTCCAAAGAGGCGACCGGAATCCACCTCGCCTCCCAAAGGATCATAATCCCAACCGTCTCCAATGGGTACCGTATCCAAATGACAGGCAATGCCCAGGATTTCGCTTTTATCCTCAGAGAGGTTCTCCTCCGACGATGGATCGGCATACTCAACATGACCACCGTAGCCATCCACATCCACGGTGGAAAAACCATAGTCCCTTGCCCGTCGTAAAAAGTATTCATAGGCTCGACTCACCCCTTGGCCAAAGGGTTGGCCCGGTTGAGCCGGCTCTTGAACGCTTTCAATGGCCACAAGCCTTTGAAGGGTTGCCACTTGTTCGTTCCAATTTTTTTCAATTTGTTCTTGTAATTTTTGATTCATTGTTGGGGGTTTCTCTTATTCTACGGGTTCAACGCCTTTGATTTCCGGGTAACGGTCCTTTAAAAAACTATCGTTTTCATTATATTCCCTTTTTATCACAGGGTAAAGAAATTTTCTCTGATTGATTTAATCCCAATCACCGGGGTAAAAAAGAAGAAAGGGAGGTATCAAAATGGAAATTACCCTAACCCCCAGTGCCAAAGAAGCGATTTTGTTGTCTCGAGAAAAGGGACAATACCTCAAGGTGGATTTAACCAAATCCGGCTGTTGTTCCTATGGCTTTGTCTTTACCTTGGGGATTCCCAAGGAGGAAGATATTATTGTGGAAACCAAAGAGGGGATTAAAATCCCCGTCTCGGTTCAAGCCCACCGTTTTTTAAAGCGTATCCTCATCGACTATAAACGAAGAGGCCTACGAAAAACCTTCCAAGTGATTCCCAATTAAAATTCGGTTTGCCACTGAATGTCCCCTACTTCCGTCTCCAGAATTAGGCGGTTTTCCTTGGTCAAATCTTCTCTTTGCGAATTATTTCCTACCGATTGACCAGCAATTTCAATATCCCCTAACTCGGTGCTAATGGAATAATTATAATCCTCAAGAGGTTTGACGGTAGTAACCTCCAGATCTCCCATCTCCGTGGTTGCCGAAAATTCACCGGAAATCGTCCCGTCCACTTCCACATCACCCATATCGGTATGAAGGCTGCCATTGTTCCGACTGGTGCCTTGAAATTGAACATCTCCCATGTCCGTCTCCAGTTCAACACGGTCGCTTTGAATGCCTTCACAGATAATATCCCCATAATCGGTAAAAATCCACGCCTCCTCCCATTGGCAACCTTGGGCATCAATGGAACCCATACTGGTTTCAATATCCACCTTTTTCAGAACTTCCTCCTTGGGGTAGTAAATTTTCAGGGTGGGCGCCGAGAATTTCGTATCAAATAGGTTCAAGAACAACCGAGGCTTTTTTCTTGAACCTTTGTGATTTGAGGTTATAACCAAACGATTTCCCTGAGCTTCAATCGTCGGAGCTTCTGCCGCAGAGCCGAAAACTTCTACTTTATACTCTTCCCCGGCAATCAATTGAACATCCCCATAGTCGACATCCACTTCCAGGGTATGAAATTCATCTACTTCTTTTTCTGTGAGCACCTTTTTTTCATAATGAAAAAATCCCTGGTTTTCCAGCTTCGACAGGTTCTGATGACCATCAAAAAGAATCCCTACACCTAACATTAAAAAGCCAACAACAAAGACACTCCCACAGATGATTAAAAACCGTTTCCAACCTTTACTCATTGTCTCTACCTCTTTTCCCTTCCAAGGATTTTTCTTCTTTCAAAGCAGCTTCCGCCTTTTTTCGATCTTTTCTTACCTTTAAACGGCGCCCCATAACCGTTATCAAAGCAGCAATGCCCTTTACCGTTCCCATAAAGGCCAAAGTGCCCAGCGCCATCATCATCAGGGAAATCCCGATGACCATCACAGCACCCGCCAAATCTTGACCCAAGAGAGCGATTCCGGTGATGAAAACCACAATTCCGGAGCCTGCTAAGGCGATGAAGCTCACCAGAACCCCCAAAACAAGGGCAAATACTCCAACCACCAAACTTCCGGCTACGGCCACCAAGGCGATGGCCACGGGAATGGCTACGGGAGCGGCCATGATACCTCCAAACACGGCCAAGAGAATGAGCCAAATTTTAGTGGTGGTTTTCTGGCCCTTTTGATGATCTTTTTCCCCTTGATGTTCCAAGCGATTAATAGCATAGTCACCTTTGATCTGTGCCGCTACCCTTCCCGGAGAGCCCAATTGCTTTGAGGACTCTTCCCACTGTTCTTCGGGAATTTCTTCCAAATATTCCCGATAATACACCAAGGCCTCCTCCCGCTCTTCCTGAGGAAGTTTTTTTAATTCCTTTTCCAGCTTTTTCAGCCATTGATCTCTATTCATTATCCTCAAGCCCTCCTATGATTTCATCCACATTATTCCGATATATTTTCCATTGTTCTCGGTATCGTTCGTGGGTGGTTTTACCTAAGTCGGTCAACGTATAATACCGCCGATTTCTTCCTTGATAAGACCGATCATAAGTCTCCAGGTATCCCTCTTTTTTTAATCGGCGCAATACCGGATACATGGTGGACTCGGATACGCCCACTTTTTCTTTCATGGTCTGAGTTACCACATATCCATAGGCATCTTCCTTGTTCAAAATGCCCAACACACAAGCATCCAGCAAAGCCGATGTTAATTGAAAACGCATAAAATTTCCTTCCCGGATTCGGTTGCTTCCTTCCATTAATAGTATCTTTCGAACTATATTATATTTAATATAATATTATTTGTCAAACATTTTTTCTTCTCAGTGAAAGAATCTCTTTTCCTCCCTCTTGTATTTTACCACTTTATCTTATTGAATTTTTCTATCCTCTATGCTACATTGATACTAGAATAGAAAAAGGAGAAGTCATGTTGGATCTAATCATTGAAAATACCCAATATCCCGACTTCAAGAAACACAAAATGGTTTTTGGAGACTTGGGCATTCGAAAAGGAAAAATTACCAATCTAGCCAAGGACTTAACCCGTTCCTCCGCTAAAAAAAGAATCGATGGAACGGGCAGGGTCGTAGCACCCGGTTTCATCGATATCCATATGCACGAAGAAAACTTCCGGGAAGAAGGTGCTCGATATTCCATTGCTCATCAAATGCTCTTGCAAGGGGTAACCACCGCGGTAGGAGGTCAATGTGGCATTCAAAGCCAACCTCTGGAGGAATTCAAACATACTATCAAAGCGCTAGGTGGCTCCCCTATCAATTACATGATGTTTGCCGGATACAACCATTTTAGAGAACAAACCCAAACCGACCACTACCAATCCGTTAGTCCAGGAAACCATCAAAAAATTCTAAAAAAGCTGGAAGAAGAACTCCACCAAGGTGCTTCAGGGATTTCCTTTGGCATCGAATACGATCCTGGCATTTCTACCGAAGAAATCATAAAAACACTTAACCATTTTGAGAGCAATAACCTGATTGCAGCCGCCCACTATCGAGCAGACGGAGATCAAGCACCGGACTCAATCAAGGAAATGATTAAAATCCAAGAGAAAACAAAAAAACCCTTTCAAATTTCCCATCTCAGCAGTTGCTCTGCTATGGGGAAGATGAAAGAAAGCCTCCAATTAATCAATCGCGCTATGGATCAGGGCAAAGACATCAGTTACGACACCTATCCCTACGCCGCCTTTTGTACCACCATCGGTTCTGAGGTCTTCGCTCCCGGTTGCCTAGAAAAATGGGGAAAGGACTATCGGGATATTTTGCTCACAGAGAAACCCTATAAAAATGTCTACTGTACCGAAGGGGTCTTCAAAACATGCCGAAAGAAATACCCGGAAATGCTAGCTGTAGCCTTTGTCATGGAGGAAGATGAAATCACCCAAGCCATTGCCAATCCCTATGGAATGGTCGCCAGTGATGGAATTTTAAGCCATGGTCACGGCCATCCTAGAGCTTCGGGCACCTTTCCCCGGATTTTGGGCCACTACGTAAGAGAAAAAAAAGCCCTAAGCTTTATCGATGCCTTGAAAAAAATGACGTTCTTTCCCGCCCAACGCCTGGGGCTTTTCTCCAAAGGGGAGATTCAGCTTGGCTATGATGCGGATTTAACAATTTTCAATCCAGAGACCATTTTGGATCGGGCGACCTTTATCCAAAGCAAAGCCTCCCCTTTAGGCATTACTCAAGTCATTATCAACGGAAAGATTGCTCTAGAAAATCAGAAGATTGTCCATCCCCGATTGGGGAAGTTTATATCAAAAATCCAATAAAAAATCTGTCAAACCTGACACATTTTTCATTCTAGGCACGCGTAGTCTTCCTTCTATTTTTCTTGAAAATCCTTAATCATGGCTTGATACCGCTCTTGGTCAGAAAAAATTTTAATAATCTGCAATCCGATAATCTTGGCCCCCCGTTCCAGGGTGTCATGGGCCCTTTTTCCCTTGACTCCTTGAGCAAATTCTCGAGTATGAATGGGTGTTCCCGAATCCACCAGTTGTAGTCCCCCATGGAAGGTGGGGCATACCAAACTCACATTACCCGTGTCCGTAGAGCCGAACATGGTATTCGGATCTCCGTTGGGCGCCTTTCCCATTTCCACATAGGCTTCTTCCAAAGCCTGAGTTCCGGTTTTATTGTACTTCAAATGGTCATAGGAATTAGCCGCACAGGTCTTTTTCCAAGTCGTTTGGGTAGCTATGGCCGCTCCTTGGGCGCAACAATCCACCTTTTCCACCACCTGATCCAAGTAATTTCGATCCAGAGCACGCAGGTATACTTCTGCAGTACAACGTTGGGGAACGATATTAGGGGCTTCCCCCCCATGAGTAATGATGCCGTGAATTCTTACGTCCGGCTTAACATGTTGTCTCAACATATCCATGGCGTGAAAGAAAAGCTGCAGACCATTGAAAGCATTTTTTCCTTCCCAGGGCGCCGCTGCCGAATGGGCCGCTTTACCTTGAAACTCATAGATATAAGTGTCTAAGGCCAACGCCACCGGTGCCACTACATTGCAATCATACATATGTAACATAATGGCCATATCATATTCATCAAAAATCCCATCCTTGACCATTTTAACCTTGGCCCCATCGGTTTCTTCTACCGGAGTCCCCACCACATGGATATCCGCATCCAAAGGATCCTGTAACCCTTTTAGCGCGATTCCAGACAAAAGGCTGATCGCACCGCTAACGCAATGGCCACAGGCATGACCTAGCTCAGGGAGGGCATCGTATTCAGTGAGCAAAGCAATTTTTCGCTTATGATTGTTGGAACCCCAAATCCCTCGAAAGGCGGTTTCAATCCCATCAAAGGGATACTCCACATCAAAGGAATGACTTCGTAACAGATTTACCATTCTTTGTGAAGACTGAAATTCTTCCCCGGAAAGTTCTGGATGATCAGCCAAGTAATCACTCAATTCAAACGCCTGTTTTAAATTTTTTTCTATCTCCTTAAAAAAATCTTTTTTTAACGCCTCATAAACCTGATTCATAATTTTACTCCTAAAAAGGTCCCAAATTGATTATCGAAGCCACCGCAACGGCGATTAATCCAATGACAAATTGGACCCCGATTAAAGGTAATATCCACTTAGCCCATTTATCCCAAGAGATCTTGGCCAAAGCCAGCCCAGCCATAAAGTATCCCGAGGTAGGAGTAAAGATATTGGTAATTCCATCACCCATTTGATAAGCAATACAGGTAGTCTGACGAGTTACCCCCACCAGATCTCCTAAAGGCGCTAAAATGGGAATAGATACTGCCGCTTGACCGGATCCCGAAGGAACTAGGAAGTTGAGGAAACACTGGAAAACATATTCTCCCATGGCAGAAATCGTCGGGCTTACTCCGGCTAACAAGGTTGCTGCTCCAAACAAAATGGTATGCAACACATTTCCATCGGTAAGGATAACCAAAATACCTCGAGCAAATCCAACGACTAAAGCCCCGGAGGCAATGGAGGCCATCCCTTTTCCCAATTCTACAGCATATTTGTTAAAACCTAGTTTCCCGACCAAGGCAGCCACAATAGACATGCCGAAGAATACCGCTGCAATTTCCGTCATATACCAGCCCCATTTAATGACACCAAAGACCAATAATACCATGGAAAGAGCAAAGACTAAGAGTACAGCCTTTTCCTTAAGTCCAAAATCGGGCAAATGGTCTAAATCCATATTGTCTTCTCTTTCTTTATCAATCTGGTACATAGACGATAGCGTCGGGTCTTTACTGATTTTTTTTGCATATCGCATCACAAATAACGCGGATACCACAATCATAACCAGATATAGAACGATTCGGAACCCCATCCCAGAAAAAAGAGGCAGTCCGGCAATTCCCTGAGACACCCCCACCGTAAAGGGATTCATAAAAGCTCCGGCAAAACCGGCTCCGGCACCACAGAAGACCACAGCCACACCGGTAATGGAGTCATATCCCATAGCCACAAAGAGGGAGACAAATATGGGGATAAATGGCAAAGTTTCCTCTGCCATCCCGATAATTGCGCCACCCAAGGAAAAGAGCACCATCACCAATGGAACGATAAAAATACCTCGCCCCTTAAGATTTTTTGCCATTTTTCCCAGTCCTGCTTCTACCGCGCCGGTAGCTTGAACCACCGCAAAGGCTCCCCCTACAATAAAAATAAAAAAGATAATTTCTGCAGTTTCCTGAAGGCCCCGTGGCACAGCGGAAAGAAACTGCATCAACGTGGCAGGACTGCTTTCAATATATTGAAAGGTTCCCGGATCGATAACTTCTCTTTCGGTCTCACCCACGGTTATCGTTGTCATTTCATATTGGCCTGCAGGAATGACATAAGTTAATAAGGCTCCAACAAAAATCACCCCCAAAAGCAATACATAGACATGGGGGAAATTTCGCTTTTTCGTTTGATGATTCTTCATTTTTATCCTCCTTTTTATATTTTTATTAATTTTCTTCCCAAGATATCACACTCGGAGGATAACTTCAACAAGATAATGAACAAAAGCATAATTGTGCCGACTTTTTTTCTCACATCCACATTATATAGGACTTCTTTCAGAGATAATTCTTTTTTTACATACGAAAACGGACAGGTTTTCCTGTCCGTTTTCCATTGGTTTGTTTGTTTAAACCAGTATTTTCAATGGTTTTTTATACAACACCTTGAGCCATCATAGCCTTAGCTACTTTCAAGAATCCGGCAATGTTTGCACCGGCAACATAGTTACCCGGAACGCCATATTCTGCAGCAGCTTCATCACAAGCCTTAAAGATGTTGGTCATGATTTGGTCTAACTTTTCATCTACTTCACGGAAGGTCCATTCCAGTCTCATGCTGTTTTGGGACATTTCCAGAGCGGATACAGCTACACCACCGGCGTTAGCGGCCTTAGCAGGTCCAAGTTTTACGCCTTTTTCCAGCAAGTATTCAACGGCTTCATTGGTACAAGGCATGTTAGCACCTTCTGCCAATACTTTACAACCGCCTTCTACGATGCCTTTAGCACGATCCAAGTCGATGTCGTTTTGAGTTGCACAAGGGAGAGCGATGTCGCAAGGAACTTCCCAAACGTTGGAGCTCTTCACATATTTTGCGTGAGGGTGATCTTTCACGTATTCGGAAATTCTGGCTCTTCTTACTTCCTTAATTTCTTTAACCGTATTCAAGTTGATTCCGTCTTCGTCTACAATGTATCCGTTGGAATCGGAAACGGCAACAACCTTTGCACCGTATTGTTGAGCTTTTTTGCAAGCGTAGATAGCTACGTTACCGGAACCGGAAATAACAACTCTCTTACCGCTGAAGCTGTCGCCCATAGCCTTTAACATTTCTCTGGTGAAGTAAACCACGCCGTAGCCGGTAGCTTCGGTTCTGGCCAAGGATCCGCCCCAACCTACACCTTTTCCGGTCAATACGCCTTGGTGTTTTCCGTTTAATCGTTTCCATTGTCCGAACATGTAGCCGATTTCTCTTCCGCCTACACCGATATCTCCGGCAGGAACGTCGGTATCCGGGCCGATGTATTTACCTAATTCGGTAATGAAAGATTGACAGAATCTCATTACTTCTTGTTCGGATTTGCCTTTGGGATCAAAGTCAGAACCACCTTTACCGCCGCCGATAGGAAGACCGGTCAAGCTGTTTTTAAAGATTTGTTCAAATCCCAAGAACTTGATGATTCCTTGGTATACGGAGGGATGGAAGCGGCAACCACCTTTATATGGGCCTAACGCTCCGTTGAATTGATATCTGAAACCTCTGTTTACTTGAGTTTTTCCATTGTCATCTACCCAAGGAACACGGAAGGAAAATCCTCTTTCCGGTTCGATCAGACGCTCAATTAATCCTGCTTCAACGAACTCGGGATTCTTTTCCAGTACGGGTTCCAAGGAAGTAAGTACTTCTTCCACGCATTGTAAAAATTCAGGTTCATTGGGATTACGTTTTTTAGCAATATCCAAATAAGGTTGAATTAATTTGCCCATTTTAAATTTCTCCTTTTATAAAAAATAATCAAAAATTTACTTACAAAATCAATATATCACGCACCACTAACAGTGTCAAGTCGCTTTAAAAAAAGGCTATCTTTGCATTATTCTGAAAATTCCGAGCTTCCTTTTCGCCGGCGATCAGCTCCATTCCTCATAGAGTTCTCTAAATCGAGGAAGAGCTCTTTGGATGGTTTCGGGATTGACGCAATAGGCCAATCGGATGTATCCGGGGCAGCCAAAAGCATCACCGGGCACCGCCAAAATTTGTTTTTCCTTGGCAGCGGCACAAAAGGCCTTGGCATCGGGGATGGGCGTTTCAACGAAAAGATAAAAAGCACCCTCCGGCTCGATGCAATGGTAACCGATTTCCCGCAATCCCCGATACAGACTCTGTCGATTTTGATCATATAAAGGGATATCGGTGGTGCAATCCAAACATCGCCCTACCACCCGTTGTATTAAGGAGGGGGCATTGACATAGCCCAAAATTCGATTGGCGATATTCGCTGCCATCCAAGTGGTGGTATAATCCTTAATTTGATTGGGAATCACCAGGTAACCGATTCGTTCTCCCGGCAGAGAAAGGGACTTACTGAAAGAGAACTAAATGAAAAGTGCCTTGAGCTCTTAAAGGAAGAAGGATTTAGCGGACCTTCATTTGATCCTATTACCGCATATGGGAAAGGAGCGGCAGACCCTCACCATGTTACAGATGATAGCAAGGGAAAGCGTGGAGACTGTGTAGTTCTTGATATCGGTGGAATGTGGCAAAATTATGCATCTGATACAACAAGGACGGTTTCTGTTTTCCAGGCTTGTGACATTTTGGAATCCTCTCTGTCATTCTCCATTTAATCAGCCATGTCCTACGAACTCAACTCCTCCGAGTCTGTCCACCTTCCTCCCCACTGCTGTGGTCCTGGCTCAGGCCTGATCGCTTTCTCACCAAGACAGTTGCTGCTACAAACTCAGAATGTAGTCTAATCATCTGCCAGGGCAACACATCCTAAAACGGGAACTACATCATTCTCTTGCTTAAACGCCTCTATTGGTGTCTCCCCACGTACAATATTAAAAAAAAAATCCAATTTAGATTTGGTGAAGATGATTATATTAAATATCTAAATGCTATAGATGCTGAAAATTCTCATTCAGGATATTTTTCTATTGATAAAAAAGGAAAAATGGTTGATAGTAAGCTTAAAGGAAAAAGGGGAGAAAAATATTGTGATGATGTTGATGCTTATGATTTAATTATGAAAAATAAAGAACTTTTA
>PDWI01008521.1_pt1 | contig 12054 bp, 8 predicted proteins | sample 1430891 | NCBI WGS metagenome assembly PDWI01 (sample SAMN01162508, study PRJNA174530) | Oral metagenome, whole genome shotgun sequencing project. | biome: Marine environment; feature: Marine mammal; material: Swab sample of the gingival sulcus; isolation source: swab sample of gingival sulcus...
TGCCGATTTTATATTACGTAACAGAATAATGATTTTGGTGGTTATCGCCATGATAACAGCCTACATGGGCTACCGCGCTCGCAACGTAGAACTCGACTATACTTATGTTGCACTTTTGCCCGAAGACAATCCTTACTACATTGATTTTATGAAGTTTAAAAAGAATTTTGGCGAAGATGCAAATCTGGGAATCATTGCAGTGAGGGATAAAGATTTTTTTAGTTTAAATAAATTTAAAGATTGGCAAAATTTACAAGATTCGATAAAAACTGTGAACGGTGTGGTTAATGTTTTGTCGGCTGCCAATGCCATTGACTTGGTTAAAAATGTGACAGAAAAAAAGTTTGAGATAAAGCCCATTTTTAGCAAAAACATAAAATCGCAGGCAGAATTAGACAGTATGGAACAGGTTTTTCGCAATCGCCCGTTTTATAACCGTCTGGTTTACAACGACTCATCAAACGTTTTTATGATGATTATCACAATGGACAAAAAAGTGATAAACAGCAAAAAACGCGAAAAAACATTCCAAAAAATCGAGCAATTTTCACAAGCATTTAGCCAAAAACACAAAGTTCATCTGCGATATTCCGGTTTGCCCTATACGCGTACGAAAATATCTTTGTTGATAAAAAAAGAACTTCTGATGTTCATATTTTTGGCAATGATTGTAACAGCTGCCATTTTATACATGTTTTTCCGCTCGTTTAAGGTAGTTACTTTCGCAATGCTAATAGTAGGAATTGGCGTTGTGTGGGCTATGGGTTCAATGGGAATTTTCAACTACAAAATCACAATACTTACTGGTATGATTCCGCCACTGATAATAGTGATAGGAATACCAAACAGTGTGTATTTGCTCAATAAATATCACAGCGAATATAGAAGGCTCAATAACAAGATAAAATCCTTATTTGTAGTTATTTACAAGGTTGGCAATGCCACATTTCTAACCAATTTGACAACAGCTCTTGGCTTTGCAACCTTCATAATAACAGGCAATGACTTTTTAATAGAATTTGGCATTGTGGCATCGCTAAATATAATGGGGATTTTCCTTTTATCAATAACATTGATACCAATATTTTTCAGCTATCTGTCGGCACCATCGCCGCGCCACACTAAGCATCTCGACTACACATTGGTAAACAAATTTATCAACAAACTTGTATTTTTGGTCGAAAATAAGCGAAAACTGGTTTATGCCGTAGTGGTAGTAGTAGTAGGATTGAGCATTTTGGGCATTACCCTAATAAAAACAGAGGGCTACATAATTGACGATATTCCTCACGACAATCCGGTATATACCGACCTGAAATTTCTTGAAGAAAACATCGGCGGTGTGCTTCCGCTTGAAATAACAATCGACACAAAAAAGAAGAAAAAAGCATTCAGATACAAGGTATTGAAAAAAATTGATGTTTTAGAAGATAAGTTGATGAATATTAGCGATTTATCTAAGCCTATGTCGGTGGTAGGTGCGCTAAAATATGCGCGACAGGCGTATTACAATGGCAGCAAAACGGCTTATAAATTTCCATCGGAAAACGAGCTGGCTTTCATAATTGACTATTTGCCCAAGCCTAATGCCAAGGCTAACGATAACGCTCTTAAAGTGCTAAATTCGTTTATCGACAAAAACAAGCAAATTGCGCGTGTCAGCTATCGGTTGAACGACATTGGCACAATAAAGAACAAAATTGTTGCCGATTCGATAGAACAGATTGCTAATAAAATTTTTAATCCGCAAAAATACGATGTTGGTATAACCGGTTCGGGTATAATTTTTACGCAAGGAACTAATTTTTTGGTACATAATTTGCTCAGTAGTTTGGGCTTAGCTATCGGATTAATTGCGCTGTTTATGGCAAGCATGTTCAAATCGTTGCGCATGATTATAATTTCGCTAATTCCCAATTTTATACCGCTTTTGTTTACGGCTGCCATAATGGGATATTTTTCGATACCCATAAAGCCATCAACAGTTTTGGTTTTTAGTATTGCATTTGGAATTTCGGTGGATAATGCCATTCATTTTTTGGCAAAATACAGGCAAGAATTGTCTGCCACAGGTGGAAACATCAATCAAGCAGCCGTCAATTCGTTGCGCGAAACCGGTGTTAGTATAATTTACACGGCAGGAATTTTATTTTTCGGATTTGGAATTTTTACAATTTCTCAATTTGGCGGCACACAGGCATTAGGTTTGCTCGTTTCGCTAACTCTTTTCATGGCAATGCTTTCAAATTTGATTTTCTTGCCAACTTTGCTTTTAAGTTTGAAACACACAATTTCTAAAAAAATTAAAAGTTAAAAATTAAAAGTTAAAAGTTAAAAATTAAAAATTAAAAGTTGAAAGTTAAAATATTGATAATAAGTGATTTATGGTAGGAGAGATTACATGGGGTGAAACTTTTACGACATAATCTAAAATATAAATCAAAGTATGTTTACTTACGAAGAATTACACAAGAAGGTAGCAGATTACATAAATTCGCTGAATTTCAGCAGCGAACCCTATGGCTTGTATCAGCCTATAAAATACACTCTCGATACGGGTGGCAAGCGTTTGCGACCGGTGCTTGCTCTCATGGCTGCAAATATGTTTACCAATGACCTTGACAGCGTTATGAGTTCGGCAATAGCTTTGGAAGTTTTTCATAATTTCACTTTGCTACACGACGATTTGATGGATAACGCCGACATCAGGCGCAAAATGCCGACGGTTCACAAAAAATGGTCGGCAAATACTGCTATTCTGTCGGGCGATGCCATGATGATAAAGGCATTTCAGTTGATTAATGAGACAAAAAGTAGCGAAAAAAATCAAATTATCGAGATTTTTAATCAAACTGCACTTGAAGTTTGCGAAGGTCAGCAATACGACATGAACTTCGAGGAGCGCATAGATGTGTCTGAAAATGAGTATATTAATATGATACGTCTTAAAACATCGGTATTGTTGGCAGCTTGTCTAAAAATAGGAGCCGTAGCAGCCGGGGCAACAAAATCGCAATCTTCCGCGTTATATAACGTGGGGGTTAATATGGGCTTGTCGTTTCAGTTGCAAGACGATTATCTTGATACGTTTGGCAATGTTGAAATTTTTGGCAAAAATATTGGCGGCGATATTAGGGCAAACAAAAAAACATATTTGCTAATAAAAGCTCTCGAATTGGCAAAGGGCGAGCAATTGCAGCAGCTAAAAACATTGATTTCTACCGATGAGGTAGATTCCGATGAAAAAGTGAAGTTGGTAACCCAAATTTATAAAGATTTAGACATTGAGCAGCTGGTACGTGTAAAAATTAAAAAATATAATGATTTGGCAATAAGTGAGTTGTCCGGTTTAGATGTGGACGATGATAAAAAAACATTTTTGTTGCAGTTAATAAATAAACTGACCAACAGAAGTTTTTAGATTGTCGAATATTAGGCGTTTGAGTGAGGTATTAGGTGTTGGGTTTTAGTCCTTGCCTCTGGCTTCGGACTTCCGTCCTCCACCCCTTTTGTTTGTTGCCGAATAATAAATTGCATTGCATAATTTTATAAACTAAATAATTAAAAACTAAACTAAAAAGTATTATGAATTTTATCCAAATAATTAAAACCATTGTATTGTTAAGCTTTGTAAGCATTATTTTTTCGTGTGGTAGCAATGGTTCGTCGAATGTTGATGACGGAAAAAGTAAAAAAGACACAATTAAGGAAGAGACAAGTGCTGTTACGAATGACGCAAGTAAAGAAACTTTCTACTTAATTCCTTCTCCCGAAGAACTGTTTAGGTTTATACAAGATGGGAATTTAAGATTTTCAGAGAAGTTTTTAAATAGTAAAAATAATGTTAATAATTACATAAGCAGACGGTCGAAAGAACTAAACTTTGGTATTTATGCGGCTGATTTGGCTTATGTTGCATCGTTTAATAAATATCAGCAATCGATTGATTATCTTGAAGTTGTAAGAAAATTGAGCGATGAAATTGGAATTGCATCTGTTTTCGATGAGCATTTGATGACCAGAATTGATAAGATTACCGATAATAAAGATTCGTTGCTGAGAGTAACAAATGACACTTACATTGACATAGTAACCTATCTTGATGGTATCGACAGGCAAGAATCGTTGGCACAAATCGTAACCGGCGGCTGGATTGAGAGTATTTATGTGGTAGTAAACTTGCTCGACAGCTATAAGGAAAACCCACAAATTGTAAGCCTGTTGGCGTCGCAAAAAGTGGTTATTGCTAACTTAGTTATGTATTTAAAAAAGCGGCAGAACGATAAAAACATTCAAGCTACTATCGCTGATTTAGAGCCAATTGCAAAATTTTATGAGAGTTTGGAAAGCAAGCCGCAAGCCGCAAGCAAAAGTCAAGAAAAAGCCAAAAAAGATGGCAAAATTGTAGTGGGCGGAAACAATGAAATTGTAATGAGTGAAAAACAGTTTGGAATATTAAAAACAGAAATTTCTAAGCTTAGAAACAACATTACACAACAATAATACGTTATAGGTATAAGACTCGGTAGTAAAATGCCAGTATTCTATTAATTATGACAATTAAAATCTAACATTTTTACGACTAAACAGTAAAAATTTATACACATATATGAAACGTCCGCGTTCAATTAGCAATTAATAAGTTGAAGTAATCACATTTAACACACAGCGGCATGATTATTCAATTGCAAATTACTAAGGGCGGAGTAATTTTAAATTCTTAATTTTTAACTTTTAATTTTTAACAGATGAAAAAACTAAAATTATTGACCTTACTCGTATTACTTTACTCGTTTTCGGTGTTTTCTCAATCTATTGATTGTGCATCGAAAGTGAAATCGATATTGCCATCGCGGTCGTTTACGTTCAATGAGGCTTCGAAAAGTGCTACTTGCGTTACGGGCAAGAAATATGAATTTATGTTGCCCTTGGTGAAAGGAAAAGATTATAGAATTTCGTTTTTTGCAAGTTCTATTTTTAATAATAAAATAAATTTCAGAATAATCGACACCAACTCAGGCGAGAAGGTTTTAGACTTGCCCGGCATGGTAGATGATCCCAAAAAGGGGACTTGTGTTTTAGGCGAATATTTAGATAAAATACAAAATCGCATGGTACACCCTTATTTCGACTTTCATCCCAGCGCATCAACAACTTTGAAAATAATAATCGACATTGCAGAAAAAGAGCAAATAAAAACGGACGATGGCGGATACGACATGCCAAAAGATACAGACAAGGGCTGTATAACAGTTTATATACAAGATAGAAAAACAGAGGCTGACGGTTTTAAATAAGAAAGGAGAATTACATAAATTGTAACGTTTTTTTATATGACAAAAAGGGTTGGAAGACCTAAGTCGGGATATGGAAGCAAGCTCAATGCGCTACTTTCATCTTCGGATTTTCGACTTCAAGCTCATTTTGTGATTAACAATATTACGTGTTTACCCTACAACTGATGCTTGATTTAGCAGCAAGTATTCGTTTGAAATTAAGAGTCCCCAAAGGTTTCGAAGACCTTTGGGGACTACTAAAAAAGACAATATACTCTAATTTTTGTATCGTTCTTAGTGAAACTTCATTCTTACACAACTTATGGAAGAAGAGGTTGAAAATCTGTAATTAAATGCCACAATCGATTGATTATAATGATGTTAAGTTGCTATCGACATCGTATTTCCCGCCAATAAGCTATATAAAAGCCATTATTCATGCAGAAAGTGTGTTGGTTGAGCAGCATGAAAATTTTGCGAAAAAAACACTGCGAAATCGTTGCCAAATATATGCAGCAAATGGTGTTATTAATTTAAGTGTTCCGATAATAAAGCCTGCCACCCAAAAACAAATTATAAAAGATACAAAGATTGATTATTCCATAAATTGGCAGAAGCAGCATTTTAAATCGATAGAGTCAGCGTATAAATCGTCGCCGTTTTATATGTATTTAATTGACGATTATATGCAGTTTTTTTCCACAAAGTTTGAGTATCTTCTGGATTTTAATTTGCAAATTTTGCAAACTGTTTTAGATTTTCTTGACGTTAAACCTAATCTGCAATTAACTGATAATTATTTATTTAGTTGCGATAATTGCGAAGATTTAAAACATTTGACTAATGTGAAAAATGAAGATAGCTACTATTCAACAACTAAGCCATATTATCAAGTTTTTGCCGATAAACACGGCTTTAAACCCGATTTATCTATTATCGACTTGCTTTTTTGTATGGGCAATGAGGCTTATTCCTATTTGATTAGTGAATCTGGGCATTCAGAAACGGAAATTAAATAGGCGCATTCAGAAAATGTTAATACTTTTGTAATCAGAGAATTACAGTATGTTTTTAACCTGATAAACCCCGTTTTTTACAAAAAAACGGGGTTTATCAGGTTAAAAATGCGTTGTAACTTTATGGTTGTATGAGTTTTAATGTTGCTTGAATCAACCTAAACATTTTAACCATACAACAAATTCATTTGCTTTATGCAAAGAACAACACAAGTATTTGTGCAAACAAAATTCTTAGAAACATCGTAAGCGGATACACGGTAGCATAAGCCGTTGCCTGTGCCTGAACCGGCGATATGCTGTTGGCAAACTCCAATGCAGGAGGGTCGGTCATTGAGCCGGCAAGATAGCCGCATATTGATAAATAGTTGATTTTCATTAGCCTGCCCACAATTCCGATTGTAATCAATGGAACGAAAGTGATTATGGCAGCATAGAGCATCCACATATATCCGCCGTTTACTACTGTTTCTACAAAATGTTTTCCTGAACCAATGCCTACCGCACCCAAAAACAGCACAATTCCTAATTCTCGAATGAAGCGATTGGCACTTGGCGTCATATAAAAATCGAAGTTCCCAATACGCCCTTTATGCCCTAATGCGAGAGCAATTATTAAGGGACCTCCTGCTAATCCTAATTTTGCCGGTGCCGGCAATCCGGGAATGGCAAAAGGTATGCTGCCCAACAAAATGCCCAAAAATATGCCTAAAAACAAGGGAACTAAATTAGGGTGTGACAAATCGCGGAGTGAATTACCCAGAAAGTTTGCCACAACGTCCATTTTTTCGCGTTTTCCTACCACACGTATGGTGTCGCCAAATTCCAAAGTTGTAGAGCCGGACGGAATAATTTCGGTTTCGCCCCTAAAAACTCTGGTAACATTTGCCGGAAACATGCTCGATAAATTTATGCGTGCAAGAGTTTTACCTGCTAATCGTCTGTTAGTCATTAATATATGGCGCATACTTAGTTCTCCGGTTATTTCAAAACTTTTCTGTATGGTAACTTCTCCTACTACCAACTCTACCTTTTTTTCGTCAGATGTGCGACACAAACCTATCAGAATATCGCCCTCATTTATTATTATTTTTCCATCGGGAACCATATATTTGTCGTTGCGCAAAAGGCGAGATATTACAAAATCTTTATTTAAACTCGCAGTGAGCGACGATAATTTCTGCCCGAATAAATTAGGATTTGTTACCTTTATGCTTATCGTGTCAATATTACCCGAGCTCGCGTCTTGTTCCTCTTTATAATTGTCGGCTTCCTTGCTTACATCTACTCTGAATATCCACTTTATAGTCATCATAGCCAGTAAGATACCGAGTATGCCAAAGGGATAGGCAACGGCATAAGCCATTCCGGTAACTTCTGCCATTTCTGCGCCTTTATCGCCAAATTGTTCGGTTATCAAAGCCTGAACAGCTCCCAAACTTGGGGTGTTGGTAACGGCTCCCGAAAACAAACCCGCCACTACATTCACATCAAGATTGAAAATGTATTTAACAGCAACTGCCGAAAGCAAGCCCAAACTCACTATCAATGCTGCCAAAACATTTAGTCGCATTCCGTTGTTGCGCAACGACGACAGAAAACGAGGACCTATTTCAATACCAATTGTGTAAACAAACAAAATTAGTCCAAATTCTTTTACCAAATGCAAAACATGGTGGTTTATATTAGCACCCAAATGCCCCACCAGTAAGCCTACAAACAATACTCCTGCAATGCCCAATTTGAGACGACCCAATTGGAGCTTGCCCAAAAAAATACCAACCATTCCCACTATCGACAAAAACAATAGTGTGGAAGCTGTACCTGACTCTGTGAAAATCTTTAAAAAAAACATATTTTTATTATTGATTAATATTCATGCAATAGTCTGCGTTAAGTTATTGTTTTTCAACAATAAACATTGTAAAGAATTTGAAATTTATGCTATAAAAAACAAACAAATACGGCGGCAAAAGTAACAGTTTTTTTTAGCAGAACAATTATTTTCCTTTTTTTTAAGAAGTTGTAACCAAAAAATTGCTTTCTTCCGATTAAAATTAAAATTTGGTTTGTTAAAAAAAAAATCTACCTTTGCGGACAAAAGACAGGGCTGGGTATGGTCTTAACGGGCTGTATATAAGGTGATTACATGTAGATATGGACGTTTGTCAGATTTATATTCGATAAAAAATAAAACAGTTATGTCAGAAAAAACAAGATATTCAGATGTAGAGCTTCAAGAGTTTAAAGAGCTGATATTAAGCAAGCTGGAAAAGGCAAAGCATGATTATGACACTCTTAGGGCATCGCTAAATCATAGCGATGGAAACACTACCGACGACACTGCACCCACATTCAAAGTAATGGAAGATGGTGCCTCTGTTTTCAGCAAAGAACATTCGGAGCGATTGGCTCAACGACAAAAAAAATTCATTGAGCACCTCGAATCTGCGCTGGTAAGAATTGAGAACAAAACTTATGGAGTTTGTCGTGAAACCGGAAGGTTGATTTCCAAAGCGAGATTGCGCGCCGTTCCTCATGCTACTTTGTCGATTGAAGCAAAAGAAATGAAGAGATAAAAAAAGTAAACTTTGTAACTATTAGCAAACTAAACAGCAGATGTTTAAGTTTTAAGCACACATCAGCATGATGATTTTGGAGACGGAAGTCAAAAGCTAAAAAAACTTGCTTTTACGATGTGCTTGCTTTCAACAGATTGCCGAACAGAAAAATTGCTAAATTATGAAGTTTTACTGTTAATTTTCGCATGTTTTCAAAGCTGTGCAGTTTTGAAACGACTGGTGCTGTGAGCATATCAAAGAATATTGCGAATGCCAACGCCTGTGCAACTATCTGAATAACAGTATTTTATTAATAAGAATTAATTGTATGAATTCAAAATTGAGATTATCATTAATCTTAACATTTATTATATTAGTTTTAGACCAAAGTTTAAAAATTTGGGTGAAAACCAATATGTCGTTAAATGAATCGTTTTCTCTTTTCGGAAATTGGGGATTTATCAACTATATCGAAAATCCGGGCATGGCTTTTGGATACAAATTCGGAGGTGAAGTAGGCAAAATACTGCTCACTTTGTTTAGAATTGCAGCTGTGGTAGTAATATCTATTTACATTATAAAGCTCTCAAAAAGAGCTACTTCCAATGGTTTTATAGTTTGTCTTTCGCTTGTTTTTGCGGGTGCCATAGGCAATATTCTTGATAGTACTTTTTATGGCTTGATGTTTGATTCGGGCACTCATTATAATGCTGCGCTGGGCGTTTGGCAGGAATATAGTGGAGTTTCGCAACTGAATTTCGAGGGATATGCGCCCATTTTCAAAGGTTGCGTTGTAGATATGTTTTATTTCCCGATGATAAATGGCAATTTCCCCGATTGGTTCCCGATTTGGGGAGGCGAGAGATTTACTTTTTTCAAACCAATTTTCAATGTTGCCGACTCGGCAATAACTGTGGGAGTGGCAATTATACTTATTTTTTATAAAAATGCTTTGCAACTGGGTATGAATTTAAGCAATGATGACAAAGCGCGTAGCTAATTAACTCAATACTTTTGGGAATTACGAATTAAAAATTAAAAATTACGGGATAGCAATTTGATAAACGAGATTTTACGAAACTCTACCTGTGTTTTGTCAAGCTTTGATTATCAGTGTTTTAATTCTAATTCTTTATTCTTAATTTAACAGACAAATAGACGCCAAGAAAGTGAACTTTTGTGTTGCTACACAAATTTATCAGCCAAAAACATCAAAATCAACAAACAATAATGACCGATAAAATATATTCTGAGAGGCTGGCAAATTTTGAGAGCGAACTACAAAATTTAAAGATAAAACATAGAAAAATTGCCTTATTGAGGCTTTTAGTTTTTATTTCTACGATAGTTTTAGTGATTGTTTTTTTTAGATCAGGCATTGAAATAGTCCTTGCAATTGGAGGATTATCTTTGATGCCTTTTTTGTGGCTTGTTTTGAAAACGGCAAAGTATAGGCGAAAAATACAATTTACTCACGAATTAATTAATATCAACAAAAGTGAAATTGAAGCACTAAAAGGCAATATTGACGACTTCGATGCAGGATTGCAATTTGTTGATAATAAGCATCCTTATAGTAGCGACCTTGATATTTTTGGTCATAAATCTATTTATCAGCACATAAACAGGACTTGCACTGAGGGAGGTGCAAACAAATTAGCCCACGCGCTACAAAATCCGCTTACAGATGCTCTCGAAATTCGCAGCCGACAAGTGCAAAGCAAAGAACTTTCGCAACTTTTAGATTGGCGACAAAATTTTCGGGCTACCGGAAATATGGATATGAGATACGACAATTTGCAAGTTAGCCAAATGCCTGTTTTTCAAGCTAATAAAAAAGAAAAAAAGCAAGATTTAACTTTCAGAAAATCAATAATGGAATGGCTGAAAGCACCGGACATTTTCGTAGGCAACAAAGCTATGAGATGGTTTCTCAGCCTTCAAATTTATGCGAGTTTATTTTTTATAGTATTTTGCAGCATTGGAGTTCTGCCTGTTGAAATACTTGTAGTTTATCTGGTGGCTCAACTGTTTTTCTACATATTACAGAAGAAGAAAATAGATAAAATAGAAATGCAGGTTGGCAAACAGATTAACCTTTTGGAAAGATATGAAAATCTATTACAACTTGTTAATAATGAGAGTTTTACATCAAAAGAGTTAATCGACAAAAAAAATATATTAGGAGATAGTAAAACAAATGCCTGCCAAGCAATAAAGAAATTAAAAAATATTATTAAATATTTAGACAATAGAAACAATATACTTTTTGCGATGATTGCTAATGCGCTATGGCAGTGGGATTTGCAGTGTGTAGTGCGATTAGAAAAATGGCGAAAAGAGCATAAAAATTATTTGCCGCAGTGGCTCGATGTGGTTTATGAATTTGATTTTTTATCGAGCTTTGCCAATTTTACGTACAATAATCCTAACTTTGCAACTCCCAAAATTGTCGAAAATGGCTTTCGCTTTGAGATGAAGGAGGGCGGGCATCCTTTGATTGGCGCAGAAAAACGTGTTGATAATAGCATTACGATTGATAGTTATCAGCAAATATTACTGATTACGGGCGCAAATATGGCTGGCAAGAGCACTTTTTTGCGAACTATTGGTGTAAATATGGTTTTGGCAATGGCAGGTGCGGTAGTGTGTGCCAAAGATTTTGCTTTATCGCCGGTGCGACTTCATACGAGCATACGTGCAAACGATTCGGTGCAAAATAATGAATCGTATTTTTTTGCAGAACTAAAACGATTACAGGAAATAACCGAAAGCATGAAAACCAATACAGGTTTGTTTATCATTATAGATGAGATGCTTAGAGGTACAAATTCGAGGGATAAGCATAATGGCTCGCAGGCATTAATTGAGGAATTGATGAAATATAAAACTGTGGCATTGTTGGCTACTCATGATATTGCACTTGGTAGTCTTGCCGAAAAATACCCCCAGAATATTAGCAATTTGCGTTTTGAGGTAGAAATTAATAACAACGAATTAGAATTTGACTATAAATTGAAAACAGGAATAAGCCAAAATCTTAATGCGAGCTTTTTAATGAAGAAAATGGGCATAGTAGGGGATTTGGAGGAGGACTGAAAAATTAAGCATAAAAAGTGTCGTTGTCAGAAATCCAAACAGGTTTGGGATACAGCGATAACGAAATTTTAAAATTAGAATAATAAAAAAAGGACAATTATA
>PDWI01008522.1_pt1 | contig 12053 bp, 13 predicted proteins | sample 1430891 | NCBI WGS metagenome assembly PDWI01 (sample SAMN01162508, study PRJNA174530) | Oral metagenome, whole genome shotgun sequencing project. | biome: Marine environment; feature: Marine mammal; material: Swab sample of the gingival sulcus; isolation source: swab sample of gingival sulcus...
GAGAAAATTAAACAAATAGCTTTATGAAGAAATTATTGAATACCTTGACCACAGGTATTGCATTAGTGGTCGTTTGTGTGGCTACTTCTGTAGGCACAGTTTATGTTCTGGAAAAGAATAAAGAGATTAAGCAAGAGAGCGAAGTTCAGACTTTGGCAAGCTTTGACGATGCTTATGGTTTTCAAAACACGAACTTTAGTAACGCTCATTTAAGTAGCGAAAAGCCTGACTTGGTTGCGGCAGCAGAAAGCTCTGTACGTGCCGTTGTGCATATCCGAGTAGAGGCAGAGCGTCAAGTTCAGGGACGTGGCGGAATGATTGACCCATTTGATTTTTTCTTTGGCGGAGGACGAGGACAGCAAATGCGTTCACAACCTGTCGTTGGCTTTGGTTCTGGGGTGATTATCAGTTCCGACGGCTATATTATGACGAATAATCACGTTATTGACTCAAGCGATAAGATTAGCGTAACGCTTAACGACAATAGAACGCTCCCCGCTAAGCTTATCGGTACAGACCCAATGACAGATATTGCCTTAATCAAGATTGAGGGTAAAGATTTCCCTAGCATTCCTTTCGGTAATTCGGACAACTTACGTTTGGGCGAATGGGTGCTAGCCGTTGGTAATCCTTTTAACCTAACGGGTACAGTAACGGCAGGTATTGTCAGTGCCAAAAGCCGTAGCACTGCACAAAACAAGGCAGGCGGGCTAAAAGTAGAAGCCTTTATCCAAACGGACGCTGCCGTAAATAAAGGAAATAGTGGCGGTGCTTTAGTCAATACTAAAGGCGAACTTATCGGTATTAACACGATGATTTATTCCGAAACGGGCAATTACGCAGGTTATTCTTTTGCTGTACCGATTAACCTCGCTGCTAAAGTTGTAGCAGACATTAAACAATTCGGTTCGGTTCAGCGAGCTTTACTTGGGATTAAAGGCGGTGATGTAAACGCTGAACTTGCCAAGGAGAAAGGGCTAAAAGTTAATCAAGGCGTATACGTTGCAGGTTTTGCAGAAATCAGTGCTGCTCTTGCCTCAGGCATTGAGGAAGGCGACGTTATCGTAGCGATTAACGAGCATAAGATTACAGATTTTGCACAGCTTCAGGAACAAATTGGTCGCTATCGTCCTGGGGATAAAGTTAAAGTTCGCATCAATAGAGCAGGTAAAGAAAAGCTTTTCAGTGTAACGCTTAAGAACCAAGAAGGCGGTAAAGGAGTACTTAAAATAGAAAAGTTAGATAGCCGTCTAGGAGCGAAGCTAAGCAAACTTGCCCCTGAGCAAATGCGTTCTTTTGGTTTGTCTTACGGAATTAGGGTTGATAAACTTTCCAAAGGCTTACTTGCCGATGCGGGCATTAAGGAAGGTTTTATTATTCTAACGGCTAATGATAGTCCTATTCGTTCGCTAAATGATTTGGATAAGGTCTTCAAAGCTCTCAAGCAACAAGGCTCAAAGACGATTTACCTAAGAGGTTTTTACCCTTCTACAGGCGATGTAATTGGCTATCCCGTTCGTATTGATTAGTATTTAAGTTAATAAGTTTGTTAGTTATGACTTGTCAAGCAATTGGCAAGTCATAATTTTTTTTGCCCTTGGATAATTGCCCTTTTTCTATATGGCTAAATTTCGCTAGGCATAAGGCTAATTTCTCTTAGGTTTATGCTTAAACTCGCTTAGGCTTATGGGTAATTTTTACTACCCTTATGCCTAATTTTAATTACCCACGAGGGTAAGTTCAAAAAAGGTTAACCTTTTTTCCAGAAAACCTTAACCTTTTTCGGAAAAAACCTTAACCTTTTCTTGAGAATACCTTAAGGTTTTTCTATCTTTGCCTATATGCTAGCGAAAATTAGGTATAAGGGTAGTAAAAATTACCCATAAGCTTAGCGAAAATTAGGCATAAGCTTAGGAGAAATTTTCCTTATGCTTAGCCGAGTTTAGGCTTATGACTATTGGAACTTAGCCTTATAGCTAATATAAATTAACCTAGTGTTAGGCAAAAAAAGAATTTAGATAAGAAAGAAAACCATTAAAATAAGCAAGCAAATGGATTATAAAATTATTCAATACAAAGCAGGTAACGGCAAGTATAAAGGGCAGGAAGTTAAGCAAATCGTACCCCACAGCAAGGGGATTATTGATTATGAACGCTTGTGCCGTTTGCTAAGCAAAAATACAACCGTTGGAACTGCCGACGTTAAAGCAGTTTTGGCACAATTGGCAGATGTGCTGACCGAATTATTGCCTTTGGGTTACTCCGTTGAATGTGGAGAGTTGGGCTTGTTTAGAGCTTCTTTTAGTAGCCCTCAGTTTCCTTTGAAAGAGAAAATTAGCAAAAAAGACATTCACAACTTGAAACTTGTTTATGTGCCGAAGAAAAGTCTCAAGGAATGCCTGCGTAATGTGGAATTTGAGGAGTGCAAAGAGTAGATTAACTTTGCGGAGCTGTAAGTTTTACTTATATTTGTAGCGTAATTAAACTATACATATAAATAAAATGCTAACAAGAATTTTATCAATCTCAGGAAAGGCTGGATTATTCCGCCTAATCACCCACGGAAATAATAAACTTATTGTGGAATCGCTCGCTGACGGTAAGCGTTTCCCAACGCACAGTAAAGACCACGTCGTTTCGCTTCGTAATATCTCAATGTTTACCTATAGCGAAGATGTGCCACTCTCTAAAGTCCTTAACTCTGTCTATGAAAAGAACGAAGGTAAAGCCATTGACCTAAAGGCTCTGAAAGATAAGGAAGCTCTATTTGCGTCTTTTGAAGCAGTACTTGAGGATTTTGACCAAGACCGTGTTTATCCTAGCGATATTAAGAAGCTCTATACTTGGTACAATATCCTTCTGGAGGCAGGCTTTACAAATTTCTCTGAGCTGGAAGGGGAAGAAGAAGCTTAAAACATTAACATAAATACAAGAAAACTATGTACAAAGGAATGAAACAGCACCTCACCGATGAGCTGAAAGCTATTGAAGAAGCAGGTTTGTACAAGAAAGAACGGATTATTATCACGCCACAGACTGCTGATATTAAGGTCGGACAAGGGCAGGACGTCGTTAATTTCTGTGCGAATAATTACCTTGGCTTATCTGACCACCCTCGCCTAATAAAGGCTGCTAAAGACGCAATGGATAGCCACGGCTTCGGAATGAGTTCGGTTCGCTTCATCTGTGGCACGCAAGACATACACAAAGAGCTTGAGCGTGCAATTTCAAACTATTTCAAGACGGAAGATACAATTCTCTATGCCGCTTGCTTTGACGCTAATGGAGGCGTATTTGAACCGCTTTTTACTGCTGAAGATGCGATTATCAGTGATGCCCTAAATCACGCTTCTATTATTGACGGTGTTCGCCTTTGTAAGGCTAAGCGTTTCCGCTATGCTAACGCAGATATGGCAGACCTTGAACGTGCTTTGCAAGAAGCTCAAGATTGTCGCTTTAAGATTATTGTAACGGACGGTGTCTTCTCAATGGACGGCAACGTGGCTCCTATGGATAAGATTTGCGACTTGGCGGAAAAGTATGACGCTTTGGTAATGGTTGACGAATGCCATTCGGCTGGTGTTGTTGGAGCTACAGGCCGTGGCGTAGCTGAGCAATTTAATTGCTATGGACGTATTGATATTCATACAGGTACGCTTGGTAAGGCTTTCGGCGGGGCAATCGGAGGCTTTACGACTGGTCCAAAGGAAGTCATTGATATGCTTCGTCAGCGTTCGCGTCCTTACCTATTCTCAAATTCAATTCCGCCTGCTGTCGTGGGTGCTGGCATTGAAGTTTTCAAGATGCTTGAAGAGAGCGATGAACTACACAGTAAGCTAATGCATAATGTTGAGTACTTCCGCAGTCGTATGCTTGAAGCAGGTTTTGATATTAAGCCGACACAAAGTGCTATCTGTGCTGTGATGCTTTACGATGCTAAGCTTTCGCAAGAATATGCAAGCAAGTTGCTTGAGGAAGGTATTTACGTAACAGGCTTCTATTACCCTGTCGTGCCTAAGGGCGAAGCTCGCATCCGTGTTCAGCTTTCGGCTGCTCACGACGAAAAACACCTAGACAAAGCTATCAATGCTTTCATCAAAATTGGTAAAGAGCTTGGTGTGATTAAATAGGATGAATTAGCTCTGTAATATAACAAGAGGGTATGTCAAAACGGCGTACCCTCTTTAGTTTAAGTAAAAGTATTTATTTATCTTTGTGCTAGCATATAATAAATTAAATCTAAAATAATGACAGAACAATTAGAACATTTATATCCTCTTACATTTGAGGCAATTCTTAAGGAGATTATTTGGGGGGGGCAAGACATTCGTCCTTTTAAGGGATTGGAGCCTAATGAGAAGAAAATTGGAGAGAGTTGGGAGCTTTCGCACGTTGAAGCTAACTATTCTATCGTTGCTAATGGAACGCTTGAAGGCAAAAACCTTGATGAATTGATTAAGACTTATAAAGAACGTTTACTTGGTAAATCAGTCTACGAACGTTTTGGCGATACTTTTCCCCTTTTGATTAAGTTCATTGACGCTCAAGACAACTTATCTATTCAAGTACACCCTGATGATGAATTGGCAAAAGAGCGTCATAATTCTTTTGGTAAAACGGAGATGTGGTACGTTATCAAAGCTTCTGACAAGGCTAAACTTTATAGTGGCTTTTCAAAGCAATCTTCTCCAGAGGATTATGTAAAGCGTATTGCTAATAATTCGATTATGGATGTTCTGAAGGAATACAAGGTTAAAGCGGGTGATGTCTTCTTCCTTCCTGCAGGACGAGTTCACGCAATTGGAGCAGGTTGCTTCATTGCCGAAATTCAGCAAACGAGTAATATCACCTATCGTATCTACGACTATGCTCGTACAGATGCTCAGGGCAATCAACGAGAATTGCATACGGAGCTAGCAAAAGATGCAATTGACTACACGCTCTCTGATGACTATCGCACGAATTACATTGCCAAGCAGGACGAAGCTGTTAAGCTTGCCGAATGTCAGTATTTCAAGACGAATCTATTAGATTTATCTCAGTCAATGGAACGTTCTCTTAAAGATAGAGATAGCTTTGTGGTTTATATCGTAATGGAAGGAGCTTTAGATTTGACTGATGACAAAGGTTATAAGTTAAACCTAAAGCAAGGACAGACAATTCTCGTTCCTGCAGAATGTACTTCCGTTAAGCTAGAGCCAAAAGATGCTTGCAAGCTAATGGAAACTTATATTCCTCTTTAGGAGAACTCATCTAAATAGCCCTATGAATAAGGACAGTAAGGAAGAACCTCATTTCTTTAATCGTGCCTTTGTGGCAAAAGAAGTTGGTGTCAAGCCGACAACTATTAAGCACTGGGAACGTGAAATCAATTACATTGATAGGCATATCAATCGTAGTCGTAATGGAGGGAAACGTCTCTATAGTAGAGCTAACGTTGAACAGTTCCTTGAAGTCAAAAGGCTTTTGGAAGATGAACGTCTCTCCGTAGAAGAAGTTGCAAGCTACTTCAAAAAAGGCTTTTTTAAGGCTAATGAAACCAAGCAAGCTCAATCGGATTTAGATAAGAAAACAGAGGCACAACTTTTACTTAAGGGAGCCATTAATAAATTAGAAAAGCTTAAAGAACTGCTTTAGTTAGTTCTATTTTACCGTTAAGCAGTAGAGCCGAGAGGGAATAGTTCCTCTCGGCTCTACTGCTTACATTAAGCTTTAAACCTCTCATATAAGCCAAAACCTAGTTTTTCTTAAAGCTTCTCTAAATTTGTATGGAACAGGCTTTCATTTCACTCCGTGGTGAAAAAGATTTCATTCCCTTGTGAAAAACTTTTCACCACGGAGTGAAATAAATTAAGAATTGACTTACTAATTCTTTGATATATTAAAGGAAATATATAAATTTGCTTGTGTAACTTAAATGGTAAGGATTTATGGCTAGAGTTGAACGACATTTGGGACAAGTAATCGCTTGCTCAGAGGAGGAAGTTATTGTTCGTATTCAGCAAGAGAGTGCGTGTAGCTCGTGCCACGCTAAAGAGTTCTGCTGTTCTATGGATTGTGCAGAGCGAGACTTAAGCATTCCTAATAATGCTATGAATTATGTAATAGGCGAGGAAGTTTGGGTTGAAGGAAACAATTATCAAGCTTTGCTCTCGGTTCTTTTAGCCTTTGTTTTTCCATTATGCTTACTCTTACTGATGACTTTCTTGTCTATTCAGATTTTTGCTTGGAGTGAATTGATAGCTATATCATTCGCTCTATTTTGTATGCTGATTTATTACCTAATTATAAGTTTGCTTGAAGCAAAGATTAAACGCTTACTCACTTTTAGAATTATAAAAAAGACAAAGTAATGATGACTGTTATCGTACTCGGATTACTTGGTGCTTTGGGAGCATTATTGCTCTTTTGGGTATCAAAGCAATTTCAAGTAGAGGAAGACCCGCATATTGCTGAAATCAAAGAACTCCTTCCTCAAGCCAATTGTGGAGGCTGTGGTTTAGCTGGTTGTAATTCTTTCGCAGAGACCTGTGTCAAGAACGGGAGTTTAGCAGGAATGTATTGCCCTGTAGGAGGTAGCGAAGTGATGAACAAAATCTCTACAATCTTGGGAATTGCTCCTCAGAAAAGCGAAGCGATGATTGCCGTTGTGCGATGCAATGGCGATTGCTCTGCTCGTCCTCGAACGAATGTCTATGACGGAGCTACGAGCTGTCAAGTAGCAGCAATGCTCTATAAAGGAGAAACGGATTGTAGTTTCGGTTGTCTAGGCTTGGGCGACTGTGAATTGGCTTGCCCTTTTGACGCTATTCATATCAATCCTGAGACGAGACTTCCTGAAGTACTTGAAGATAAATGTGTCGGTTGTAATGCTTGCGTCAGTGCTTGTCCGAAGATGATTATTGAACTGAGGAAGAAAGGACGAAAAGGAAGACGTGTTTACGTTAGCTGTGTCAATGAAGATAAAGGCGGACAGGCGAAGAAAGCTTGTGCAAATGCTTGTATTGGTTGCTCGCTCTGTGCCAAAGCCTGCGAGTTTGACGCCATTACCATAACGAATAATCTAAGCTATATCGACTATAATAAGTGTAAACTTTGTCGCTCTTGTGTGGAAGTTTGCCCGACGAATGCCATTCACGAATTAGGCTTTCCACCAAAGAAAAAGAAAGAAGATAGCCTAGAGGCAAAGATACAAGCGTAAGGATTTATATTCATTATCATTATGTTAAGAACGTTTAGAATTGGGGGCATTCACCCAAAAGAGAATAAATTATCCAAGGCTCAAAGGATAAAAGCTTTGCCTATTCCGAAAGAAGTTATCATTCCTCTAGGGCAACATATCGGAGCAATGGCTACGCCTATCGTCAAAAAAGGAGATTTGGTTAAGGTCGGTACTCTGATTGCGACTTCATCAGGCTTTGTTTCTGCTAATATCCATTCATCAGTATCGGGGAAAGTCTTTAAGCTTGATGAGACTTTTGATGCAAGTGGTTATAAAAAGCCTGTTGTCATCGTTAGAACTGATGAGCTTGACGAATGGGAAGAAACAATTGATAGAAGTACAGATTTAGTCCAAGAATGCGAACTGAGTTCCCAAGAGATTTTAACTAAAATTAGTGAGGCGGGAATTGTTGGCTTAGGCGGTGCGACTTTTCCTTCTCAAGTAAAGCTTGCTCCCCCTAAGGGACAGAAAGCAGAAGTACTAATCATCAATGCCGTAGAGTGTGAACCCTATCTAACAAGCGACCATATTCTAATGCTTGAGCATCCTGATGAAATCCTTGTAGGAGCGAGTATTGTGATGAAGGCTATCGGTGTAGAGCGTTGTATTATTGGAATTGAGAATAATAAACTTGACGCTATTAAACTGCTAAACGAAAAGGCTAAAGCTTATAAGGGTATAGAGGTTCAGGTTCTTAAAGTGCAATATCCTCAAGGGGGAGAAAAGCAATTGATTGACGCTGTCCTAAACAAACAAATTAAGAGTGGAGCATTGCCAATATCCGTTGGTGCAATCGTGCATAATGTAGGTACGATATTTGCTATTTATGAAGCGGTTCAGAAACATAAACCACTCATTGAGCGTGTCGTAACTATGACAGGCAAAGAGCTGAAGAACCCCTGTAATTTACTTGTGCGTATCGGCACACCGATTGAAGCTTTGGTTGAGGAAGCAGGCGGTCTGCCTGAGGACACAGGAAAGATTATTGCGGGAGGTCCGATGATGGGAAAGGCTATCTTAAATCTTCAAGTGCCTGTAACGAAGGGGACTTCGGGAATTTTACTTTTACCAAGCCTAGAGAGTCAGAGACAGAAGATGCGTTCTTGTATTCGCTGTGCTAAATGCGTAAACGTCTGCCCTATGGGCTTAAATCCAACTTTTCTAATGAGAGATATTCAGTATAAAGCTTGGGAAGATGCGGAATCGGGTTATGTAGTGGATTGCATTGAATGTGGTTCGTGTAACTATATTTGTCCTTCTAATCGTCCGCTCCTAGACTATATACGTATTGGTAAGCGAGAAGTAACGAAGCAAATCAAAGCTCGTCAAACGGCGAATTAGCAATTTGATTAGTTTTTATTCCAATCATTATTTAATTAAGTAGAAAGAACGAATGAAAGAACTTTATATTGCTCCCTCTCCTCACATTCATAGTGGCGATAGTATTGAGCGAACGATGTCTATTGTGCTTATTGCCTTAGTACCTGCTTGCTTGGTTTCTTTAGTAAATTACGGACTAGGAGCTTTGCTTGTTTTGGCAACGGCAATGTTTTCTTGCGTCTTTGTTGAGTGGTTCATTACGAAATTCCTGATGAAAAAGGAGCTAACGATTACAGACGGTTCGGCCTTGCTGACAGGCTTACTCTTGGGAATGAACCTACCTTCTAATTTGCCTATTTGGATTATTTTCTTAGGTTCTGTCGTGGCTATCGGTATCGCTAAGATGAGCTTTGGCGGTTTAGGAACGAATATCTTTAACCCTGCATTGGTTGGGCGTGTCTTCCTTTTGATTGCTTATCCTGCTCAAATGACAACCTTCCCTAAGCTTGGACAGATGACGAGCTATATTGATGCAGAAACATCTGCTACTCCGCTAGGAATAATGTCCGCAATCATACACAATGCAGAAGGGATTTCTTGGACAGATATGCCCTCTACCTTGGATTTATTCTTCGGTTTTCGTGGAGGTTCGCTTGGAGAAATTAGTGCCTTAGCTCTATTACTTGGCTTGGCTTATATGCTCTATAAGAAAGTCATTACTTGGCATATCCCTGTATCTATTCTCCTAAGTGCAGGACTTCTTGGGGGCATAATGTGGCAAATAGACCCTGTACATTATCCTTCGCCTCTCTTTCATCTGTTAACAGGAGGAATGTTGCTTGGAGCAATCTTTATGGCGACGGATTACGTTACGAGTCCAATGAGTAAGTCAGGACAACTGCTCTATGGAACGATGATAGGCGTATTAACCATTCTAATTCGTTTGTTTGGAGCTTATCCAGAAGGAATGAGTTTTGCAATCCTAATAATGAATGCTTTTACGCCTCTTATCAATAAATATATGAGACCTAAACACTTTGGAGGAAGATAGATTATGAAAAAGTTATCATCTAATTTACCTAATATGTTGCTTGCCTTGACAGGGATTTGTCTTATCGTCTCGGCTGTACTAGCACTCCTAAACTACATAACGGCAGAGCCTATCCGTCAATCAAGCATTCAAGCAAAGGTCAAAACCATTCAGAAGTTAATGCCTAGCTTTGACAATAATCCTTATGAAGAGCGTTTTGCTTTCCTGCCTCAAGATGAGCCTGATAGCCTAACGGTTTACCCAATTAAACTAAAAGATAGACTACAGGGCTACGTTATTGAAAGCTACACGAAGAAAGGCTTTAGTGGAGACATTTTAATAATGATAGGGCTTGATACGCTCGGTGTTCTTAAAGATTATGCCGTCTTAGAGACGAGCGAAACGCCAGGTTTAGGCTCTAAGATTGAGCAGTGGTTTCATTTAGATAATAGAAATATCGGCGTAAGGCAGATGACGGGCTTTCCTCTCCTAAAGCAAATGCCTCTAAAAGTGCGACAAGACGGAGGGGACGTTGATGCTATTACAGCGGCAACTATCAGCAGTAGAGCCTTCTTGGACGCTCTTAATCGTGGAGGGCGTGCCTTTAACGAACTAAAAAAGAAGTAGAAAACAATGAAAGCAATAGATATTATCCGTAATGGGATTGTTAAGGAAAACCCTGTCTTCGTCCTAATGCTAGGTATGTGTCCGACTTTGGGAACGACTAGTTCGGCACTCAATGGCTTGGCAATGGGACTAGCGACGCTATTCGTTTTGATTTGCTCCAATACGGCAATCTCATCAGTCAAAAACCTTATTCCTGACAAGGTGCGTATTCCTTCTTATATCGTAATTATCGCAGGCTTCGTTACCATTGTCAAGATGCTAATGCAGGCGTATTTGCCTGACTTATATGCAAGTCTTGGTTTGTTCATTCCTCTGATTGTGGTAAATTGCATTGTTCTAGGGCGAGCAGAAGCCGTGGCAGCAAAGCAAAGCATTCAGCATTCTTTCTTAGACGGCTTGGGCATAGGACTTGGTTTTACTTTTGCCTTGACTCTTTTGGGAGCTGTTCGTGAGCTATTTGGTAGTGGCACTTTGTTCTCTTTCCGCATTTATGCTGAGGATTATGGAGCTTTGTTATTCGTTCTAGCCCCTGGTGCATTTATCGTTTTAGGCTATCTGATTGCTTTAATAAGAGTAGTAAATAAAGAAAAATAAGCTTGTTTTTATGGGACATTATCTAATTATATTTGTTGCAGCGGTCTTTGTCAATAATGTTGTTCTCTCGCAGTTCCTAGGGATTTGCCCTTTCTTGGGCGTATCAAAGAAAGTGGAAACTTCGCTCGGAATGGGAGCTGCCGTAAGCTTTGTTTTGGCTATTGCAACGCTCGTTACTTATCTTCTTCAGCAGTATGTGCTTGTGCCTTTTGATATGGTCTATATGCAGACGATAGCTTTCATTCTCGTGATTGCGAGCTTAGTCCAAATGGTTGAAATCATACTCAAAAAGCTTTCACCCTCGCTCTATCAAGCTCTTGGCGTTTTCCTCCCTTTGATTACGACGAACTGCTGTATTCTAGGGGTTGCGATACTTGTTATTCAGAAGGAGTTTAACCTAATCGACAGCCTTATCTATGCGATTTCCACAGCAATAGGTTTCACGCTTGCCTTGGTTATTTTTGCGGGCATTCGTGAACAGCTAAGTCGAACGGATGTTCCCCAAACGATGAAAGATATGCCCATTGCCCTAATTTCTGCAGGCATCTTAGCAATGGCTTTTATGGGTTTCAGTGGAATTGTCTAAAAACTTTTTAGAGGCTAAAGGAAAGCTAAAACATTAAAGTCTAACCAATCGGTTAAGATATGTAGCGTTAGCCCAAGGGAGACAGCTCGGATTTGCCACGGCAGTCCGAGCTTTTTGTATGGAAGCAGGAGCAATAAGAGATAAAGGGCAATCATAGGATAGCTATGCAAAGGGTGAAAGCCTACGCTTGCCCGATTAGGGTCAAAGATTGGCTCGGCGAGCAAATGGTCTAAGTCTATAAGCATTGTCGCAAGGATAAGTTTCGCTACAAGTTAAGCTTTTCGCTTATTTCTAAACCAAAGGGCATAACCCACGAGCGGGCAAATAACAAAATGTAGCCCATAATGAATGATATTCTGTAGCATAAATAGATAAATTTACTGCAAAGATAATTTCTTTCTTCTTTTCTGCATTTAACAGCAGGATAAGTACATCTAAACTTTACAAGTACATTGACGGAAACTAATTCCTAACTCTTAATTATTAACTATTCTTTTGAAAGACTTGGCTCGCATTGTTTTTTTTTACATTTGCTCTGTGCAATGTTTCAGCACGTTTTGTTAAACTAAGTAATCATTAAAAATGCAAGAAAAATGAAACAGTTTAGTAAGTATTTAGCCTTAGTGCTAATGAGTATGGTCTTATTTTCTTCTTGTGGCAAGAAGGACGAACCA
>PDWI01008523.1_pt1 | contig 12053 bp, 14 predicted proteins | sample 1430891 | NCBI WGS metagenome assembly PDWI01 (sample SAMN01162508, study PRJNA174530) | Oral metagenome, whole genome shotgun sequencing project. | biome: Marine environment; feature: Marine mammal; material: Swab sample of the gingival sulcus; isolation source: swab sample of gingival sulcus...
TGAGTTTTTTTGTTTTATGTTCAACTGCATGATTTAATTAAGAATTTTAAAAATCCTTAAAAGACAGTCTGTTTTTCACAAGGAGAAACAAAAAAACTCCCCCAGGGGTGGGCGATTTTTCCGCAAGCCTTCGTTAAAAGGTGCTCGGTGTTCCACTACAACGAAGCGCCTTGTGCCTTGGCCTCTCGAAAAACTTTGCCCATGACAAATCCGGGCTGATATATTGTCACGTAAGGAATGGAGAATGGAATGGACAACGAAAAAGTATGTTATTGTTTCAACTATACGAAACAGGATATCCAGGAAGATTTTCGTAAATATGGAAAATCTACAATCATGAATCATATTGTGGATGAAAAGAGAGACGGAAAATGCGAGTGTGAATCGAAAAATCCAGGAGGCAAATGATGTATCCCGGATGTTCGCCAGGTGGTGAACGAACTACAGGGATAAAAGAAAAGGCCTTCCGTATCAAAAAATAATCAGGAAGGAGCCCGGGACACATACGATGGGCACACTGCAAACTACTTGGCGGATTTAGCGGGCTGATAGAGAAAATGGTGCCAGAGACAAAAACCTGCCAGTGCAAGACCAGCCCCCGTGTGCACCTGTTTCATGGTTTTGTTTTTTAAATACATTGCCGAGAGGACTGTAACCCCCAGGGATGCAGTCATACCAATCTTGGCAATCTCTTTCCTAGTTTCCAGATCTGGTTTTTCGGGCATGGCGCCTTTTTCTCCGTTGAATTGTCTTCGCGGTTCCTTTTCCGGTTTGTACAGCTAATGCACAACTGATTACGGTTGCAAGCCCGCAGGCTACAGGAATGAAAGGTGCCATAATTTTTCCTATAACGAAAGAAAATAATAAAAATAAAAATAAAATTTCAAATTTATGGCGCTATAAGTACACAACAATAATTTTCGTGTCAAATAATTTTAAATATCACACCTAATAAAAATTAAAGCACCTAACTTCAACTGCAGACTTTCTTTGACTGGTTTCCTGTTTCTGTAAAAAGAGCCAGTGACAATCTATGCATAACAAAGATATACAGGAGCGGTGATTTTGCTGGGGGAGCTTGCAAGATCCGGGAAGGTATCTTTCCTGACCCCTGGAACCTGATGCGGGTTAATACCGACGCAGGGACGTGGATATTCTTCAGGCTGTACTTCCCTGTTTCATCTTGTCTATAATCCAACACAACGAAACTACAATATTTTTCTGTTCCTCCAAAGCACGATTCCAAAAACAAAAAAGCCAAAAACAAGAAGTCCACCGAAAAGCCAGCCATCACCTGAAGGCGTTGTTCCATAATCAATGACGATTGGATTTTTTACTACCGGAGATTGTTTTTCTTCAGAGAGAGCATCCATATAGCTGGACCAGTAAAATTTTTCCCAGAGAATATTGCGGATAACTCCTGAAATAGTTATCTCTTTGCCCTCGTATTTGGCAATTTCCCCTAGTCTGTAGGCTCCATCGACCAATAATACTACCTTTACAGGATCACCTTGTTGCCAGTTTTCAGGAACGATTGGATAAAAACCTTTTTTCCTTTTTTCTCCGAATATTGATGTTTTCTGGGATAAAGACCATTTCCTGTAATTTACAACGAGCGGTTTTTCGCCCAGAGTCACCGGAACACTGAGATAGCCTGACTGCAGGGGAGCACCCTGGTAAAGTTCTTCAATAGTAGCAGGAGTACGCTTTGCATCAAAAATACTGTGCCAAAACTGAGGAAAGAATATTCCAACTGCTGCGAGCAACATAATTATTGAAACGACAATGATACCTGCTTTTATCTGGTCACCCATACCAAGCCTTTTCAACGCCTGTTTTTTCCCCAGATGAAGCAGGTTGGCCGACTTTGGAGCATGAACCATGAATTCGTTCAAAAATGTTTGAGATCCTGATTCTTTCGGATTCAAAATTATGCTCCATTTTTTCCTTTTCCCTCCCGGCGCGGCCCCGGCAATAGCCAGCACATATTTATTACCAAAGGTTTCGTACCGATAATAACCACTAATGTCAGCGAAAGGGATTTCCAGCTTTCTTAAACCGGAGTGAATAAAAAGAATGCCATTGTCAATTGCGGCCTTGTTGTTGTCATCCAGTTTGTAGGGATATTCCATTGCCAGTCTCCTTGTTTTGGTCAGGATCAATCCTGGGTTTGTTATAACAAGTGCAACAGATAGGGTTTTCGGAGGAGTGAACTGTTCGGATGGCTAAGCTGGCAGATCAAACCGGAGATTTTCATGTATACAGTACAAGCAACAGCTACCGACAGCTCATTATGGTAATAATAGCGGATAAAGGCTTTTTGGGAAATAAAAAGAAGACAGACAGTGTAAAACATTTCGATAAAGGATGGTGGAGGTCTTTGTTTCAGCTACCAATACGAGCTTGATTTCCTTGTGGATCCATGACAGTATAAATCGTGCTACACAGTTGCACCCCTTGCCAAGCTGCCCTTTGGATAATTATTTACTCTCTCTGACCAGCCGGAAACCAAGATCCTGAACCTGATAATCTGCCGGATCCCAGCAACGATTAGCCGCTCTGCTGGATTCAGCCGGATCAAAATACGCTCCCCCTCGTACAACGCGTTTCTGTATATTTCCGGTAACCCGCTCTTGAGATCCCATGTAAACCTTTGCTCCAGACTGCGGAAAACTGTTTTTAACCTTATTTCCCGCGGTTCCAGGAATTTGATAGCTGCGGTATAAATCGGCGCACCATTCCCAGACATTGCCATGCATATCATAGAGCCCCCATGGATTTGGTGGATAGGAAGCCACCGGAACGGGGCTTCCCGGACTGATGTCCTCACATTCACTGGAAATGGCGCTGTTTCCAAAGTTTGCCTTATGACAAAGAGGCTCGTTTCCCCAGGAATAACGGGTTGTTGTCCCAGCCCGGCATGCGTATTCCCATTCAGCTTCTGTTGGGAGCCGGTAACTACCAGAGATGTCCATCATGTTTAATTTATCGATAAATTTTTGCGTATCCTCCCAGGAAACATTTTCCACAGGGCAATTTGCTCCGCATTTTTTGAAATGAGAAGGGTTGTCCCCCATAACTGCCTGCCATTGGCCCTGGGTGATTTCCGTGGTCTGCAGATAATAGCCTGACGTCAGGATAAACAGATGCTGAATTTCATCATTTTTATGACCTTTTTCTGCTTCAGGACTTCCCATAATAAATTTGCCGGGAGCAATATAAACAAACTCCATCCCCAGCCTGTTACGTATCCTGACCTCTGCGGGCAAAAGAGAAACGGTAATAAAAAAACCGATACTTATTAAAATACATTGTAAAATCAGATAATTATAATGGCTGTGCTTTCTCCTCATAAATTCGTTCCTTCAATGGACCAAAGTTCATTCCCTCTGGTACAATCCCCGGTTTTTATGGCTAAAAATATATTGATACATAAATATTTTTAGGATATATTTATTTTCTGATTATAATGATAGTCCACTTTACCCGATACACACTATCGCTATATAACGTACTCAGGGTGTTTTCGGGTTTATTTTTTGTGTGGAATGAAGATACATTAATTGTTACAAAATTGTTAAACAGTAATATGGCCAGAACAACAGACAGAGAACCTTGCAGAGAAAAAAAGTATCTCTATAAGGGAGAAAAAGTAACTATAGAAGAAGCACTGAAGAGCGCAAATATTAAAGGATTGACCTTGCGGGATGTCAAGTATCGTTATAAAAAATACAGACTTTCCCCGAAAGATGATCTTGTTATTATTCTTGATGAATTTAAACCATGGTCAAGGGTAGTTACGGTTGGTGAAACACGCGTGAATTTTCCGTATCTGGCGTTTTTGGCCTGTATTGTAAATGATCCAGGCCTTACATTTTCCAAACTTGTAGTAAAACTCAATCGAACAATTCCTTCAATAAAGCGAGATATTGCAACGCTTGAAAAAATTGGAGTGAATGTTAGTTGGTCTGCCATTGACCAGCAATGGAAAGTATCAAGCTGGGGGATGTTAAACCCTGACGCATTACCCAGGTTAAGTCAATAGTATAACCAGGCTCACCATCGGCTGTTAGTGCCTTGCTCCTCATTTCCTGTCATAAAAAACAAGAAATTATTTGAGGTGTAAAGCCTCCCGGGTTGCGGGTTTTCCGCGTTAGCTCCTCGTGAAAGCGGGCTATTCGTTACCATTAAGTGCATTGACAAATTGGACATATTTCCCGGAATGTTCCAGTAAATATTGCCCTGCAAATATTAACGTATCCACCTGCTCCTCTGGTAATTCCAGTGACGTTGCATACAGGCTCGTCTCATCAGCCATTGCCCTGGGCAGCTGCTTGAGATTGAGTTCGATAATGTAGAATTCTGCGGGCGAACATTTTTCTTCCGGCTGATCAGCACATTTTTTGGCAGTAAGCTGCTCTTCCCATTGTTGTGCTTTTTCATTAAGTAAATCAAGGGTGCTGACATTATACCGGCGTGACTGCAGGGTTGTTACCACCCCAATAGTTTCTTCCACTCCCGGAGCCTCGGCAGTTTTCGCAATGTGTGGAGGAATATCATCCGACGAATTGACAACGATAATAGCAACCTTGTCAACAGATTTCACATTGTGGGTTTCCAGTAATTTTACAAAATCGTTATCATGGAGGGTAACCATCTGCAAGATGGAACGGATACCCAGATTATCAGCAATACCACCATCAACCAGATGCAGATAGGGGTAACGTTCTTTATCCTGATATTGGCGTACACCCAAGGCAAGGGTATCGCGATAGAAAGAAGCCCTTACCGTTTTTTTCTGGTGCTCAAAAGGTTCGCAGCCGTCAAAGTTCTTCAATGTGACAGGGCTGAACAACACGGGTACGGCAGCAGATGATGCAACCGCACGACTTACGGGATAACTGTCAAGATCCGAACAAATCCAGCGCATGTTGTCGGGGGTAAAGGAGAACAGGTTACCCGTTGATATATCAGTGGAATTAATAATAATTAACGGCATGTCCCCGCGCATGTCGGCGAATTTTTTCTCCTTGAAAACTTGCTTGTCGAAATATTCAACTGCCAGGTCGGTGCGGGTAAAAACACGGCTGAAAAGTTTTCTCCAGTGCCTTGGAGAAAGTAACCAGTCAGAGATCAGTTCCGTTTGCACGGGGTGTTTGAGAAACTGTTGCTCATAATCCGCAAAGATGCTGTTACCAAACAAGCCATAATAAGCGGCCGTAAAACTCCCGCCGGACACAGCCGAAATAACATCCACTTCGGAGAGCATACTGCGCTTTTTTCCGGCATCGCCGATGATAGTGTCGCGCAGACCTTTCAATACACCGTACGTCAATGCCGCCGCGCGTGTACCACCCCCTGAAAAGGTGACAATGACCAGGCTGTCATTTTGTTCAAACCGCTCTGAAACCGGATAGTATGAGTACTGCGCAGGCCGATTCATAGGCGGCGTGACGGTTGAACAGGCAAATAGCCCCAGACATAAAAATAATGAACCGGAAAACCTGGAAAATGGTATATGTCTCATAGTTGATTTGCTTATAAGCTGCCGGTGGCGAAGAACGTTGCTTTACTTCAGGGACATAACAACAATAACAGACAATGACGCTCTGGCATACCCCCCTGTTTGAGAAAATTTTTTAAGAAAAAACAACTGATTTCGGAGAGCCATGTCCCCAATAACATTTATTTTTACCGGAGGTACAATTGACTCCTGTTATGATCCGGAAAAATGCACCCCCGTTCCTCACCAGCAATCAATTCTTCCCTTGTTTATTGAAAAAAGGCTTCATCTGGCCCCGGACATTGACTTTAAGTATATTCAGCTATGCGCAAAAGACAGCCGCGATCTGCTCGATAGCGACCGGGAGGAACTTGTTCAACTATTACAAGAAGACCCAAATGAGCGCTGCATTATCACTCACGGTACCTTTACACTTTTTAAAACCGCCCGTTTTCTCCAGGACCGGCTCCCGAAGCTGGAGAAAAGGATAATACTCACCGGGGCAATGGTCCCCATAGACGGATTTTACCACTCGGACGGGCCTTTTAACCTCGGTTACAGCCTTGGAATAAGCGAACGGGTTGATAATGGGATCTGGGTCTGTATCCGGGGAAAATGTTACCCTCCGTCTGCCGATGTGCCTCTTCACGGCTAAAGGACAGGAAACCGCGAACCCTTGTCTACGGCAAATCCGGGATAGCGGATTTGGATCTTTCACAAAAAAACACCTGCCCCTGAAAGAAACTCTCCATACTACAGTTATCTCCTTATAAGCATAAGTCACCCAATCACCTGAATCATTCAACCAGCAAGGACAAGGGAGAAAAGGAATGAGCAATATACCCGTCTTTACCATAATCCGCTGTGAACCGGAATTCCCCTGGCTGAAAAGCAGCATTACCCTGAAGCATCCGCAAAAAGATGACCAGCAGCTTCTCTATTTCAGCAAGGGGGAATCTCCCCCCTTTGACTGGCAGCAGATAAATGAAGAGACTCGCTGCATTTGCCATAAAGGGGAAATTTGTCGTTTTGGCCTGTTGCGCCATACCCCTTTTCGCTGGAAATTTTCTCTGGGAGACTGGATGAGCGATGAAGATGGTTACGGTTATGATTTTCAGATAAACGGGCAGACGCAGATCAACAATGCCCAGGCCTTTCTGGCAAAGGCTCCAGTCTCCGGCATTTTCACCGTGGAAATGCTCAATGCAGCTCTGCAGCAGGAATTAGCAGCAACCGTTGACAATGCCCTGACCCAGCTCCGTAATGATTTCGGTGATAACAATCTGCTTTTCGGCGGCAAGGCAGAGCAGAGCCGCGACTGGTTTTCCCGCCTGATGCAGCCTGTTTTTTCGAGTTTTGGCTGTATGTTACAGGAAAACCTTACTCTCCACTGGTATAGCGAGAAAAAAATTACAGCGGAAAAAGAGCGGCTTGAAAAACTGCGGATACAAGAGGAGAACAATCGTCTTCAGTGGAAGCGACAGATGAAGCTTGAACGTAAGCAGAGCCGGATGGAGTATAAACAGAACATCAGGGATATTGAAACAGAAGCCACTCTTGACGAGCTGCAAAGAGAGAAAAAGATTGAAGCCGCCAAAAGAGAGCGGCTTCTGGAATTAACTGCAAAAGATCATCAGCTCGCAGCCAGGGAACGCGAAGAAGCGCTAAGGGTGGTTGAGCATGAGAAAGAACTCGCCCGTCTTATGGCTGATACCGAGGCAATAAAAAATGCAGTCCAAAAAAAAGAAAAGATAGAAGAGCAATGGCTGCAGGAAAAGAGGCGAATGGAAATACTCTATCAGGCTGTTGCAACACAGATGAAGTCGATTGATGCCCAGATTAATCGTATTGAAAGTAATGTTACAGCAAAACTTGAGGAAGAGAGCCGCCTTTTCCAGAAAGCAGAATGGCTTCATAACTGGGGCGTCCGTGCAGAAGATCTGGAATATGCCGGTTTGGACAACCAGCGCCAGCTCTTTTTTGACATCCTGAAAAAACAGCAGGATGCGGATGAGCGGGTACGCATATATATGTCCAGGCTGGTTCGCAGCCGTGACGCTGCCTGTGCAGGAGAAGAGAAACGGTTGTCGATTGGCAGTGAGTTACATTTCGAGATCAGCTCTGAACTCTGCGGCTATCTTACCATACTGAACCTGGGTACCAGCGGCCGGTTATGGCTCAATGTTCCGAACAGCTATATAACAGAAGCTGTAATAACCGATGGCCAGACTCTTGCCATGCCGGGTAAGGGCACCCTGCCCTGGTCCGGGCTGGATAAAGCAGGACTGGAATATGTGGAAATGGGTCCCGGCGGCTGGGAACGGATGGCCGCCATTGTTACTCCGCAGCCGCTGATTCATACTGCGCTGCTGCACCGCTCCTCCCCCGGTGCACCGCTGGTACTGATTGGGAAGGAAGATTTAGCACAAATCAGGAAGCAATTGGAGCGATTTAACCAGGGCGAGTGGAGTGCCGCCATACTCCGCTTTTTGGTAAAAGGTTGATAACAAAGAGAAGAATATGAATGAACGGAAACAGCAAACAACTGCCCCGAAAAGCCCGAAAGCACCCAACCATGGGGAACCCGGACAGAGCCAACGGAAACCAGATCTCTTCCACCGGGAATTCTGCTACAGACTGCCAAACGAGGCCAGGGATCTGGAAGGCCGGCTGCGCCCTCGCGGCCTTGCGGTGGTTGGCAATGCCGGCGGTGGTTTTCTGGAAGATACTCCTGCTAACCGCCGCCGCTTTATTGCCGCCGGATACTGCTGGCCGCCGGAAAAACCGGTACCGGAGCGGCTGCGCCGCGGGCTGGACTATAACCACAATGTCATAAACCGTACCGCCTTCTGTGCAGCAATTGATAATAATATTATTGGGGCAAAGGGAAGTCTTGTTCCGGGTCTTCTGGAAAAAAGGGGGCTGGGTTCCTTTTTGGGCTGGCAGCAGAAATTTTCCCGGGTGACACGCCGCCAGCTCTCTGGGGCACTCCATGCCCATTTTATTGAAAAACTGCAACTTGTCTACGGACTGCCGGAAAATTTCGGTTTACAGGAGCTCTGGCTGCAGACCCTGCGTGAACTGAACCCTTTTCAGTTCTATGAATTATCAAGCAAAAAAAAGAAATTCCATATTGCAGCTGTCTGGCTGACACCGCTGAAATGGGATGGCCAGTCCTTCCCCGTTTTGGACAGCATGAGCCAGCAGTATCTGGATATAGTACGGGAGATTGTTCTCCGCTGGCAACAGGGGCAGCGGGGTGAACCAGACTATACCTGTATAACCATTGGTTCTTGCGGTGAGCCAGATGCCTTGCAGGGCTATCTTGACAGCGGCTCCTGTCTGCTGCTTTCAGCATATACTCAAGAGGGCTGCACCACGTCCGCCCTTCGTTTCCCCGGCCCTGCGGCAGATGGTTATTCCCTTTGGGATCGGCTCGCTCCCCGTCAGTGGAAAGAGATAGTTACCCAGGTGGAGGATCGCCTGCATTATCTGGTAGAGTCTGGCTTTCCGGGCACCATGAGCGTAGAAAAACTCAGCGAAGAGACCGGGCTTCGACCGGGAATTGTACGACAATGTTTTCGCGAAATCACTGAAAAGGGGGAATTCATATTTAAAAAGGAGGAAGGGACAAGTTTTGTTGAAAAAAAATAAGCGGGCAATGAAAGAAGCCAGAATCTCTGAAGTCATACTATAAAGCGATATTCAATTCTACCATCGAGGAGGCGGCTATGGCATGGAGCATTTTTGCCGGAAAAAAGAGCAGGGAAAAAAAACGCTTAAAAAAAGAGATTGATAATATTACCCGCCTGTTGCGGGAACAGGACGACGCCCGCAGCAGATTAAAGCAGCAGATAGTGCAGATACAAAACGCCATTCTTGCTAAAAAGCCGGAGCTGGAGGCCGCCAGGGGAGAGGTAAGAAAAGTGGTTGAGAGCGAGATCATCGACCGAAACAGGAGACTTCAGAAAATTGTAAAGAGAAACACGATAATAAGTAAAACCATCCAGCAGCTCGACTCTGCGCAATTAACGCTGGAGGAGTTAGCCCACGGCACCAACAAGGTCTCTGCCGGGTTTATGGATACTCTTTTTGTTCAACTCGATGATCTCTATGCCGAAATTAAAGAAACAGGCATAGCTGCGGACGGGCTGGACAGGATCTCTTTTGATGATGCGGAACTATCAGTAAGGAAGAAGCAGTCAACAGCAGAAAATATCCTGAAGGAGACTGCCCAAAAAACAAATACTGCACCAGAACAAACGACAAACGATGAAATAAATAAAATTTTTGCCGAGCTGGAATAAAACCACGGACAACTATTTACCGGCACCAAAAAGTCATAAACCATAGGAGAAAACCATGGCACTGAAAGACCTTTTTATATCAAAAACGGAAAGAGAGAAACGGAAACGACTGGCCAGAAGAAAGGCTTTCCGCCAGGCCGAGCGGGCGATGGACACCGTTAATACCGAGATTGCCCGGATGCGTGCCAAGCGGGACAAGCTATGGGATGAGGCAAAGGCATATAAGCGTGACGGCCAGAAGCTGGCAGTACAACGCACCTTAAAAAGCTATCGTGCCCAGGAAATGCATATATCCAATATGGAGATGAAGCGCTGGGGCTTTGAGCAGATTCTCCTTAAGATGCGTCTTGCCGAGACCGACCAGGCCTTTGCCTCTGCCCTGCAAGGGCTCAATGCTGTACAGTTTGCCCCGCCGGAATCACTGGAAAGCACATTAGAGGAGATTGGCCTGAAAGCTGACGATTTCGAAGATAATAACAATATCTGGAGAACAATATATGATAGTGAAATGGCTAACGCAGAGATAGCCAATGGCAGCTCAATACCCTCAATTGATGAGCTGGACATTTTTCTTGAAGATGAGGTTGTTGTTGAGCGAAGTGAACTGGCCGCCACAATCAATCAGCCGGTTGAGCAGGTAAAGACCAACACCAGTCCGAGCTCCCGCTATGAAATACCACCGTCAGAGCTTGATCAAAAAATTGGCGCCGGCCATATACGCCTGAAAAAACTGCTGGGAGAAGGACGATGAGCAGCTCTGTTGCAGATAAAAAACGGGAACATGAAATCGCGGCAGAACAGTTTCTTTCGCAAAAAGACTATGAACAGGCCTTTTTTCATACCGCCAGGGCTGCGGAGTTCACCTTGGAGCTGGCACAGTTATGCGACAGGGAACAGGGGCTTGCCTATATTGACGATGCCCACGGTTTGCTTGATGTTGCCGAAGAGATTAAGGCAATTATGAGCAAAAAAACAGAAAAAGGGTGAAAGAAAACCCGCAGCTGACAGTCTTCCCTCCAGGACAGCGGGTAACAGTTTGCAGAAGAGGCAACTGTTACACTTTTTAACATATCATTTTCGGGAGAACATCATGGCATTAAAAGATCTATTCATCTCAAAAGATAAAAGGAAAGAGCAGTTACGCCAGCAGCGGGAAAAGGCACTGCGTGCTGCCGAAGAAGCGGCAAAGTCTACAGATATAACGATTACCGAAATGCAGGCCGAACGGGATAAACTCTGGCAGCAGGCCAAGAGCTATAAAAAAGACGGCCAGCAGCTGGCGGTGCAGCGAACCTTGAAAAGCTATCGTGCCATGGAAGCCCATATCTCAACGATAGAGATGAAACGCTGGGGCTTTGAGCAGATTATAACCAGGATCCGTCTTGCAGAAACAGATCAGGCATTCACCTCCGCCCTGGAAGGATTGGTTGCGATCCAGACTGCCGACCCGCAATCACTGGAAAACACCTTTGAAAGACTGGGCATGCAAATGGAAAACGTTGAGGACAGCAATAAGATATGGAAATCAATGTACGACGAGGAGATGAACAAGGTGGAGACAACTGTCGGCGAGGAGCTTCCTTCGATTGCAGAGATGGACAGCCTGCTTGATGATGAAGTCCTTGTTGAACATGATAAACCGTCAGTTATTGCTGCTACACCGAAAGAGACCGCGGCAGAGGACATCTCACAGATGATCTCGAAGGCAGAACAGGATGAATTTGATAAAAAAATAGGTATCGGCCAGGCCCGTTTAAAAAAAATACCGGGAGAGGCGTAATGAGTAACTTTATTGCAAAGAAAAAGCGGGAACATGAGATTGCAGCAGAGAAATTTATTGCCCGGAAAAGTTATACAAAGGCTTTTTTCCATGTGACCAAGGCTGCCGAATTTACGCTGAAACTCTCAGAACAATGCGGCGGCAAAATTGGTCTGGCCTATGCCAATGATGCAGAAAACCTGCTCGACATTGCGGCAGAAATCAAAGAAGTAATGGAAAAAGAGCCAAAGCCGAAAAAAACGCTGACAACCAATATAATACAAGAAGTAAAAACGAAAGAGGATAACAATCAGGAAAGCCGCTGGCTGGTAAAAGAGCGTCCCACGGAACGCCTTGCCGATGTTGCCGGGATGGAAGAGGTAAGGCAGGAGCTTCAGGATAAACTCATTCTCCCTCTTCTTCACCCTGAGTTGTGGGATCAATATAAGCTGAAAGGAGGGGGCGGATTGTTGATGTACGGGCC
>PDWI01008524.1_pt1 | contig 12052 bp, 10 predicted proteins | sample 1430891 | NCBI WGS metagenome assembly PDWI01 (sample SAMN01162508, study PRJNA174530) | Oral metagenome, whole genome shotgun sequencing project. | biome: Marine environment; feature: Marine mammal; material: Swab sample of the gingival sulcus; isolation source: swab sample of gingival sulcus...
TAAAGGCTAAGTTAGGATATTTAAGTCCTATTGAGTATAGAATGCGAAATGCTGCATAATAAAACCAGAGACAAACTATTAAATTTATCTCTGGTAAAAAGGTACAACTTTTTGGGGTCACCTCATAAACTTAGTGCTTTTTATTGTTAAAAAGGTCCTAGATTAAGTAAGTAGGCAATCCAAAGCCAAACAAACGACAAAAAGACCATAACTATCTGAAGCTTATAAGTCCATTTAAGCCACTTGGGATAACTCACAATGGAGAACCCGAGCGCAATCATTAAAGCAGCGTTTGTCGGATACATCAAGTTTGACGTCCCATCACCAAAGACAAACGCTTGAACTGCTATTTGTCTGTTAATTCCTAGTAAATCCGTCAAAGGTAGTAACAATGGCAATAATAAAAACGCTTTAGCTGAACCACTTCCAATAAAGAAATTCATGATTAAAACAAATATATAAAGGGCAAAAACCGCTTGCAATGGTCCTAACGCTTTTAACATCATTTGCATTTGATATAGTATGGTATCTAGTGTATGCGCTCGTTCCATTATCAGTTTGATACTCATCGCCATAAGGATTAAAAGAACAGCTGGTAGGACACCTAACATCGCAGTAAAGAAGTCTTTAAAAGCCTCTTTAATACTCATAGCTTTACTAATGGTAACGCTGACAATAGAGCCCAACGCAAATATAAAACCGATAAGGATAAATAAAATGTTAGCTATGGCACTAACCATAAAACTAGCAAATAGGATGATTACAATCAGTATTAAAAACAGTCCAAATATCTTCACTGTTTTTTTAGATTTCAAATCATATGTTAGTGTCTCATCCACTTCAATATCCATCTCATCTTCATACACTAAAGAATATTTTGGGTCTTGCTCTATTTTTTTTACATACTGTCTTAAGAATACTTGCAGTGTTACATAAAATGATATAAAGACAACGACTCTAAAAAGAGTAGCTGAAAAAATGGGTAAGTCAGCAAGCTTTTGAGCGACGCCCAGTGTAAAAGGATTAAATATTGCTGTGCCAAAACCTATTCCAACAGAAAGAAGGCTCATTCCGAGACCTGTTAACGAGTCCCATTTGAACTCTCTAGCAAGTAATATGCAAAACGGAACCAAAATGATAATCTCCTCAAAAATACCAAATGTAGCACCGAATGCCATAAAAGAAAAACTAACTACGGAAAGCAAAACATATCGTTTAGCATAATATTTCTTTATCAGTTTATCCATTATATAAGCGACAAGCCCGCTCTTAAGTAACAGGCTAAAACTGCCTGCCATAAGTAGTAAAAAAATGATGATAACAATAACAATGGTTGAATTTGGACTAACTAGCACTTCAAATGGCGCGGTAAAAATTCTATATATTGGAATAGGCTCTGAATCAATGAATCGATACGTGTCTGAAACAATCGTTTCTCTCCCATCGATGACTACCCTATCAAATTGACTCGCTGGAATGATATTTGTAAGCACACCCGCCATTATCATCAAGGCTAAGAGCACTAAAAAAGATGTTATAAACGCTCTTTTCCCTATTTTTAATGATTTACTATCCATAAATCCCCCAATATGATTAAACTTATTATGCCATCGTCCGTTGAAAAAAAAGAGCAATGCTCTTTTTTAATAACCAAACACCCTCTTTAATTTCGTCCATAGAGAACGATCTTCTATTTTATTCTCTTTCGATTTCTTCACGATTTCTTTTTCTATTGCTGGTGTAGCTAATATAAACTGTTGAATCTTGACATTAGTGTTCTTGCTTGATACAAACGACTTAACCTCATACTCCCCGAACGTATATTTGTTTTTTAAGTCATCCACTTTATTATTTATTTCCTTGATATTAAATTGATTAAGCCCGCTGTTTAGTTCGCTGATGCCACCATACATTTTGTTGGCACCATCACTAAGCATTTCAGCTCCCTTCATAGAGCCGTATATAGCACTATCTAAGTCCACATAATTTTTCGCAAGTTCATTTTGTCCATCTATTAGCTGATTAATCCCTTTATCAAATTGAGCATATCCATTTGCTAGTTGAGAAACATTTGTCTTTAATTCATCCAATCCACCAATAGAACTTACTCCTGCATCAAACTTGTTATAATTTTCGCTTAACTCATCTAAGCCGGCAATCAATGGATCTAACTCTGATTCCATCGTATCGATAAATGTTATACCAGCTAGTAACGCCGCTTTATTATTGTCAAATAGTGCCACTTGTTTTTTTAGCATCTCTATTTTTGCTTGTATTTCGGCTATAGAGGCTTCAGGAAGACCAGGTGTCTGTAACTGTTGCTCTAGATTGGCAATAACACCTTGAATATTATCACTCATCATTCCATTTTCCTCTGCAATCTCTCTATACTTTAAAGCATGAATCGTTCTGTCAATGAGGTCTATTTGAGATGATAGTAAAGCTTTAGCAGCAACCTGTTCAGGTGTTAAGTCAGCTTCTGGAATAAGAGATAATTGCTGTAAACTCTGTTCTAGTGCCAATCGCACCTCTTCATTCGCTGAAATAAGAGAAGAAAAATCGGTTGTATTATCAAACTGAGAAAATGCATTTTGGTACTCTCGTAGTCCGTCTGCCATCTGCGTAATCGCATTTTTTATCTCGTTTGAAGCTTGTACTAAAGCAGCTAACGAATTTTTATCTACTTCTTGAGCGTTTAATCCCGCATTTAATTGATTGATTCCTTCTAATATGTCCTTTGACGATTGTCTTAACTGTTCTGACGTATCCGATAATTCTTGCAATCCACTATTAAAGCTACCTGAACCATTACTAAGTTCACTCAAACCACCACTTAATGAACTCACGCCATCACGAATTCCGGCAGATGCACCTTCAAGCTCAGAAACACCATTTTTTAATTCGTCAATTTTCTTCATAGGGTTATCCATATCTTCAATGTCAAAATCAAAGTCCATTTTAAAAGGCACAGCAACAAATCTTATAGGATCCATCTCTAAATCACTTGCTTGAAACTCGATCTCAATTTTCTTTTCTTCTTTCGGCAAAATAACATAGTTTACCGTGGTTTTACCACCCGCATAAGCTACGTTAGCTCCTTTACTTACCACTTCACTTATTTTATGTGAATCACCACCGACACTTACTTGAAGCGAAAAATGATTGTAAATGCTTTCATTGCCGTTATTACTTTTCTTTACAGAAATAATTATTTTAACAGTACCCGTTGCAGCAACTAAATCCTCCGCTTCCACTTTTTTACCGTCTAAATAGTAATCTATTTTGATATCCCAAGGCATCACTATTCCTTTTAAATTACCTTGATAATAGAATTTGTCTGAGTCTGTATGAACCATGATTTTTTCACCATCACGTTGTATATCAGACATATCTGTAAGGTTTTTTATACTGTCATACCGTCCATAGTCAACGATGTCACCTTTTGAATGAAATACATTTACTACATATGTTTCCTGAAGCTTTCCGGATGACTCTAAATTCATATATATTATTTCATCTTTTACAGTAGATGCAAAGGATACATTAACAATAGATAGAACTAGTACAACACAAAGTACAATTGCTATATACTTTTTCATTTATTCCTCCCCCTTACCTTTAAACGTAACGCCTAACGTAGTTTTCTCAATCAATGAGTCAAATAACAACATAAATACTGGTAGAAAGATTAAAACGGAAAGAAGCGAAAAGAATGCTCCCCTACCGATTAGCTGCCCATGCTGAGAGATAAACATATTGCTCGACATAGTTCCAAGCATTAACCCTGCTAACGTTAAGATGATTCCTGAAGTTAAAATACTAATTGATGTATCACTAATCGTTTTATTCACAGCCTCTCTCTTATGAAGGGTAGCTCTGTTCTCAATATATCTGTTGGAAAACAGTATCGCGTAATCAACCGTAGCCCCTAGCTGAATGGATGATACAATTAAGAACGTCATAAAGAATATGGATTCTGAACTATAATAAGGCACACTCATATTCAGCCAAATACTTGTTTCAATCACTAAAAGAAGTATAATTGGTATGGTTATCGATTTAAATGCTATAAGTATGACAATGCCAACAGCAATGATGGCGATAATATTGACAACCGAACTATCATTTCCGGTAATAATTTTCATATCATATGTCGTTACGGATTCACCAACTAAATAGTATTGATCATCGTATATTTTTTCGGATTCGCTTCTAATGGTATCTATGACTTTGTAGACATCCTCACCCTCTTTTTCAACATCAAAGCTAACGACAATTCTAGAATAATTATCGGAATAAAAAACCGATTGTTGTTCTTTCGTTAAAACTTGTGGTGGCACTTGATGACCAATCTGTTCAGAGTAAGCAAAGGAATAACTGTATTCCGGAATGGATTTCAAGGCATTTAACAACTGATACTCTTTCGTCACGTCCCCTTTTGGAACCATAATCAACATCTGGTTATCTTTTCCAAACACCTTCTCTATCTTAGCTTTACTTACAGCAATATCAGAACCCTCAGCAATCATTTTTGATGAACCATAGATAAAGTTATTATAGGATTGAGATAAAAACGCTGTCACACTTACACTGAGGAAGAAGATCACCATGATTACTAAGCCAACTTTTCCAAGTCTACCTACTGTTTTATTAAGGATAGTTAGTCTTGGCATCAATATTTTATGGTGTGTTTTTTCTATCAATCGATAGCTAAATAATAACAATACAGGTAATAATAAAAACACACTAATAAGACTAAAAAATATGGCCTTTGTCATGACAAATCCCATATCTGGGCCTACTTTAAACCTCATAAGCATTAAAGCAGCAAACCCGATGCTTGTAGTAAGACCACTCGACATGATGGAATTGAAACTTAAATGCGTTGCCTTTATGATGGAATCTCTCGCAGAGAGTCCCAGCTCCCTTTGCTCAGCAAATCGGTGGAACAAAAAGATGGTGTAATCAAGTGATACAGCAAGTTGTAATAGCGATGCTGCTGATTGTGTTACAAAACTAATTTCCCCTTTAAATGCATTTGTCCCATTATTTAGGATGATGGCAATGACAATTGTGACAAGTAGTATCACAGGCTCTACCCATGAACTAGTTGTGATAATCAGTATTACAAAGATAAGAGGTATTACAAACATCATGATTCTTGAAACCTCTGTATTGGTGTTTTTCATCGAATTGGCAACTTCAATTGTGCTTCCCTCTATATTAGCACCATCACCAGCCACTCGTTCGATTTCATCAACCGAATGAATCATATCATCTGATGAGAGTGTTAGTAAGAAAAGGGCATACCCATCTTTATAGAAAGACTCCAGTTCACTCTTTTTATACGTCTCAATTGGGCGTTTTAAATCAATCACATCGTCAAGCCACATGACGTTCACAACACCATCAATTTCAGCAAACTCTTTTTTCTTTTGAAGCGCTTCGTTTATTTCAAGTCCTTCGATAAGTACTCTAGTATTTGAGACGCTTTCATCAAACTCTTCGTTTAACTTTTCAACCGATACAGTAGATGGCGCATCGCTAGGTAAATATTTGTACATATCGTGGTTAACATCAACGGTAAGCCATAATATAAAGCTTATTGCCGTTGCAATTATAAATAATACTAATACAAGCCATTTGTGATCTAATAATTTACCAACTAACTTTTCCAAATGAATTCCTTTCTAACTATAATTATAACTCAACATCACTATAAATGTTACTTTTTTTAAAAAAATTACTTTATTTTTAAGTGTATTATTTTTGCCCTTCCACCTCGATCGGCGAATGCCATATATATTCTAGTTTTTAACTTCAGTTTATCTTTTATAATATCTATAGCCCCTTTAAAAAATGGAAAAACATTTATGACTTCCACATTCAAATCTTTTGCGAACTGTTCCGTGTCATTGACATAAAAATACATCATCGCACTAGTATTTCCTGTTTTTTTAACATATTTATTGGCAAATACAAGCCCTTTTTCTGTCGTTGCATCAAACATTAGCTCTAAATCACCATCAAATATCTCTTTTAAATCATTTATTAATTGGACGATTTTATCTCTCTTAAAATATTGAAAAACGCCATTGACAATTATTATGGTAGGCAAACTCTTATTCATCCCACTAGTCCACGACGTATCAAACATGTCACAAGCAATAAGAACTTCATTATCAAATGAGCCTATGATTTCTTTTCTAGCATTTATCACGCTATCTAAATCAACGCCATAAAAATTATTGTCTTTATCATCTAATCTACTATATGCCGTTTCTAAACCAACACCAAGAAATATCACATTTGACTTTTCATATCGCTTACAAAATTTCTTTATTTCCTTATCGGTTCTATAATACCTTGCAACAGAGGCAAGCATGGTATATTCATCTGATTTTTTCTCGATATCATTATCGATAACACCATCAAGCGTTAATGCTTTTTTATCATAAAAATATTCTGGAAATCTCTTTGAAACATATATTCTTGCAGTAAGCGGAATAAAAAGTGTGTCTTCTACACCTTTATAAATACTCATCGTTTTCTCCCTTCTAATATATACTTTAAATCGACATTATGTTCAATCATATTTTTTTGTATCGCCTTAAAGTTTGCTATTTTTTTAAATAGTAAAATGTAAATAAAATAGTTAATTATTTTGGAAAATGCTCTCCCCTGAATGCCAAATTCCTCAATATGAGTAAACCTTGATTTTCCTTCTAAGGCCTCACCTATAAACGTGATCTTAACCAATTTTGTACTGCTTAAAAACTCAAATCTAAAATAATCAACAGTGTCAATTTTATTTATTATTGTTCCTGTAACATGATAAGTCACCCCATCTACAGTCTCAACAAACCTTAGCTTAGAGCCAACATCAAGTTCCCCACTAATAAGTTCAAAAGTACCATCTGTTGGACACCAATGGCTAAACTCCCTCTCAATGTTATAAACCCAATTTTTTAGTTTCTCAAAGGGAACCTCTATATCAATACTGTCTTCTAAATAAACCACTATTACTCCTTATCCAACAAATCAATAAAAAATCGTTTTATTAATTCTTTATCGATAAACAATTCAAACTCTTCTTTTAAAATAAACTTACCTAATATCAGTGCATTCATAATGGATGCTATCTGCATAATTTTTTGATACTCTAACAAATCCACATACTTGGTGTTATTCATGCCGTATTCTGTAACCTCTTTATAAATAGATTCTAAATCATGATCAAACATCTTTTCATAAAGAAAAATAACATATAGCTTCGCGTATCGACCACCCGACTGATCATTATAAAAAATTTCTGTAAGTGCTTCGGCTAATTCGTCTACCTCCATATCGGTATTCACCATATGCGAATAGATTATTTTGTTTCGTACATGAATACCATCTTTTAACAAATCAATAAGTATCAAACGTTTTGATGGATAATATTTATAAACACTCCCTTTACTTAAGTCAACAGAAGAAACAATGTCTTCCATTGTCGTCGCTTTATAACCCTTTTCTATAAAAAGATCAAGCACAGCACTTCTTATTTCGAGACTTCTCTCTTCCCTTGACTTTCTTACAAATTTACTCATAAAAACTCCTAATGACGTTTACGTCATTTATTATATCATCCCAATCACTTTATGTCTAATAAAAAAAGGGGCGTTCCCCCTTTATCTAATCGTATCAATACTTCTTGTTGCTATAATATTAACATCCATTCCGAGTGGCTTTTCAATTAAGATATCTCCTAGTTTTACAGGCGCTTGTACTTCACACTCTTTGATAACACGCAATAGGTCAAATATCTTCTCTTTCGCAACCTCTTTATCCGTCTTAACAGGCACATTTGAAATCGTTGACCCAATGATTCTAACAGTAGATGTCACCGTTCTTGTCGGACTTATCATCTCCTTTTTTGCGTACCCTTCTCCTCTAGGACACTTATTGCCTGTTACAACAAGCTCATCTGAAATTGTTAATTCACAGCCCCTAGGACATACAATACATACTAATTCTTTCATACTAGCTCCATAAAAATATCTTTATCCTTTACTCTAACAGGTATCTTTTCCATCTCAGAAGGAACAATTGACATAAACTTCTTTTGAATAATCAGTCCGTCTTCATCGCTCACCTTAAGCAGAGCATCTTTCATGCTCTTTCTCGATCGAAAATAGAGATCCACACTCTCATTTTTGATTAATCGTTGAGGAAGAGCGTATAGTACATTCTCATTGGTCTTAACCTGAACACTGCTGCTTCTCTTAAGTTTACCCAACACATACTCTTTAGCGCTTCTTCCAGCAATTCTAGCTTCTTCACTTACAAAGTCCACGATATCATGAACATGAAGTACATTGCCACAAGAAAACACCCCTTCAAGCGTAGTCTCTCTGTTATTATTAACTACTGGTCCTCTGGTAAGAGCACTCATTTCAACACCACTGCTTACAATATCATTTTCTGGAATAAGACCAACCGACAAGAGTACGGTATCGCATTCATAAAACGTTACCTCACCCGTATCCATATTTTCAATGTCCAGCCCCTCTACTCTGTCCTTGCCATATACTTTTTTGATTCGGTGATGAAGTAGTAATGGAATATTAAAGTCATTCAAACACTGCGCGATGTTACGCTTTAAGCCAGAGGACTCCTTATTAATCTCAACAACAGCCTTCACGTCTATTCCTTCAAATGTTAAACGCCTAGCCATGATAAGACCAATATCGCCAGAACCATATATAATTGCTTTGGTGCCAACTTTTCTATTTTGTATATTTATCAGTTTCTGCGCAGAGCCCGCCATGTAGACGCCCGCCGGTCTGTAACCCATAAGGTTGATAGCGCCACCTGTTCGCTCTCTGCATCCCATGGCATAAATCACACTCTTGGCCTTTATATGGTGAACACCCTCTTTATTAATGGCTGTAACGATCTTTTCATCGCTTACATGAGTAACCATGGTGCGAAGCATAATGTCGATATCTAAGTTATAAACACTTTCGATAAATCGCTCAGCATACTCAGGCCCCGTAAGCTCTTCTTTAAACTCATGGAGACCAAACCCATTATGAATGCACTGATTGAGTATCCCTCCCAGTGTCTCATTTCTTTCAATAAGAAGTACTTCTAAATCATTTCCTACACATTCTGTTGCAGCTGCAAGGCCTGCTGGCCCCCCGCCAATAATTACAATATCTTTTTCTATCATTTTATTACCATCCATGATGAAGGCCTATCTTTCATAACCTCACTGGCATCGATACCAAGTTCACTTGCTAAAATTTCAATAACTTCTGGCTCACAAAAACCACCTTGACAGCGTCCCATGCCACTTCTTACGAGCCTCTTGACACCGGAAACGGTTCTAGCACCTGCTACGGTTCGAATAGACGCCACTATTTCTGCTTTTGTCACGGTTTCACAGCGACATATTACAACCCCGTAGTCTGGGTTTTCCTTTATCAGTTGATCCTGCTCCTGACTGCTTAACTCAGAAAAATCAACGATGGATGGCCTACCCTTCTTATAATTCTCTTTCGGTATTAATTCTTCTTTATCATTGATAATACTAGCCACATATTCCGCTATTGCCGGGCTAGAAGCAAGTCCTGGCGAGTCAATGCCACCCACTTCAATAAAGTTCGGATGATTGTTCTTTTCATATATATGAAAATCCTTTTCCTTTGTGGTCGCCCGAACACCAGTGAAAATTCGGATACTCTTATGAAATGAAATACAATCGGTAATTTCCCTGCCTAGTCGATCCACTTCAGCAATGGACTCACCATCGGTCATCGTGTCTTCTACTTCACATGGGGTCTTAGTAGGTCCCATAATAAGATTGCCATGTACTGTCGGTGATATTAATACCCCTTTGTTGCAATTCACTGGTGCTTTAAAAATAACGGTATTAAATTTCGACCTCTCGCTCTTATCAAACATGTGATACTCTCCCTTATATGGAAGTATTTTATAGCTTGGTTCACCCACCATAGCAGAAATGTTATCGGAGTACACACCAGCTGCATTGATGACATACTTTGTCTCGTACTCTCCTTTGTTTGTCTTTACGATGTAACACTCTTTTTTCTCTTCTATATCTATTACATCTTCTTCTCGCTTAAAATCCACCCCATTGATTACCGCATTTTGTACACAAGCATGTGTCGTAATAAATGGGCACACAATTGCTGCGTCTTTTGAGTACAGCGCTTTTTTTACATCAGAGCTAATGTTAGGTTCTAATCGTTTTACGTCACTATATGGTATGATTTCTGCGTGTTTCACTCCATTTTTAGCCGCATACTCTTTTAACTTTTCGATCTCCTTTATCTGCTCGTCGTCAAAGGCAAGAACGAGAGAACCACATTTATTATAGGGGATATCAAGATCGCCTGCGAGCGTCTCAAACAGTTCTGCTCCCCTGACATTTAACGCTGCTTTTAATGTCCCTGGTTTCGCATTGTACCCCGCATGCACAATAGCAGAGTTCGCCTTAGTAGTCTCACTTCCCACCTCAATATTTTTTTCGATGAGGGTGATATTCAGTTTATATTTTGATAGCTCTCTTGCGATATTTGCGCCCACTATCCCTGCGCCAATGATGATTACATCCTTCAATTATCTCTCCCTATCAACGTGATATATGCCAGCAATGTCATCTGCTCGTATCGGTAAGTTCGAATGATACATGGTAATCGGTAGAAATTTAAATCTACTAATTCGATGCATCCTATCTATTTTTTCCTTTACCGCGCTATCTTCTATCACACCTTCCCTTATATATTTGTTTAGCACCTCATAGCTAAAACCTATGACTTCTTCATCGGTTTTTCCAGTGAGTCCATCAGCAGGTGGCTTCACCACAAACTTTTCATCAAGCCCTAAACTAAGCCCCAATTGAATCACTTCATCCGTAGTAAATGTGGCAAGTGGGCTAAATGCACCTGTCGTATCCCCATAAATTGTAGCATAGCCAATCCAGTCTTCACTTAAGTTGCTGGTATTGATTACTAGTGAACCTAGAATCGACTGCGAAATCGCATACAACATCGTCATTCTTATTCTTGGAGGCATATTTAGTATGGTCTGTTTCGAAATATCTGGTAAAAAGGAAAGCGACTCTTTAAAACGACTAGTAATTTTATCAATCGATACTATTTCGTACTTGATATCAAGAGACCGACATAAATCTATTGCATAGTCTATATCCTTCTGCTCTCCATCTGGCATCAAAACGCCAAATACATTGTCTTTACCAATCGCGTGAACCATTAGCGCAGCAACGGTAGAGGAATCTTTTCCTCCTGATATACCTACAACAGCTTTCGTGGCGCCAATGCTACTCATTTGCTCTCTCACCCAATGAGTAAGATCATGTTTTACCTGTTCTATATTTTCAATCATCATAAAACCCCCCTCAACTATTATACTCTTATTTAATAAAAATGCCATATATGTTATAATGATTTTTAGGGGGTAATATGTTTAAAATCTTTGATAACGACGTAAAAAAGGTACATCTCATTGGCATAGGTGGTGTCAGTATGAGCTCTGTTGCCAAAATGTTACTTGAGATGGGGTACAACGTAACCGGTTCAGACTATCAAAAAAATAGTGTGACGCAGGACTTAGAAGCACTTGGCATACAGATACAATACAATCATCAGGTAAACCTTATAAAAGATGCCGATGTCATGATACATACGCTTGCCGTCACAAGACAAAACGAGGAAGTCGCCTACGCGATGGATCACCATATAGAAACGTATAGCAGGGCAAAATTCTTTGGCCTTTTAACAAGCAAGTACAAATACTCCCTAGGAGTTGCCGGAACTCACGGCAAGACATCAACCACGTCAATGATTGCTACCATGCTACTTAGCAAAGACTTTGACCCCACCATATTTGTTGGTGCATACCTAAACGAACTAAAGGGAAACTCGCACTTTGGAAATAGTGAGTATATATTAAATGAGACCTGTGAGTACAAGGAGTCTTACTTAGACTTTGATTTAAACTACGTTGTGCTAAACAATGTAGA
>PDWI01033610.1_pt1 | contig 12051 bp, 12 predicted proteins | sample 1430891 | NCBI WGS metagenome assembly PDWI01 (sample SAMN01162508, study PRJNA174530) | Oral metagenome, whole genome shotgun sequencing project. | biome: Marine environment; feature: Marine mammal; material: Swab sample of the gingival sulcus; isolation source: swab sample of gingival sulcus...
GTATAATAGAGAATACGCTCGGTCAGAGTGGTTTTGCCCGAATCGATATGGGCACTGATCCCGATATTCCTTACCTTGGATAAATCCTTGTTCATAACAACAACCCTCTGCAACATTGCAGGCCGCTTGCGACACTGCGTTATCTGTTAAAAGAAAGCAAGGAGCCGCAGCTCTCTGCAACTCCCTCTGATAAAGGGGAAACTCCCCACTTCTACGTCATACAGTCCAGAAAATTTCGGAGGATATATCAAAACAGGAAAAAACGCCAGAAAAAAATAAAAAACGTCGATTTTTTCTTGCAAAGCATATCCTCTTGGAGATACAGTAAATTCTTATGAGGATTTTTAAAAATAGATGGTTTGCCCGCTGGGCAAAGAAAAACAAGATAACAGATGAGGTGCTTAAACAAGCGGCAGCAGATATTGCCAGTGGTATTGTTGAAGCCAATATTGGCAATTTTTTATATAAGAAACGATTAGCCAGAAAAGGAGAAGGTAAAAGGGGCGGTTATCGTATTATTGTCGGGTATAAAAAACCGGATTCAGAACGAATCATTTTCCTTTATGCTTTTGAAAAAAGCCATAAAAGCAACATAACACCAAAAGAAAAACTCTTTTTATCCGTTGCTGCAGAAGCAGTGATACTTGCAACAGATAAAAAACTTAAAGAATTGTTGAAAGAAAAAATTATAGAAGAGGTTTGTTATGAGTGAACTCCTCGATGTAGCGTATAAAATGAACAAAGAACTCTTTAATGCTGGCGTATTAGACGAGATAACAATGCGTCAGCTTGACGCATTGTATCTCACCGAGACAAAAGAGCTAACACCAGAAGACATAAAAAGAATTAGAATGAAGAACAACGTCAGCCAATCAGTTTTTGCTGTTTTACTGGGCACGGGAAAAACCACAGTACAACACTGGGAACAGGGAGTAAAAAAGCCAAGTGGAATGGCAAAAAAGCTGCTTGACCTGGTTGACCGAAAAGGTCTGGCCATTTTGACATAACCCTGCTTCTTTGTATATCAAAGAGGTTTTGGCACACCATCCTCTCCTTCTATTTATACCACACTCTCCAGCTGCTTTTCCAGGGCAGAAACGCCTGATGAGCGCATCATAACGAAAGGCTTTTGATAGCGTTTGCAAATTCGTTTTACCTGCTTACAGGCATCATGACTTACGCAATCCACCGGGCAAAGCACCACATCGGCACCAGAGAGCAGACGCGGCAACTGCTGACGGGAATTTTCCCGCCCACCGTCATGATGAGAGAATCGCCCTCCCCGCTCTTCGACCAGCTGGCGATAGAGATGAATCATATTGCTGCGACCGCCCACATAGAGCACCATCTTGCCGCAGAGATCCGGCCCCATACACGCCTCGGTACCGCAATCTTCACAAGATTCGCACGGCTCACCACAACCGCCTGCAGCATACACCTCATCCACCGAGTCAACCGCATCTGCATGTTGGGCAAAACCAAGCTCTGCATATCCAGCCAACTGCTCTGAACGTACTTGCAGCAAATCAATCTCTGAGCGGTATTTCGCCATACTACGCTTCGCCTCATCCAGCTCTTTTTGCAGACGAAGATTTTCCTCTTCCAGCGACCGGGAGTCGGCTTGCAACTTCTCCAGATCTCGTTGCCACTTCTCTTGTGAAAGCTGCCGAGCAAGAGAATCTCGTTCTTTTTTCACCGCCGCCAGCTCTGCCTTAGCACTGCGCTCACCAGCACGGCTCTCTTTTTGCTCCTTACGCAGGCGGCTGCATTTTTCCTGCTCTTTTTGCAGCTTTTCTGTCATACGCACGCCCTTTTTCTCCTCCTGTAACAGCCGTTGCTCCAGCCGCTTTACCACCATGCTACTACTGCGCTGCTGGGTAAAGGTATCAAAACTGAGCATATGACACTCACCATAGACCCGTGCCACCAGCTCGGCACTCGCTTCGGCATGGGTAATAATTGCCCAGAAAGCACCTGGTGCCTTATCATTCTTGCTATCTTCCAGCCACTGCTCCCATAACTCTTCATCACTATGCAGCTCATTATATACTCGAATAAAGGAGATATATTTATCATCAAGCACCTTTTGCAACGCCCTCGCCTGAGGAGTTTTTCCATCACCCACTCCAGCAAAGGCATTATGTACCTCATAATCGGAGGCAGAGGCGGGAAGACCAAAGATTTTTTTGCGTTTGAGCTTACGCAGATCTGCCCTGCCAAAACAGGTTCCCATAATCGCACAATGGTAGCCAGACTCCACCTGCCATATCTTTCGTCTACCGAGATTCTTCAATGTGCACCTCCATTTTTATAATAGAAAAATTTAGCTAGTTTCACCTAAAATAATAGAGAGAATAGTCGATGTCAAACTATTTTAGCAATGACAAATAAAAAAATTACATCGACAGCTTAATTCTATTGAAATTAGGGGAAAGAGAGGTAGAATCACCTTTTTTCTGACAAGGGACACTCTCAATTTCAGAAACGAAAACGAACTACAAAAAACAGCATAATAGCTTTAACCGTAGAGGAGACCATGTTCAAAAACACCAAATTTACCACCAAGCTTTTTTTCTCAATGATTGTCATTACCCTGGCAACACTTATTGTCGTTTCATGGAGCTCTATCTATATGGCCAAGAAAGGACTTTTTACCCTTGGCGAAAAAGGGATTATTGCCACCCACAAGGGGGTCTACTCCAGCCTTGAGGAATCGATAAAATCCCTGGAACCAAAACTGCGGGAAGATATTGAACTGCTCTCCACAAAATTCAATGCAGAATTCAACCTTGTTATCGATAAAAACAGCACCCAAAAAAAAGATGGTCTCAACCATCTTACAGGAGTTACAACCACAATAGATGTTCCCGAAATATACCTCAACCAGACGCCACTATCGCAAAACAATATCCTCATCCCCTTTATTGATCAAATAGCCGCAATAACAGGAGCAGAGATAACCGTTTTTCAGCTTGTCGATAATAAACTGCTAAGCATTGCGAGCACTATAAAGATAGAAGGAAAGCGGGCAATCGGCACCTATATCCCACCATCCAGCCCAATTTTTCAGGCTATCGTAAAAGGAGACTCCTTTACAGGAAAGGCCTTTATCATAAAGGAGGATTTTCTGACAAACTATATCCCGCTTAAAGATAGCTCTGGAGAGATTGTAGGGGCTCTTTTTGCAGGAAAGCCAGTTATCTCAGGGCAGATACGCGAGATAATCAAGGAGACCAAAATAGGTTCAGGCTATTTCTTCGCCTATACTGCAGAAGGGCTTACAATTGAACATCCAACCGCCATAGGGCGAAACTTCCTTGAAGATTTTCCTCCGGCAAAGGGGGTGGATAAAGACTTTATCCGCTATACCAGTTCAACCGGTGAGAAAAAGGCCATCTATACCAGTTATCTTCCTGCCGCCGATATTTTCCTTGCTGTCGGCATGCCGGAAAGCGAGATTGTCGGCGGACTAGATATGAAAATGCTGCGCAACAGCGTCTTTATTGGTATCGGCCTGTTGATAGTAGCCGTTTTATTTACTCTCTTTATTGTACGCACCATTAACAGACCGCTGCAGCAACTAGCAGACAAGACCGTTGAGGTAGCACAAGGAGACTATACGGTTGAATTCCACTCTGATGTCAAGGACAATATCGGCCTACTTACTCGCAGCCTTGGACAGATGACGGAAAAAGGCAATAAGATGATTCAGGATATTCGCAACTCCGCCCAGGCTCTTGCTACAGCATCCACCGAACTTGCAACCGTCTCCGGTGATATGGTGAAAAATGCCGAAGAGAGTGCTTATGTCTCAGAGGAAGCGGCACAAAACTCTGCAAAAGTTTCCGATAATATGCACTCTGTTTCCAGTGCCATGGAACAATCTACCGTCAATCTTGACACCATCGCTTCTGCTTCAGAGGAGATGGGCAATACTATCAAGGAGATTGCCAGCAATAGCGAGCGGGCAAGGGCAACCACCGGCGAGGCGGTGGAAAGTGCCAAAAGGTCTTATGCTGATGTACAAAAACTGGGCGACTCGGCAAAATCAATCGGCTCTATTACAGAAACCATCACCGATATTTCCGAACAGACCAACCTCCTCGCCCTTAATGCCACTATTGAGGCGGCACGGGCAGGCGAGGCGGGCAAAGGTTTTGCCGTTGTTGCCAATGAAATCAAGGAGCTTGCCAAGGGTACCGCTGAAGCCACCGGCAAGATTCGCACCGCAATAGAAGGCATCCAAAGCCAGACCAGCAATACCGTGGAGGAGATCTCCAAGATTGCCACCGTTATTGAAGATGTTAATGAAATCGTTACCACCATCGTTACCGCCGTTGAAGAGCAGTCTATCACCACCAATGAAATTGCGCAAGCCTCCCAAGGAATTGGCGAGATTAACGAAAATGTAGCCAATAGCAATCAGATGACGGCAGAGGTTACCGCCGGCGTTGAGGAGGTTAAGGAAAAATCTGCCGCAGTAAAGGCCAATAGCGAACAGGTAAGCACTGCCGCAAGCGAACTTTCTCAACTCTCGGAGAAACTAACAGAGATGGTCGGACAATTCAAAATTTAATTTGATAAAAGAAAAAACCTGGTAACGGCAAGGGCGGCATGCAGATATATCTGTGTGCCGCCCTTGTCGTTACACCTTCTGCTTATTGACAAAAGGCAGACATCTCTATATATTTGCTTCTATGAAATATTTTACTTGGAATCGCAAAAAGAATGACAAACTCAAAAAAGAGCGAAAAATATCATTTGAAGAGATTGTTCTTCTTATCGAAAAGGGAGAAATAGTTTCCATCGAAAAAAATCCCACGCGACCAAACCAGAAAATTTATATTCTCAATAGTGGCGGATACGCAGTGATTGTCCCTTTTGTTGAAAACGAGACGGAGATTTTCTTAAAAACAGCCTTTTTCAGTCGTAAATACACAAAAAAATACAAGATCAAGGAGAAGTAAATGAACGAACAGAGAGAAAGTGCCTTCACTCCAATTGATCAGGAAGAGCAGCTCATAATTTCATCGCTTGAAAATGAAGAGTGGCAGCAGGTCGACAATCTTGACAAAGAAAAAGAGAAAGCCGTCCTTACCGCCAGAAACACGATAAAAAAAGATAAACGTATAAACTTGCGCCTTACCCAAAAAGACTACCACCAAATCCAGCTTAAAGCCATTGAGCAAGGCATTCCATACCAAACGCTTATCTCCAGTATAATACACAGATACCTTAGCGGAGCATTGATACAAAAGCAATAAAACCTCAATACCAACTAGCTAAACAAAGGATAATGAATGTCGAGCAGCCTTGGCACACTTTTTTGCATAACCACCTTCGGCGAATCTCATGGCAGAGCCGTTGGCGTCGTGGTTGATGGATGCCCGCCAGGAATTTCCTTAACAACTGCAGATATTCAGCAGCAGCTTGAGCGCCGCCGCCCCGGGCAATCTGCCCTTACCACCGACCGCAAGGAGGACGATACGGTAGAAATTCTCTCTGGAACCGAACAGGGGAAGACACTGGGAACACCTATCGCCCTCAAAGTAAATAACAGAGACCACCACCCCGGAGATTATGGGGTAATAAAAAATATCCCCCGCCCTTCCCATGCCGATTATACCTACCAGATGAAATACGGGATTCGTGCTGCATCCGGTGGCGGGCGTTCTTCTGCCAGAGAGACCATTGGTACGGTTGCCGCAGGGGCAGTCGCCGATAAAATCCTGCGGGAAAAATTTGGCATAGAGATTGTTGCCTGGGTGGAGAGCGTTGCGACAATCTGCGCCGATAAGACAGCCATTAACAGAAAGACAGTAACCAGAAAAGAGGTTGATATAACGGCGGTTCGCTGCCCGGATAGAGCCGCTGCCAAAAAAATGACAGCACTTATCTCCGAGCTTAAAGAGAGAGGCGACTCCACCGGAGGGGTTATCAGCTGCACTATCCGTAACGTTTCGCCGGGAGTGGGCGAGCCTGTTTTTGACAAGCTGGAGGCAAGGCTGGCACAGGCGATGCTGGCCATCCCTGCAACCAAGGGCTTTGAAATTGGCAGTGGCTTTGCCGGAAGCAGAATGCTCGGCTCGCAGCATAACGATCCCTTTACTATTAAAGAGGGCAAGCCCTACCCTGCAACCAATAATTCCGGCGGTATTCAGGGAGGCATTAGTAACGGTGCCGAAATAGACTTCCGTGTTGCCTTCAAACCACCGGCAACCATCTCCCTGCCGCAAAAAACAGTTGATTTTGCCGGAAATTCTGTGGTACTGGAAGCAAAAGGCCGCCATGACCCTTGCGTTGTCAAAAAGCAAGAGAGGCGGTAACAAGAGCAGCATAACAAATTAAACAAAAGAGAAACAACAATGACCATATCGACTGAAAAATGCAGAGAAATTTTTACAAAAGAGCAGCTTGAATCACTCTTTCCGGCAGAGACAAGCAATCAATTTTTTGACGCTCTCTTTGGCGATGCCACCGAAGGTGCCTATGATATAGAGCTTGCCTTCCGCTCTGTTGAGGGAGAAAAACTCACCATGGAACTACGCCTCAACCAGCGTCCCGACTGCTGTCTTGTCTGCAGTCTGACGCAAGGGCTGCCGCAGGTCTTCTCCCGCCACCCCATCATCAATATTGCCGGATTGGTAGAAAAGATAGATGCCCTGCTGGGCGATGCTGCCATATGCGAAAAGTGGTCTCTCGGTGCCACCGAGCAGCTAAGCGAGGCCCTGCATATTGTCCCGCTCTTTATTGAGCTGGCATAAAACCACAACAAAACAAGCCGTGAGAAACTCCCTTCTCACGGCTTGTTCACTTCCTGCACCCTACCAACACTCTATCTGTCTTCTACTTCCTGTTTCCTGATTCCTGATTCCTGATTCCTGACTTCTGCCACCGTCCCTCCCCTATTTACCGCCTTGGCCTGATAGAGCAGGCTGTCTGTACGTTCAATCCAGGAAGCAAGATTTTCTTTGCCATTATAAAGACTAAGCCCCACAGAAACCCCCAGCCGTACACCCGCAAGCGGTTGAATACCAAGGTCATCAACGGCTTTACACATCCGGTCGGCAAAGATTTTGGCGCCGGAGAGATCGGTATTATCAAGTATCAAGGCAAATTCATCGCCGCCAATACGGGCGACCAAATCCGTTGCCCGCACGGTACTGCGCAAGATATCTGCCACGGCAACAAGAGCCTCATCACCCCGCAGATGGCCAAGAGTATCATTGACTGCCTTAAAATTATCCAGATCAAGCAGCATAAGAGTAACCGGATAACCATGCTGTCGGGCAGCAGTCATCAACTCCCGCCCCTGTTGATCGAAGACACGACGATTTGCCAGCCCGGTCAAGGCATCACGCGTTGCCTGAAAATGGATCTTCTCATACTCAAGACCTCGATGGAGATTCTCCACCAATACATCAAGAGCATCATTCATCAAGTCAAACTTGTCAGCCTCAGGCTTTTTTCGACAGACAACAAACAGAAAACCGGCGCCATCAGCAGTCTTTACTTCCCACTTATAGCGCAGATATTCGCCATACTGCAAGCAGCTGCCATCACTCTCTTCCCTCCCCATACTGCGAACAAAGGCCATCACCTTGCGCCGCTCCTCACCATGAACATGAGAAGAGAAATGACGACACTCTCCATCTTCTGGGCAATAGCCAAAGACCAGATGAGGCAAAAAAGGCTTGAGCCAAAGAGAAAACGCCTCTACCAACCCCGCCAGGTGCAAGGTTCCTGCCAATCTGCGGTGCAGTTTATTCAAGCGATAAAGCCTTGCTGCCTGCTGTTTTAAATAATCAAATTCATGGAGCTGCCGCCTCTCACCCCAGCCATACTGCACGGGAAGGGCAAGGGCACCTTCGGCAAAAGGAAGCAGCTGCTCTTCTTCTTTTGGTAACATAGTCATACCCCACTTTTCTACTGCCAGCAGAGAGTCTTCACTCCCCGCTCCAGAAAACATCAGCATCTCTTTTCCTCCTTAAGCAAAAATTAGACCAAAAAAAATAGCCTTGATAAAACAGGATGATAGAAATAAGAGCAGAGGATTTTATCGCAGGTAACGCCTATGCGACAAAAAGATGACATCCAGTCAGAAAAAAAGGGGCGGCAGATCCTCTCTCCTGAATCTTCCCTGTGCGCAGGAGAGGCCGCCAAAGTTTATCCATGTCATATTTCATTTATGTTTGACATAATGTCAGACATTTTTTACCATTCCCCTACTATTCGGCAGACGGGTGCCGATTATTTAGAATTTTCTGCATAGCGATATAACCAAAAAGGAGGCTTTATGAAGAAAACAAAAACAAACCCTATCAAGAAACTCTGCACCCAACAAAGTGGTGAAACCGCCGTTCTGCAAGGCAACATCGCCTTTGCGGTGGGCTGTGTCCGCGCCGGAATCCATGCCGCAGACGGCTACCCCGGCACCCCCAGCACCGAGGTTATTGACCGTGGCTTAAGCCAGGTGCAGGATATGATCACGGTTGGCTGGTCGGTCAACGAAGCGGTAGCCGCAGCCATGGGCTATGGGCATACCATTGCGGGTAGCGACTGTGTGGTAACAATGAAAATTCCGGGGCTATATCAGGCGGGGGATCCGGTAGCAAGCTCCGCCTTTTTCAACACTCCACGAGGGGCACTTATCTACTATATTGCCTCCGACTTCACCCCCAGTTCAACCCAGCATCTGGTCGATCCACGGCCATTTTTGAAGAGCTGCTTTTTGCCGATTTTCGAACCACGCAACCATCAGGAGATGCATGAGGCCGCCGAACTGGCAGCAGATATTGGCCGGGCACATAACACCCCGGTTGCCATCCTTGCCAGCGGCACGCTGTGCCATAGCGAGGGGTTGGTACACCTCTGCGAGCAGAAAACCCGTGAAAAGGTGGCTGTCGATGAATCGCTAAAAGGCTTTAGCACCCTGCCCAACTTTGCCCGGCTCGACTATAATCAGGTGGTTCGCCAACGCACCCCCGGTCTGGTTGAGATGGTAGAAAAATCGCCACTCAATAAATGGGAGAAAGGCGATGGCAAGGTGGGCATTGTTACCTATGGCCCATGCGATATGATGGTGCGGGAGATGCAGCAAGCTCTCGGCACCAATTTTGATATTCTCTCTTTAGGCTTTACCTGGCCCCTGCCAATGAAGCTTATCAAGGAGTTTTACAACTCTATTGACGGGCCGGTTTATGTAATAGAAGATGGCTACCGCTACCTGCAGGAAGAGATGGAACGCAAGCAGATGAAGGTTATCGGCAAGGCCGATGATGATATTATCACCGAATGGAATCCAGAGCTGATTGCGGCGCATCTTGGGCAGGATCTTACCAAAATGCCCACCCCGGAAGTAAAGCCGCTGGGTCGTCCGCCAATGATCTGTGCAGGCTGCCCCTACCGACTGTTTGGCGAAGAGGTGAAACTACTGAAAAAACGTAAAAAAATCGATGCCGTTTTTGGCGACATCGGCTGCAACACCCTGCTTTACTTTATGAATGCTCTTGATACCAACCTCTGCATGGGCGCATCTGAAGCTAAGCGGGCTGGCTATGTTGCTTCAAGACCGGAGAAAGCGGGACGGGTTATTAGTCTGCTTGGAGATGGCACCGAATGTCATAGCGGCATGGATGCCACCAGAAATAGCATTTTCCGCAGTATTCCGGGGGTAAAGGTAATTCTGAATAACCACTGGACAGCGATGACCGGCGGCCAACCCAGCCCCACATCTCCTGCAAACCTTGCCGGGGTGAGCAATAACTTCAACCTTAATGACAGCCTGAAAGCCCACGGTGCAAAGGTAATTACGGTGAATGCTTACGACCGCAAGGCGATCAAGAAGGCACTGCCCGAGGCACTGGCTGCAGGAGAGGCCGGAGAGTTCGTTACTTTTGTGGTCGAGGGAACCTGCATCCGCAAGATGCCCAAGGTGAAGCCCGGAATACGCATGAAGGTCAATGAAGAGACCTGCCGCCGCTGCGGACTGTGCCAAATTTGCCCGGGTATTCAGGCAGATAAAGAGGGGCTACCCTTCCATAACAACTTCTGCTCTGTTTGTGTAGGCCAGGGTTCTGCCTGCGCTCAGATGTGCCCGGTAGGAGCATTGGAGATGGTCGATGAATCGGCAGAAGAGCAAGGAAGCGGCATTGAGCTGCCCGCCGCACCAGAGACAATTTCTCTTCCCGCAGCAGCACCCAGCCTGCCGGAGCGGTTGGCGGTTGCCATTCGCGGGGTTGGCGGTCAGGGGAACCTCTTTTTTGGCCGGGTACTCACCCAGCTCGCCTTTTTGGCTGGATATGGCGATACCAACGTGGTAAAAGGAGAGACCCACGGCATGGCACAGATGGGCGGGCCGGTTATCTCTACCTTTAGCTGCGGTAAGGTCTCCTCTCCGACCCTGCTTCCCGGCACGGCAGACTGCCTAGTAAGCATGGAATTTAGCGAGATTCTTCGTGATGATTTTATCAGGATGCTTAAACCCGGCGGCACTGTTCTGCTTGCCCAGACAAGGGTATATCCCTATGGAGCAAAAGAGGAGGATTATCCGGCAGAAACAGCCGTTACCGAGCCATTGAAGGGCTGCAACATTATCCAGGTAGACGTGCTGGCAGAGGCTCTTGCCCTTGGCGACAGCACTGGCCGCAGTGCCAATGTGGTAATGATTGGTGCCTTGAGCACCCTGCCGCCGTTCTCCGAGTTTCCGGCAGAATTCTGGCTGTTAAACTAAAAACCCGCCCTACCCCTGCTCAAACCAGGGGCAGGGCGGTACACTGCCAAGATTCCATTAACGTCAAGGCACCAGAACCTCTCCACCCTTTTCCAATCATTGACATCTGACAGAAAACCAACAAAAAAATAATAGGCTGCCATGACATCTTTTCAACACTCTTTTCATGGCGATGTTAGTTATCAATCTGTTTAATAAAAAAGAAGTGAAGATAAGTAAATGAAGAAGATAAGGGCTCCAAGGAATCGAACTACTATCTTAACAGATGATGATAGAGAATATTATTCAAGGTTCTTAATCACCCTTGAAAAAAAAGCTGCCTTAAACGAAATAGTTGGCAAAACTATAAACCAGGACATATATGATGTCGCTGATCTGTTGCCAGACAAAAGTGTTGATTTATTGATAGCTGACCCCCCATACAATATGAACAAAGCTTTTAATGGCCGCCAATTTTCAAAAAAAACACTTGATGAATACGAAGAGTGGTTGGATAAATGGATTAAAGCACTACTGCATATATTAAAACCGACTGCATCCATATACATCTGTGGTGATTGGCAATCATCTACGGCAATACACAGAGTGGCACAAAAATATTTCAAAATAAGAAATAGAATTACATGGGAGAGAGAAAAAGGCCGTGGAGCAAAAACGAACTGGAAAAATTGCTCTGAAGATATATGGTTTTGCACGATGTCAAATGACTACACATTCAATGTTGATTCTGTAAAAATGAAAAGAAGGGTAATTGCACCATATAAAAATGATGAAGGAGAACCTAAAGACTGGATAAATACCAGTGCCGGGAAATTTAGAATCACCCATCCTTCAAATTTATGGACAGATATATCTATTCCTTTCTGGTCAATGCCGGAAAATACCGACCATCCAACCCAAAAACCGGAAAAACTCATAGCAAAACTTATCCTTGCTTCATCTAATGAGGGAGATATTGTTTTTGATCCTTTTCTTGGTAGCGGGACAACCTCTGTAGTCGCAAAAAAATTGAACAGACTCTATTCGGGAGTCGAAATTGATAGAGACTATTGTTGCCTGGCAGAAAAACGTTTAGCAATGGCCGATGAGGAGAAAAATATTCAAGGCTACTCTGGTGGGTATTTTTGGGAGCGTAACACCTTGTCTGAACAGATAAAATCAAACGGCAAGAAACCAAAAAAGCAGATAGGCTCATACCAAAAAGGGCAGATGGTTAATGGTAAGCTAACAAGTTTTTCACCGTACGGCTGCAGCCGATAAACCCTACACAAAAACAAACCACAATGAAAAAAAGTGATTATATAACAATTGGTTGCGTA